>SL_8KL_010_SEDDRAFT_10002680_pt1 | contig 14895 bp, 12 predicted proteins | sample SodLakKL_010_SED_4_FD_11160 | JGI IMG/M metagenome (IMG submission 11160) | reverse complement strand
TGGATTGCAGCTGCATATTCCCATTCCAGATCTTTATTGAGATTTTCTATTAGTTCTTCCTTAGTTATTTGTATATCATGTTCCATCATTTCACATCCATTATAAATTAATGTCTATATTAATTAATATTTTTAAAAATATATTATATTTAAAAAATAACTTTTAACCCTATGTCAAGATAGTTATTAGGGCCATAAATATAATCCCAGTCAAAACACTTTTTACCAGACTTTTAGTTCTAATAGCTACAAAGAGAGTAGGTATCGATGCCATTAACATCTCTATTTCGAAATTAAAGGATCCTTCTGAATACTCCATGAAGCTTAATACTAGCAATGATGCTAATATGGCTGCAGGTATATATCTTAGCCATTGCTTTATATACTCGGGAAGATCTAACTTAGATATAGCTACAAGTGGTACCATCCTTGGTATAAATGTAACAATGGCCATCCCCGTTATTATCACCAATATTTTATCCATTTTTTAGAACTACCCCCAAGCTAGCTGCAAAGATTGTTGAAAGAATCAAAATTAATTCATCACTTATAAATGGTAGAAGTATCACCGATATTGAGGCTGCAACTAAACATACGATCAAATCAATTCTGTTTGTTATTTGGATGATTAATAGTGCTATAAACATTGCAGGTAATGCAAAATTCAGTCCTAATTCATTGGGATTTACAATATAATTGCCTAAAAGTGCCCCTGCAACAGTACTTAAAACCCATGAAGTATATGCTGCGCCGTGCAAGCCTAATATAAAATAGAAGTTTTTATTTTCTTTTTTTGAAAGTTCTGTACTGTTTAGGACAAATGTCTCATCTGTAACTCCAAATGCTAACATAGCAGATTTCCAAGACTTCAACCTTTTAAAATAAGGTGAAAGGGATGCACTCATCAATAAATGCCTACTATTAACTAAGAAAGTGGTAAAAATGATTGAAAGAACTCCTATCCCTTTTTCTATCAACCCAACCGCCACAAACTGACTTGCCCCTGCGTAAACAAGCAAAGACATGAGTGAAGTATCCAATACTGAAATACCTGAGCTTCTAGAAACAATCCCAAAGGCCATTCCTACAAATACATATCCTAATATTATCGGTGAAGCTCTTTTAGCACCTTTCACAATTTCACTTTTTTTGTCTTTTAATGTCATCGTCATAAAAATTATTTTAAACTTAATAGATTCAAAATAGATATTGAAAACAAAATAGTTTTTGATTTATTTACTATCAATCTTTCTTAATAGTAGTGATGTTAATTCCATAAGAGGAAAAAATCAAAGAAGCTGGAAAAGATGTATAGAAAGTGTAATATCACCCAAATATTTTTTTTACAATATGGAAAATGAGTTAATTGGTTTGAATTTAATCAATTTTAAAGAAGATGGTTGCCATCATCATAAATGTCTTGCATTTAGTATGATTCTATTCTTTACTAGTAAAAGTAATAATTAATCTTAAAGAAGATATCAGGACATATAATATTAATATTGATTAAAATGTCAAAGAAAAAAATTGGACTCATTGTCAATCCTATTGCAGGTATGGGTGGCAAAGTTGGTTTAAAAGGTACTGACGGTCCTAAAATGGTAGAAAAAGCACAAAAACTAGGTGCTAAACCCATAGCTCCTGATAGAGCAGAACAAACCCTAAAACTTTTAAAAAAATCAAAATTAGATTTTGATATTCTAACATGTTCAGGTAAGATGGGTAAAACTGAATCTAAAAAAGCTGGGTTTGAGCCTAAAATAATTTTTAAAACTTGCTCAGATAACACTACTTGGAGAGATACAAGAGATGCATCTAAAAAAATTCTTGATGAAAAAGTTGATTTACTATTATTTGCAGGTGGAGATGGGACTGCAAATGATATACTTAGCGTAGTTGGTAAACAAATACCCTTACTTGGAATTCCAACAGGAGTGAAAATGCATTCTGCAGTTTTTGCAAACACCCCATCTATTGCTGCTAAGTTGGTTGATACCTATTTTACTAATAATGAATTAAAATTAGAAGAAGCTGAAATTTTGGACGTAAATGAAGAAGCTTTTCGCAGAAATGAGCTAGATGTCGATCTTAAAGGGTATGGGTTAACAATAAGCCATCCTGAGTGGACACAATCAACAAAATTACCATCAGCATCTTCTGGCTCTAATGAGGAAAAACAAAAACTAATCGGAAGATGGATAGATAAACTGATTGATAAAAATAAATTATACATCTTAGGCCCTGGCACAACAACTAAAGCCATATCGAGCGTAATTGGTGTTGATAATTCTACATTGCTTGGTGTGGATATTATAAAAAATAGAGAACTCATAGCAAAAGACGTAACTGAAAGCCAAATCCTAAAATACACCGATGACTCACCAGCAGTCATTATTGTTAGCCCTATAGGATCTCAAGGATTCATATTAGGTCGTGGAAATCAACAAATTAGCTCGGAGGTAATCGATAGAGTTGGTGTAGATAATGTTTGGATTGTAGCTACATCTAATAAGCTTGCAAAGACACCAGTACTTAAAGTGGATACAGGAAGCAAGAGTTTGGATGAAAAGTTTAGAGGATATGTGAATGTAATTTTCAGATATGGTCTAACTAAGACTGTACCATTAATTTAACTCGCTATTTTATACATCTTAATCCAGTTTTGATTATTAATATTATTATTAGTACATTTTATATATTTAAAGGACTAAATTCATCAATTATAATGTAAAATAACCATAAAAGTGGTATTTTAAACACCAGAAGGTGGATAACATTTCCAAAAAAGTTAAAATTCTATTAGATGAGGACGAGATTCCGAAAAAGTGGTACAACATACTACCAGATCTTGAAACTCCTTTAGCTCCCCCAATTAATCCTAAAACTGGGGATCCGGCAAAACCCGATGATTTACTTCCAATCTTTCCTGAAGAGTTGATAAAGCAAGAGATGAGCGATAAAAGGTGGATTCCAATTCCTGAAGAAGTGCATGATGCGTATCGTATCTGGAGACCTACACCAATGTATAGAGCTCATCGACTTGAAGAAAAGTTAAACACTCCTGCTAAGATGTATTACAAGTGGGAAGGAGTCAGTCCGCCAGGAAGTCATAAACCTAATACGTCTGTGGCACAAGCTTACTATAATGCAAAAGAAGGTACTAAAAAAATATCTACAGAAACGGGAGCAGGCCAATGGGGCAGCGCTCTTGCGTTTGGGACCTCTTTTTTTGATGTTGAGGCTGAGGTTTATATGGTTAGTATAAGTTATGAACAAAAACCATATAGGCGAATACTAATGGAAACATGGGGAGCAGAGGTTCATTCCAGCCCGTCTAAAAGAACAAAAGCTGGTAGGGAAATTTTGGATGAGGATCCTGATTCTCCTGGTAGCCTGGGTTTAGCTATTAGTGAAGCCATCGAAAAGGCGATGCAAGATGAGGATACAAAGTATTCTCTAGGGAGCGTACTAAATCATGTCCTACTTCACCAAACCATAGAGGGTCTTGAATGCAAAAAACAGTTTGAAAAAATTGAGGATTACCCTGACCATATTTTTGGATGCACAGGAGGGGGAAGCAATTTTGGTGGCCTATTAATACCTTTTGTAAGGGATAAGATAAAAGGAAAATCAGATATTGATACGGCAGGGAAGGATCCCGAAAGTATCAAGATAACTCACTGTGAGCCTGCATCATGCCCAACTTTTACAAAGGGCTTATACATCTATGATCATGGAGATTCTGCTGGGTATACGCCTTATTTGAAGATGCATACATTAGGGCACAGATTTATACCTCCACCGATACACGCTGGAGGGCTCCGTTACCATGGAATGGCGCCGATTCTATGTAATTTACATGAAGATGAATACACTAATGCCATTGCATATCACCAAAATGAAACATTTGAAGCTGCTGAAATTTTTGCTGAAACAGAAGGATTCGTAGTTGCTCCCGAAACATCACATGCTGTTAGAGGTTGGATCAATGAAGCTATAAGGTGCAGAAAAACAGGGGAAGAAAAAACCTTATTGATGGCAAATAGTGGACACGGACATTTTGATCTTTCAGCTTACAATGATTATCACGAAGGTAAACTTATAGATTACGAATATCCAAAAGAATTGGCAGAAAAGGCGATATCAGAGGCGCCTGACATCTAAGAGTATAATATAGGTGGTGCAAAAACTTGTCAAATTCAGATAAAATTTCTGAAGATTATCCTAGTTGTAGAAAGTGTGGCCATCTAAAAATGGAACCCGTGGATAGGAATCGAAGACAATTGATAGAAGAAGTCATTGAAACACATTACTGTTGCCCTAATTGTAAATACGAATTGATAATTCCTAAATTAATTGAAAAGTAATTAATTTAGGGCTAAACCTTTTTCCTTTAGGTATGAGAAGATATCCCTTGGACACTAAAAAGAGTAAATAACTCTTGAAAGAATCTGTGGCAAATTAGTCAAATATATACTTTAAAGAAACTAGTTAAAGACACTATTGATTTTATGTTTATCTTGATTCAGGGCTAAAACTCCTTCCTTTAGGTAGGAAGGATACAGCTTGATAGCAAGGAAAAATACTAAATAACAGGGTTACACATATATGGAATAACCCATTAGGTACGACACACAGTCATGAATACATAGCGTATATTCACTCCAGTATCATCTTATATTCTATACAAAGTACAGATAGGATTTGTTGTCAGATGAAGCGGTTACAGTATTAAAGAAACAATTGGATAACATTGCAGAAAGTTAAAAATTTACTAGGTTAAATAAGGAGTGTAGTTTAGACCACATACTGTTTAGAGGAAATCCTAAGACCAATCTTTCAAAGGTCGTAAACGCCATCAAAGGAGCTACCAGCAGAAAACTGCATAGATTCCCACACTTCACAATAAGAAAGATGCTCGAATACAAGTGCAAAGATAGAGGTATGGAGTACAAAGAAGTACCCGAAGTCTACACCTCTCAACTATGTTTTAAGTGTGGTGAGAAAGGAAATAGAAATAAAGGCCTATCGAGTGTAAAGGAACTAAGAAAATCCGATGTAAACGGCTCCAGAAACCGATGTAAACGGTGCTTGGAACATATCCAAGCGGGCACTCGGCAAACCTGAGATAAGGTCAATGCTTGGTGCAGGGACTACCGTAGCATAGCCCGAACTCCCTAGCGATGACCTGACCTCTACAATGTAAGTCAGAATAGTGGAGGAGAACCCTTGAAAGGCTGGAAGCCTCTCCCTTTAGGTGGAGTAGGATGTCACATGTTGCTATCTTAGTTTTGTATAGATGTATTGAATATCTAATGTTGGTTCTTGGTAATGGTGGAGCGATGCAGAATGAAAAGCAAAGAAAAAGTTAACAGGTTAATTTATGAGATTTTGTCTGTCCTTAGAGATAATAAGCAAAATGGAGCGATGGGAGCTACTGTTATCTCTAAAGAACTAGAGAAAAAAGGATTTGAAATAGGTGAAAGGGCGGTCAGATATCATTTAAAACATTTAGATGATAAAGGTTTAACAAAGAAGATCAGCCCTAGGAAAGGAAGAATCATAACTGAAAAAGGTGAAGAAGAATTAAAAATGGAGCTTGTAGGTGAGAGAGTCGGATTTGTGCTCGGCAAAATAAAAGAACTTATTTATAAAATGGATTATTCTCTCGAAAATGAAAATGGTACAATTATTATAAATATGTCTATAGTAAATACTGAAGATATTGATTCATCTCTAAAAGTTATGAATGAAGTAATAAAAAGGGGTTGGGCCCCTAGCCCACTTATAAAGATATTAGAGGAAGAGGAAGTCATTGGCAATCTCCAGATACCAAAAGGTAAAATAGGTATTGCAACTGTTTGTAGTGTAACTATTGATGGCCTTCTGGAGAATGAAGGTATACCTGTATCTCCCAGATTTGGAGGTGTTTTAGAGATAAAAGATGGTATGCCTAAAAGATTTACTGATGCAATAGCATACCAAGGTACATCAATAGACCCACTTGAGGTTTTTGCCTCAAGACATATGACTTCATATAAAAATATTCTAGGGGATGGTTCAGGACGTATACTTGCCAATCTTAGAGAGATACCTATTGCTGCCCGGAATCAAGCAATAGAAGTTATAGAAAGTGCAAAAAATCGAGAATTAAATGCTGTATTAAAAGTTGGCTCTCCAGCAAGCTCATTATATGGACTCCCAGCTGGGGTAAATCGTATTGGTGTAGTAATTGCTGGAGGTATTAATCCAGCAGCAGCAGTAGAGGAAAAAGGGATTGAAATAGAAACCATAGCTATGAAGGATAATTTAAATATTTCAAGCATGGAACATATTGGAAGCTATGTTTAATTTATTTTTTATATCTTTATCCTTGGATTCATTTGGAGGATTTAAGTAAATCCATAATGGTAAGAATTAGAGGTTAAGTTATAAGTTGAGATATAATCTACAGAATTAACTTTTTATCCAATAAGTCATCTTACCTATTTTTAATTTAGGTAAGTGATGAATTGAAGAAAGTACATATAATAGATAGAATGACATACCAATAGTGACAGGATATCAAAAAATTCCGAGTTATCCAATCTGGTGTAGAGCTTCAAGGCGAGATAAATAACTCTTCTAATAATAGGGGTGTTGTGACAACGCCCGAAGCCACTACTGTTGACCCGACCCCTGCAATGCAAGTCGGCGAGGTGGATGGTAACCTATACTAAATCGGTCGGAAGCACCTTCCAAACTGTCAGATTGATGGGTGATGATGTCACAGTGTTTAGTCATGTGTAAAAGAGGAGGTTATTTTCATATGGTTTATGCTATATTACAAAGTTTGTATTCTTTAAAGACCGAAGTAGACACAAGCGAAAATTTCAAGTTCAATAACAGTAAATGTGCTCCAGATTAACTATATAGTCGAAACTATAAATAGAATAAATGATTAAATGAAGATATTATTTACTAAAAATGTTCAATAATATTAAACATTAAAAAAACTAAGAAACTCTTTTTAAATCTTCACTTTTTATGATTTTTCCAGCTGGACATCTTTCTTACTCCATCTACCGCTATACCCGTAGGTATCAGTTCACCAGTTTTGGGACATACTATCATTACTTTAAAGATACCATAGATTTCTTTTCTTTGTTAATCAAGTGGTTTTGTAAATTAATATCAAAAATAAGAAACTTCTATATATTATTACATACAAATAGGTCATTAAAAATATTAAAAAATTAAATAAAGATATTTTATATAGTATATTTAAGTAAGGCAGCTTTTAATGTCTTTATTTATAATTAAATGGAGAGCAGAAAATGAAAATGAATAGGATAGCAATTATGGCCGTACTGGTAATATCACTTCTTGGAGTTACTATGGTGAGCGGCTGTATAGGCGGTAATGGAATCTTAACTCAAGCAGGACCTGGCGGGATAGCCATACCTGCTGATTACGTTAAAGGTTATACTGACACGGTTGAAGGGTATGATGTATCTCAATACATCGCTGATTCTAATAACCCAAACCATGTACTAAACGATTTAAAGCAGTCAGCAGAGGATGCTGGGTGGTCTCTCATATCGGATGGCGAGGTTTACATTGGAGGATATATAGGAGGTACAGCACTTGAGAAAGGAGATGAAATGATGGTTATACAAGTTGTTGAAGCTGGTGATCAAGTTACCGCATTTATACTTATAGGCCCTCTGGATGACAGCGATATTAATGACAATGGAAATGGTAATGACTTAGATAATAATAGTAGTAATAACGATGCTCCCACTACAGATGCACCTGGCCAAGATATTTCTGATGTACCTAGATATCCTGGATCAACAAGAACCGAATCCTTTTCAATGGGAGATGAAGATTACAGCCTTGTGATGGTATGGTATCTAAGTGATGCTGGGCCTGACGAAATAAAGGATTTTTATGAATATACACTTGAAGCTGAAGGGTGGGAGAGCACCTCCACTAATAGATGGGTAGTAGATGGTGAAGTACACATAATCTTGACTGCTGAGAAGCTAGATAGAGAAGTTGTGGTAAGTGTAAATCCAAGCGACCATTACGATGGAATGACTTCAGTCACTATAGCTCTAGAAGAATATTGAAGAAATAATAGATTCAAGCCAAAATATTACCTGATTTTAAATAAGATGTATGGGTGGTGTATAAAGGCATCATCTATCATTTTATTTAATCTTCTTTGATGTGTGATTTAAACCAGTAGCTTGGCTCTTGTATCTTTCCCTACCTTTTAATTTTTTATCTATAAAATAAAATTTCGTGATGTTTTTTAGTATCGGGAAAGATTTAAATTTAGAAAGGAACTATAGGAAGTAAGTTTCCTATTTCCTTAAAGTGAGAGAGGTGGTATATCATGAAGCTTCGACCAGAAAGAAGTAGAGGCTCTTGTGGCATTGCAGGTATAATGAATAAAAAAAAGGAAAGATTTAGCGGAGAAAAGATATTAAATTCTATTTCAGTAATGCAAGATCGATCTAATGGTCTAGGAGGAGGTTTTTCAGCTTACGGAATTTATCCTGATTATCAAGACCAATATGCGTTTCATATAATATATGAAAATGAAAAAAATAAAAGAATTGTAGAAAATCATCTAAGCAAAGATTATAATATTGCCAAGGGAGAAGCGATACCAACAAGAGAGCCTAAGAAATCCGTAAGCTCACCCCCTATTTTATGGAGATATTTTCTTGACCCCGTGAAGAGCAATTCCTCGGAAAAAAATGAAGAAGACTTTATTGTAGAAACTGTTATGGAAATTAATAGAAATGTGGATGGGGCATTCATAGTTTCTAGTGGAAAGAATATGGGAATATTCAAAGGAGTGGGTTTTCCTAAAGATATAGGACGATTTTACCAGATAGATAAATATGAAGGACATATTTGGATTGCCCATGGAAGATTTCCTACAAATACAACTGGATGGTGGGGAGGGGCACATCCCTTAGGAATTTTGGATTGGTCTATTGCCCACAATGGAGAGATTTCTTCATATGGGACAAATCGTAGATTCCTACTTAATTATGGATATCATTGTACGCTATCTACAGATTCGGAAATAATAGCTTATTTATTTGATCTTCTTGGAAGAAAACATGGTTTAGATATTCATACAATCTCTAATGTTCTTGCTTCCCCGTTCTGGAATGATTTGAAAAGATTAAATAGTAAAGCTAGAAGACTGAACAAAGCAATCCGGATTACTTATAGTGGTGCACTTTTAAATGGACCGTTTTCGTTAATTGTAGGGCAACAAGATAGGATGGTGGGTTTGGGTGATAGATTAAAACTAAGACCTTTAGTAGCTGGAGAAGACGGAGATATGCTATATATGTCAAGTGAAGAATCAGGTATAAGAGAGGTTTGCCCAAAACCAGATAGTATTTGGTCTCCTAAGGCAGGAAATCCAGTTATAGGATATGTAGGTGAATAAAGTTGGTTGATGAAAAAGATACACATGATATGTATTTGTATCCTGAATACTCAATAATAAAAGATGATGAGAAATGTACCAAATGTAAAAAGTGTATTGAGCAATGCTCATTTGGAGTTTTTGATCATAATTCAGTTAAGGACAAAATAATAATTAACAAATCAAAATGCGTGGCATGTCACCGTTGTATTTCTGTATGCCCTGTCGAAGCATTAGGAATTAAAAAGAGTGAGTTAGATTTTAGGCAAAACTCCAGATGGGAAGAAGAATATATAAAAGATATCTATAAACAAGCTAAATCTGGAAGTGCTCTTTTAAGCGGGATGGGTTGTGACAAGCAATCTATTGATTATTTCAAACGTATAGTTTTAAATGCTTCACAAGTTACAAATCCCTCTATCGATCCTTTAAGAGAACCTATGGAATTAAAAACATATATAGGCAGAAAACCGGATAAGCTAGATATAGAAAAAGATAATGATAATTATAAGTTAGATACCCAAATACCTCCACAATTGGAGTTAGAAATCCCAATAATGTTTGCAGCGATGTCTTTTGGTTCGATTAGCTATAGTGCACATATATCTCTTGCGAGGGCTGCAAAAGAATCCGGGATTTATTATAACACTGGAGAAGGAGGATTACATGAAGATCTTTACGATTACGGAGATAATACGATAGTTCAAGTAGCCTCTGGTCGGTTTGGTGTGCATAAAGATTACCTTGAGGCAGGAGAAGGAATAGAAATAAAAATAGGTCAAGGAGCAAAGCCCGGAATAGGAGGACACTTAACTGGTGAAAAGATTTCAGAAGAGGTAAGCAGAACTAGGATGATCCCACAGGAGACTGATGCATTATCTCCTGCGCCACACCATGATATATACTCTATAGAAGATTTGCGCCAGCTAATTTATGCTCTAAAAGAAACGACTGAATACAATAAACCAGTTGGTGTTAAAATTGCTGCTGTCCATAATTCTTCTCCTATCTCTAGTGGAATCGTTAGAGCTGGAGCCGATTTTGTTGTAATTGATGGATCGGGTGGAGGAACAGGAGCCGCTCCAAAAACTATTAGAGATAACGTTGGAATTCCGACCCCTTTGGCTATAGCATCAGTAGATGAAAGGTTAAGAGAAGAAGGAATAAGACAAAAGACTTCACTTATAGCATCAGGAGGTATTAGGTCTAGCTCAGATGCTATTAAAGCAATTGCTCTTGGAGCAGATGCAGTATATATTGGAACTGCTGCATTGGTAGCAATGGGATGTAGGATTTGTCAACAATGCCATACTGGAAAATGTTCGTGGGGGATCGCAACACAAAATCCTGAACTTACAGATAGATTAAATCCTGAAATAGGAAGTAAAAGACTCGTGAATATGCTTCGTGCTTGGTCTCTCGAGTTTAAAGAGGTTTTGGGCGGTATGGGGATAAATGCTATTGAAAGCCTTAAAGGTAATAGGGATCAGTTGAGAGGAATAAATCTCAATAAAGTAGATTTAGAAGTCCTTGGGATAAAGTCTGCAGGAGAGGCATGGTAGACTAGTTACTTTTAACATATTTTTACGTTTTTGGTTACAATGGGGAAATAGAGGATGGAAATAGATGCTAAAGGAATGTACTATAAAGAGTTGAATGAGAAAATCAGAAAAGCTGTAGAGAGCGGAATAAATGAAATTACTCTTAGAAATATAAATGGTCAAAAATATATAGGTGCTGGTTTACAGGATAATGACCTGAACCTCAAGATAAATGGTGTTCCTGGAAACGATCTTGCAGCTTTTATGGATGGCCCCTCTATAGATGTAGGAACAAACGTTCAGGATGCTGTTGGAAATACTATGAATTCAGGCAAAATTACGATAGAAGGTAATGCTGGTGACGTATTAGGACATTCTATGCGTGGAGGTAATATTTACGTAAAAGGAGATGCAGGTTATAGAGTAGGTATTCATATGAAAGCCTATAAAACATTTTTTCCTGTTATGATTATTGGAGGATCTGTAGAAGACTATATTGGAGAATACATGGCAGGAGGACTTATTATTGTTTTAGGGATAGGTAAAAAGGGAAATGGGGTGGCCGGCAACTACATAGGAACAGGAATGCACGGTGGTGAAGTTTATATTAGAGGTCCCGTAAAAAATCATCAACTCGGTAAAGGTGTTAAAATTTGTAATTTAAAAGATAGAGACCTAAATATACTAAAAAAATACTTAAAAAAGTACTCACAGATTTTTTCTATTGATCTTAATCTGAATATGGTTCAAGAATTCACTAAACTTATACCTAAAAGCCATCGTCCTTATGAAAAAATTTATACTTACTAATAGATTTTTTAATCTACTTTTGTATTTTTAATAAATATAATCAGGGAAAGATTTAATAGGAAAAAGGTTTCCTTTTTCTTTAAACATAAAAATTATGAATTTGGGCGATATAAAAATGGAACTTAATGAAGTACTAAAAAAAGTTGAAGAAGAAAATTTGAAATTTGTCCGACTCCAGTTCACGGACATACTAGGAATAGTAAAGAACGTTGCAATACCGGTCCAGCAGCTAGAAAAAGCATTCGAAGAAGGGATATGGTTCGACGGCTCATCAATAGAAGGATTCGTAAGAATCCAAGAAAGCGACATGAGGTTGGAACCGGATCCAGAGACCTTCACACTACTACCGTGGAGGGGAACGTCAGACGGAAAGAACAATACGGCTAGAATTATATGCGACGTAAAAACTACCAACGGAGAACCCTTTAAAGGAGACCCTAGGTATGTACTGAAGAGCGCCATAAAAAAAGCTAAAGACATGGGATTCGACTTCTTTGCCGGACCCGAACCCGAGTTTTTCGTATTCGAGAAGCAAAACGGATCTCCAACTCTAAATGCCCATGATGCAGGAGGATACTTCGACCAAGCCCCCAAGGACCTAGCTTCCGACCTAAGAAGGGACATAATCCTAACCTTAGAGGAGATGGGATTCGAGATAGAGGCCAGCCATCACGAGGTAGCGGAAGGACAGCACGAGATAGACTTCAAGTACGATGACGGTTTAACAACGGCGGACAACATAGCAACCTTCCGCTCCGTAGTAAGAGCCGTAGCAGAACTAAACGACCTACACGCAACCTTCATGCCAAAGCCGATAGCAGGAATAAACGGAAGCGGGATGCACACCCACATATCTCTGTTCAAAAACAACGATAACGCCTTCTATAACTCCGATGATAAGAACAACCTATCCGACACTGCATACAGCTTCCTTGCCGGGATACTAAAACATGCACCCGCAATAACAGCCATAACAAATCCAGTAGTAAACTCCTACAAGAGGTTGGTACCTGGATACGAAGCTCCAATATACATAGCGTGGAGCGAACTCAACAGGTCCGCCTTAGTAAGAAAACCCGCCGCAAGGGTACCTGAGAGCACCAGGATAGAACTGAGGTCACCCGATCCATCCTGTAATCCATACCTTGCACTGGCAGCAATGCTTCATGCGGGCCTAGACGGAATAGAAAAGGGATTAAAGGCACCAGAACCGGTTAGAGAAAACATATACGAACTGACTGAAGAGAAGAGAAAAGAGTACGGCATACAAACCCTTCCGGGCAACCTAAAAGAGGCAATAGAGGCCCTCAAGTCCGATAACGTAATCTTAGATGCATTAGGAGACTTCGTTGCACAGAAGTTCATAGAAGCAAAGGAAGAAGAGTGGAACCAATATAAGGGATACGTTTCTGGATGGGAGATAGACAGGTATTTGGAGAAGCTTTAGGAAAAATTTGTTTTCCACCAAACCTTTTTTTATTTTTTTAATTTCCAATAATTCATTCCTTTAAATTATACTTAATTGATGTCGCATTTAGAAGGTTTATCTCAAATCTAAATGATGCGTGTGAATGGATGAAAGCACCCTCAAAATATTAGGTAGGTGAGGAGGTCACTTTTTATCTTTTGGAGACCTAACTGATATGCCCTTGTTTATTAAATACTCTTTAATTTCTTTTATAGTATAGGATTCATAATGAAAAATGCTGGATGCAAGTGCTGCAGAAGCCTCAGTTTTGTTAAAAACTTCGTAAATATGTTGGGGATTTCCACAACCACCAGATGCTATTACAGGTATGTTGACTTCCTTGCTAACCTTTTTAATCAATGGTATATCAAAACCATGAGTTGTACCATCTCGATCCATGCTTGTTAGAAGTATTTCTCCACCACCTCTTTTTTCTATTTCTTTAGCCCATTTAATTGCATCTTTATCTGTAAACTTGTTTCCTCCGTATATAGAGCATTCATACCATACGTATCCTTCACCAGTTTTTACAGCTGTAAAGTTTTCGATATCATCTTTAGAATCCAATAATCGACGTTTTGCATCGATTGCAACTACACATGCTTGACTTCCAAATCGACTAGAAAGATTATCGATTAAATCGGGTGATTTTATAGCACTGGTATTGATTGTTACTTTATCAGCACCCGAGTTAAAAAGATTTCTTGCATTTTTTATACTATTTATTCCTCCACCAACTGTAAGAGGTATAAAAACATTTTTTGATGTCTCTTCCACAATTTCGCTCATTGTACTTCTTCTTTTTATACTAGCAGTTATATCCAAGAATACTATCTCATCTGCTCCATTTTCATAATATTTTTCAGCTAATTTTTGAGGAGACCCTATGGGCTCAAGATCCTTAAACTCTATTCCTTTTACAACCCTCCCATTTGAAACTCCTAAATCACAATCCAGACAAGGTATTATACGCTTTTGCAACAATTTTTATAGCTCCAAGAAATTTTTGAGTATTTTTAATCCAACTTCTCCACTTTTTTCAGGATGAAATTGTGTCCCGTAAATGTTATCTTCCCATATGCTTGCTATAATTTTACTTCCATAATTTGATGTGGCAGCTACTACCTCTCTTTCTGCATCGACATGATATGAATGAGCATAATAAACATATCCATTATCAATCCCTTCAAAAAGAGGACAATCTGGTTTATGTATTTTTAAGGAATTCCATCCCATGTGGGGCAGTATTAAATTTGTTTTTGGCCTTGTAACACAACCTTTCAATGCTGAAATCCCGTTTATTTCTCCCGATTCTTCTGAATTTTCAAAAAAAAGTTGCATACCTAGGCATATCCCGAGTATCGGGATACCTGAATCTATTGCCTCTCTTATCTTTGATAAAAATGGTTCAAAATTTTTCATTGCATCACCGAATGCTCCAACTCCAGGAATAATTATTTTTTCTTCTATATTGTCTCCTGGATGGTTTATAATTTTATATTCAAAACCAAGAAAATCTAGAGCATTCGAAACACTTTTTATGTTTCCCATGCCGTAATCTATTATACAAACTTTCATTTAATCTTACCAGCTTATCCTTTTTATAATAATCTTTATTTTTTTAAGGTTTAGTTATAA
>SL_8KL_010_SEDDRAFT_10002679_pt1 | contig 14898 bp, 10 predicted proteins | sample SodLakKL_010_SED_4_FD_11160 | JGI IMG/M metagenome (IMG submission 11160) | reverse complement strand
TGCTGCCGGGAAAGAAGTACGCCTTCAGTATAATAAACTTCTAACGCCCTGATGATTCTTTTTTGATCATGGGGATGGATTTTTTGCGCGGAATCGGGATCAACTTCTTTAAGTAAACTGTAAAGGTGATCCAGGCCTTTCTCCCGGGCTGTTTCATTGAGTTGTTGCCTTAACTGAGGGTTCTTGCCGCTGCTGCTAAAGGCAAAGCGTTGGGTGACCGCATTTATATAAAGCCCCGTGCCGCCGCAAAGTATGGGAAGTTTGCCTTTTTCATAGATGTCATCGATTGCTTCATCGGCAAGTTTTTTATATTCGGCCACACTAAATTCTTCATGGGGATGGATCACATCTATCAGGTGATGTTTAACCGTTTGCTGCTCCCGGAGGGTTGGTTTGGCAGTGCCGATATCCAAATAACGATAAACTTGAGCGGAATCTGCGGAAACTATTTCTCCCTCCAGGTCGGCCAATTGCAGGGCTAGCTTGCTCTTTCCCGTAGCTGTGGGGCCTACAACTGCTACGAGGGGTATTAAATTTTTTTTGCCTGGCTCGTTATGGTAACTAAATACTTTATTTACCTCCCTTTCGTTTAAACCCTTTTTCTATCTCTTCCGCGGTAAAAGAAACAACTGCCGGCCTTCCGTGGGGGCAAAAAGAATAATTCTCCGTTTGTTCCCAGTCTTCTATTAAAGCAGCAATTTCCCTGGCATGGAGTTTTTGATTTGCTTTTACGGCTCCCTTGCAGGCGGCCATTTTCAGGAGGAGATTTTTTCTTTCTGCGGCATCTTCCTCTGATTGGGCAATACCTTCAAAAAGTTCCTTGAAGTATTCCAGGTCCAGGTGATGGGCGAGAAAATCGGGCACGGCCCTTATCACGTAAGTGTTGCTGCCGAATTCTTCAATATTAAAGCCCATTTCTTCCATGATGCCAAAGACTTTGTCTTTGTCTTCTTCCCATGAAAAAGGTACTTCAAAGGTTAAAGGGGACACCAGTAAAAGCGAATTGATTCCGGTGGTGTAGAGATTTTTTTTGAGGTCTTCATAGATAATTCTTTCGTGGGCCGCATGTTGGTCTATGAGCCATAATTCATCGGATCTCTGGACAATAATATATGAAGAAAGGTACTGGCCGATGATGCGGTAGTCGGCGGCGGTAAAAAGTTGACCTTCCATTTCCTTCTCATGTATTTGAGGGGAATGGCCGGGGGTATCGCGCCAATTATTATCTTCTGCCCTGCCGGTATTTTCTAAAGAGTAAATATTAATGTTTCCGGGTTCCGCGGGCAGTTCTGCTTCACCTGCAGGCATACTCGGGGAAGGATTAGCTGCGGTGTCATATTTGCCTTCGGTGGAAATTTTACCCGGAAAAGTACTTCTTTTTAATGTTTCCGTTACTGCCTTATAGACAAGATTGCCTATTTCCCTTTCCCGGGAAAATCTAATTTCGGCTTTGGCCGGGTGAATGTTAACGTCGATGGAATTCAGGGGCACTTCCAAAAATAATACGGCCAGGGGAAAACGGTTGGGGGGCAGTAAACCTTCATACCCCCTTCTCATGGACTGGCTGATCAAGTTACTGCGGATGAGCCGGTGGTTAACGATAAATGTTTGATACTGCCGGTTAGATTTGGATATATGCGGGGTAGAAATATACCCTTTTATGGTATTGCCGTCTTCACTTATAGGGTTTATCTCCAGCATCGAGCGGGCTACATCCTTCCCGTAGGCTTCAGCGATGATATCAATGATATTGCCGTCCCCCTTGCTTTTAAAGGATCTTTTTTCGCCGTTCCAAAGGGTAAAAGCGGTGGCGGGGTTCGCCAGGGCAAACCCGATAATAAGGTTGGATATTTTTTTCATTTCCTGAGAGGATGATTTCAAAAATTTACGCCGGGCCGGAGTATTATAGAAAAGGTCTTTGACCTGAACATCGGTGCCCGTGGGCGCTCCGGTTTCTTCAACAGATATTAGGCTGCCGCCCTCAAATTTTATACATGACCCGCTTAACCGGTCTTCTGTTTTTGTGACCATGGTCACCCGGGAGACAGCGCCGATGCTGGCTAAAGCTTCCCCACGGAAACCCAAACTCTGTATATTGAGCAGATTATCCAGGGTAGATATTTTACTGGTAGCATGCCTTTCAAAAGCCAGGGATGCCTCTTGGGAAGGAATGCCCACCCCGTTGTCGGTTACTCTAATTTCCTTTAGGCCCCCTTCACTCACCTTTATTTCCACCAAAGTGGCTCCGGCATCCAGAGAATTTTCTACTAATTCCTTAATAATGGAGGCGGGGTTTTCCACCACTTCCCCGGCGGCAATTTGTTCCGTGACTTCGGGGGTGAGTTTTTTAATTCCCATAACCCGTTAACTCTCCTTTTTAAATTCTTCACTATTTAGAAGGGATTGTAAGCGGTAAAGTTCTTCCAATGCTTCCAGAGGGCTCATTAAATCCGGCTGCAAACTTTTCAGGTCTTCTATGACTTTGGGGGTGTTGTTGTCGTCGTCGGTCTGGTTTTCGCTGCCTAATTCAAAAAAGCTTATTTGTTTGATGGGGTTTTTATCCTGCTGCTTAGATTGAGACTCTGCTTCTTTTAAAATGGTTTCCGCTCTCTCGATTACTTCCGGCGGCAGACCCGCCAGCCTGGCCACATTAACCCCATAGCTCTTGTCTGCTTTGCCGGGAATTACTTTGCGCAAAAATATTACGGAGTTGCCTTTTTCCCGGACAGCCATGGTACAATTTTTAATTCCCTGCAGTTCATCCTCCAGGGCGGTTAATTCATGATAATGAGTGGAAAATAAAGTCCAGGAATTAAGGTGGTGGTTGATATATTCTAAAACACTTCGCGCAATGCTCATGCCATCAAATGTGCTGGTTCCCCGCCCTATTTCATCCAGCACTACCAACGTTTGCGGGGTAGCTTCTTTTAAAATGGTGGCTGTTTCATTCATCTCCACCATGAATGTGCTCTGTCCCGCACTGAGATCATCACTGGCCCCTACCCGGGCAAAAATACGATCGAACACGGGTAAGGTAGCGTTGTTGGCCGGAACAAAACTTCCTATTTGGGCCAATAAACCAACAAGGGCGACACTGCGGCAATAAGTGCTTTTGCCGGCCATATTGGGCCCCGTTATTATAAGCATCTTTTGAGAATGATCAAGATAGGCGTCATTGGGGACAAACCTTTCCTCTAAGTTCATATTTTCAATGACCGGGTGCCGGCATTGGGCAATATGAAGAGGGTTTTCCGGCGATATATGAGGGCGGCTGTACCTGTTAATAATGGCAACTTCCCCCAAACTTTGCAGGCAGTCCAGTTTGGCAAGCAGCTGAGCGCAAAACTGCAATTGGGAAGTATAGGCTAACACTTCCTCGCGGACTTCTTCAAAAATGCGGTATTCCAGGTTAACCAGTTTTTCCGTGGCGCCGGTTATTTCATCTTCCAGTTCTTTTAATTTTTCCGTAATATAACGCTCGGCATTTACCAGGGTTTGTTTGCGATGGTAGTCCTGGGGGACCAGATGGATGTTGTTTTTCGTTACTTCCAGATAATAACCGTAAACCCGGTTATAAGATATTTTGAGGGATTTAATGCCGGTGCGTTCTTTTTCCTGCTTTTCCATTTCCAAAAGCCAGTCTTTGCTTTCCCGGCAAACTTTGCGCAAACGATCTACTTCTTCATTATACCCGTCTTTGATTATGCCTCCATCCCGCAAGTTCAAAGGAGGTTCCTCTACCAGCGCACTTTCCAATAAAGTGATGAGGGTTTCAAATGTAGGTAACTGCTGCGAGATTTCTCTTAAATGATCTGATTGCGCTTTGGGAATAAGGCTTTTTATTTGGGGGAGAAGGTTAAGGGTCTTTTTAAGGGCTATTAAATCCCGGGCATTCACGTTTCCATAATTAATGCGACTGCATAACCTTTCCAGGTCAAATATATTTTTTAAACTGCTCTTCAAATCATCTTTTAAGGAAACATTGTCCGACAGTTCCTGGACCGCTTCGATTCTTCGATTTATGTGGTTTATGTCTTTCAGGGGCTGTTCGATCCACCGTTTGAGGAGCCTGCCTCCCATGGAAGTGGAAGTATGATCCATGACCCCCAGGAGGGATCCTTTTTTCTTCCCCTCCCTCATGGTTTGGGTGAGTTCCAGGTTCCGGCGGGTAATGCCGTCTAAGACCATATACTCCCCGGGGAAATATAATTCCACCGGTTGAAGGTGATCGAGCCTGCTTTTTTGCAATGATTTCAGATACATGATGAGGGCGCCGCTGGCAGCAACTGCCAGTGGATATTTGCCAAATAAAAATTCGTCAATGTCTTTACTATCCCACTGATCTTTGATAGTTTGCAGGGCGTTTTCCTGGAAAAAATATTCTTCCGGGACTTCTTCCACCATGGCTTGATCCCACAGGTTAAAACATTCATAAAGAACTTTGTCTTCCCGCATCCAGGAAGTGCAAATGGCTTCTGCCGGGGTAATCCTTTGCCACTCCGCTTTAATTAAATTAATAGCGTTTTCCCCCGATATTTCCGTGGCCCAAAAACTGCCCGTGGAGACATCTACCACCGCCATGCCATAATAATTATCGCTGTCCTTGAGGAGGGAAATAAGGTAATTATTTCGGGTTTCCTGCAGCATGGCTTCGTCTGTAACCGTCCCCGGGGTTACTATGCGCGTTACTTCTCTTTTTACCAAACCTTTTACTTGAGAAGCATCTTCCACTTGATCGCAGATAGCAACTTTATAACCTTTTTCCAGCAAACGATGCAAATAATTATCTACGGCGTGCATGGGAACGCCCGCCAGGGGGACGGGGTTTTCCTTGTCGCTGTCCCGGGTAGTTAAAATGAGATCGAGATCACGAGAAGCGATGCGGGCATCTTCATAAAACAATTCGTAGAAATCTCCTACCTGGAAAAGGAGTATTTTATCCCGGTGTTCGTCTTTTATCCTTGCATACTGCTCCATCATGGGGCTGGAGTTACTCAACGGACTGCCGACCTCCCCCGTTATTAATTGTAGACACAGATGCTTCATCCAGTTCTCCGGCAAGATGCCAGGTTTTTGCTTTTAGAATTTTTACCCGGCAAAAATGCCCTTCCTTTACCCGCTCCCCGGGAAAATGAACGAGTTTATTCGTCCCGGTTCTGCCGGTAAGTTTTTCCGGATCACTCTTGCTTACTCCTTCCACCAAAACTTCCACAGATTTTCCGATTAATTCCCGGTTAATTTCCAGGCCTATTTCCTGTTGCCGCTTGATTAAGTGGGAGATGCGTTCTTTTTTTGTTTCAGACGAAACTTTGGAAGGCATCCGGGCAGCAGGGGTTCCTTTTCTGTCTGAGTAAACAAAAGTATAGGCAGCATCAAATCTTATTTCCTCCACCATCTCCATGGTTTGCCAGAAATCTTCTTCAGTTTCTCCGGGAAATCCCACAATTAAATCAGTAGTAAGGGAAGCCTGCGGGAGTAATTTTCTTATATTATGTGCCAGATCTTTATAATGCTCCGCGGTATATCCCCTGTTCATCATTTCTAATATGCGGTTGCTGCCTGATTGAAGGGGTAAATGTATATGTTCACAAATTTTAGGGGAGCGGGCCATAACCTCAACGATATTAAGAGTAAAATCGTAAGGGTGGGAAGTAAGAAAACGGATGCGCTTGATTTCATCAATTTCGGATAGTTTTTCCATTAATAATGCAAATTCGCTTTTACCGTTTATATCTTTGCCGTAAGCATTTACATTTTGCCCCAGGAGGGTGATCTCTTGATATCCTTGCCGGGCAAGCCCTTCTACTTCTTCCATAATATTGCTCAGGGGGCGACTGCGCTCCGGGCCCCGGACAAAAGGCACTATACAATAGGAGCAGAAATTAGTGCAGCCGTAAATTATAGGGACCCATGCATGGAAACGGGAGCTCCTGGTGATGGGGAGGCCTTCTCTACTGCTGTTTCCTCTGTCTTCAATATCTATAACCGGCTGCGGGGAAATTTGCGCTTCCTGGATTAAAGCCGGCAGATAAGGCAGAGAGTGGGTGCCAAAGATGATATCGATATGGTCGAAACTTTTGCCCAGGTAATTAAGCACATCCCCGCCCTGTTGAGGCATGCAGCCCCCTAAAGCCAATAACCTGCCCGGACGTTCCTTCTTCCATCTCCGCATTTCCCCCAAAAAAGCAGTGGCTTTATCTTCCGCTTTTTGGCGAACAGCGCATGTATTGACAATTAAGAGATCCGCGTCTGCGTAATGGTGGCATGGAACAAAGCCTTCATTTTCCAGCAGGCCGCGCATTACTTCCGTATCATGCTCGTTCATCTGGCATCCGAGGGTGAGTATATAATATTTTTTTCCGCCGGTGGTTGCAGAATTCATGATTTATCTTGCTTCGCCTCTCACTTCGTTAATATACATTTTGGTTTAACCATTTGTTACTTTTTCTATTATAACAAATAAAAGAAGGCAAAGAAATCTTGCCCCGGAGGGAGATCCTGCCGGGGCTGAGGGCTGATGGGATATATTAACTACCTAATCAATTATTAATAAACTGATCATTAATAAAAGTGTAAGCAATCAGGCTTGTTGCGCTGTGTCGCTGGCTTATTCCGCTGTGTCGCTGGCTTCAGTATTAATAAAACTATCTTAATTTGTAGCTACTTTGGCTTATTACGCTGTGTCAGAGGGGACGGTTCCATTGTCTCCCCTCAGTCGCTTCGCTTCCTTCGGCCCTTCGCTTCGCTTCGGGGACAATGAATAACCGTCCCCGTTGACACAGCTTTCTTCAATCCAAACTTATCGGTAGCACAGCTTTTCTGAATCTATCCTTATCGTTGACACACCTTAACTGAACCCAAAATTATCGGTGGCACAGCTTGCTTCAATCTAATCTCATACGTGACACTGCTTGTTTCAATTCAACCTTATCTTCACACAGTTTGCTTTAATCCAATCTTATCCTGAGCTGGGGAGTCTAAATAATCTTCCCTTTCCCGAAATACAGTATTAATAAAACTATCTTAATTTGTAGCTACTTTGGCTTATTACGCTGTGTCAGAGGGGACGGTTCCATTGTCTCCCCTCAGTCGCTTCGCTTCCTTCGGCCCTTCGCTGCGCTTCGGGGACAATGAATAACCGTCCCCGTTGACACAGCTTATTTCAATCTATCCTTATCGTTGACACACCTTAACTGAACCCAAAATTATCGGTAGCACAGCTTGCTTCAATCTAATCTCATACGTGACACTGCTTGTTTCAATCTAACCTTAGCAGTAGCACAGTTTTTCTGAATCTATCCTTATCGTTGACACAGCTTGCTTCAAGCTTAATCCGGTCTGAGTAATTACAGATCTATAATTTTTGATGTGTCCCGAAATTTATGCGAAATTTAAAAGATATTGCTTTCCACTCTAAATGGTAAAAGTTTTCTCTTCCTGGACTAATTCGGCTTGAGCAAATGCTGATTTGGCTTCTTTTAAAGAAACCTCTGCGTCTTTTTCGGCGGGGAGGTGGGTAAGAAGTAATTTTTTTACTTCCCCTTTTTGGGCAATTTCAGCGGCCTGCCTCGCTGAAAGGTGATTTCTGCGTGATGCTTCTATATCGTCATCTTGAAAATTAGCTTCGCATAAAAATAGATCGCACCCCGCGGCGAACTGTTCTAATTGGGGAAAGTATTCTGTATCGCCGCTGTAAACCAAAGTTTTATCTCCGCATCTTATTTTCATAGCCAGGCAGTCCAACGGATGAACCGTGGGCAAAAAGGTAATTTGGAAAGGGCCGATGGTAATATCTTTTTCCGGTTTAAGGTAATTCATCTGATAGACTTCTTTATAGGGAATCCTTTGTGATTCCTCTACCGGTTCCTTTGGCAAATAAAGCTTCACCCCATCAGATATGATCTGTTTGCCCCGGGCCATGTCCAGGGCATATTTAAGGATAAAAAGATCGGAAATGTGATCTGCGTGTAAGTGGGATAATAAAATCGCCTCCACTTCCCAGGGTTTAATGTATTTTTGCAGCCGGCTTAAAACGCCGTTCCCACAATCCAGTAGTATTTTACTTCCTTCATGTTCTAAAAGATAACCGGAACAAGCACCCCCGGGTGCGGGATAAGGCCCATAAGAGCCTAATACGGTCAACTGCATAAAGAATCCTCCTTTTTTCCGAAATACAGTATTAATAAAACCATCTTCATTTGTAGCTACTTTGGCTTATTACGCTGTGTCGCTGTTATCCTGAGCTGGGGAGTCTAAATAATTTTCCCTTTCCCGAAATACAGTATTAATAAAACTATCTTAATTCGTAGCTACTTTGGCTTATTGCGCTGTGTCAGAGGGGACGGTTCCATTGTCTCCCCTCAGTCGCTTCGCTTCCTTCGGCCCTTCGCTACGCTTCGGGGACAATGAATAACCGTCCCCGTTGACACAGCTTATTTCAATCTATCCTTATCGTTGACACATCTTAACTGAACCCAAAATTATCGGTGGCACAGCTTGCTTCAATCTAATCTCAAATCCCCCACCTTCTGTAAATAAAATTCCTAATTAATCTGTATGCCAGGTATCCTAATAACGCAATGCCGAGTATGACCAGGATCAAAATCCATACGGGCAAATTTAACAGAAATGTAATAAAACTTACTATCAGGGTGATAAACTGGCGCAGCAAAAGACTAAAAACAATGGCAAGAATGGTGAAAATAAACCCACCCAAAGCAGTGTAGCCCAAAAAACTAAAAAAGTTCATCCGCATGGCACCGGCCGGAAAAGACACGAATGTTCTGGTTCCGCCCCATAGCTGCGCCATAAAAATGGCAAAAATCCCGTAGCGTTCAAAAAAATAATTGAGTTTTGTTTGTTTGGGTGAAGTTTCTTCTTCCCCGTTTTTAAATACTCCGGTATTTATGGCCCGGCTTACTTTTTGACCGTAAAAGCCGATGCTATAACTTATACTACTGCCCACAACAATGCCGAGCATAGACGCAAGAACAGCCCCGATAAAAGAAACGCTTCCCGACATAATCATTTGGCCGGCGGTCACAATAACAAAAGCTGCAGCAAAGGGCACACCGGCGCTCTCGGCTAACATAGCCAAACATATTCCCAGAGCCCCGTAATCCTTTGTTATTTCATCAAAAGTTTCCGCAAAATTTAAGAAAAACTCTGTTATTTCCATTAGTTTGACTGACCTCCTGCTTTATCCAACAACAAAAAGGTGCCCCATATTCCCGATTCGGGATCAAGCTTTGACTTCAATAATTTTGTTTGCCGATTTTGAGGAACGGAAAGGTTTTTACTCATATAATTTTTTAGTTTGGTAAATAATAGTTCTCCTTCTTGGGAGACTCCCCCTCCTATTACTATAGCGTCGGGATTCAAAAGAGTAACTAAGTTTGCCAATGCCGCTCCCAATTTGCTTACACTTTCGTTTATAATATCTACGGCAATTTCATTGCCCCGGCGAGCCTCCGCAAAAATTGAGGCCGTATTTAAATTATCATTTTGAAGTTTTTTCTTTCCTTCATTCTCAATTGCTTTTCCTGAAGATATACTTTCCAAACATCCATACATACCACAACCACATAAATTTTCATTGCCATCAATTTTAATATGGCCGATTTCTCCGGCGAAACCGTCTTTTCCCCTATATAATTCTCCCCCAAGGTAAAGACCTCCACCGATACCGGTGCTTACAGTGATATAAATAACGTTGTTTAAGCCTTTTGCCGCTCCATAAGTTGCTTCCCCCAGAACCGCGGCATTAGCATCATTTTCAATTACCACCGGTTTTTTCCAGGTCTTGTATAGGATATCCCGTAAAGGGATATTACGTTTAAAGGGCAAGTTAGGCGCTCCGTATAGTTTGCCTTCATGAAAATTGACAAAAGCGGCAATGCAAATGCCTATTCCCCAAAGCTCGGCATTCCGAGGCAAATTTTTAGCGGAGCGTTCAATAGACATATTAATTTGCTCTATCACCTGATTAAAATCTTCGGTTTCCCGCGTAGGAACCTTCTCCCTATAAACGACGCTCCCGTTTCCTTTAACCAGCAGTGATAGTATTTTACTGCCACCTATATCTAATAAACAATAATACCGTTGCGTTTTTACCATGCATTCATTGTATAATATTTTTGATCAAAAAAAAATCCTCAAAATTCCTCTATTTCTTTGTTTTGAGAATTAACCTTCCCATAATAATAGATTATTTTACCCGCCAATTTAATTCGGTCATTTTTCGGAACGAATCATCATAATGAACCACCAAACTCCTAACCCCCCGATTATGATAAATACAGCTTCGATAACGGGTAAATTGGTGGACAGATTAATTCCCAGCTGACTGACAATCAGCGAAAAACCGATAAAAACACTGGCCAGGACTACGCTAAAAGAAAGACGGTTTATTATTTTACCTAAACGCTTAAAATTTGATTCGTTATTTACCGTCTCAATTTTTAGCTTTAAATCTCCCTTGGCGGTTTTTTCTGATATCTTAGAGACATTTTGAGGGAGACTGGTTAATATACCTTCATAAGTAAAAAGCATATTTTTTAATTGTTTATTGCTGAAAAAGTTTGTCTGCATGGTAGCCACATATTTATTTAAGGAATTAATTAATTTGAAAGAAGGATCTAACCTGGCGATTAGACCTTCCAGGGTACCTAACGTTTTTACCAAAAGTAAAAATTCTCTGGGCATACGGATGCTGTGTTTTGAAGAAATGTTAATGAACTCTTGCAGCACTTCATTTATTTCAATGTTTTCCAGGGGAATATTGTAATATTTATTCTGTATGCGATCCAAATCAGAAGCAAGTTCTCTTCTATCCACTTCCGGAGGGGTAAAACCAAGATCTATAATACCTTCGGCCACATTGTCGGTCTGTTCGCTCATTATTGACTTTAAAATATATTGAAACTTATTCCTTAAGCTTTCGCTAATATATCCCGCAGTCCCAAAATCTACAAACATTATTTCTTGGGAAGGAAAAATGATTATATTTCCGGGATGCGGATCGGCATGGAAAAAACCGTGCTCAAATATTTGAGTAAAATAAGAATCTACTATATTTTCTGCAAGCTCTTTACGATCAAAAATTTCATTCGGCGATTCCAGTAAGTGATTTAAATGGTAACCATCTTTATATTCTAAAGTAAGCACATTCCGTTTAGTGTACTCCCAATACACCTTGGGAATATATACATTAGGGTTGTTTTCAAGATTTCGTTTTAACTTTTCGGCATTTCTGCCTTCGTTATTATAATCCAATTCCTCCAAAACATTATTTTTAATTTCAGAGGCAATCTCGCTGAAATTTATGCTTTTACCCCAGGATGGCTTATTTTCCATAAGCTTAAAAACGCTTTCCAATATATCCAAGTCCTGTACAATTTGTGGCTCTATATCGGGTTTTTTGACCTTTATTACTACATCTTCGCCATTATATAGTGTGGCCTGATGAACTTGCCCAATGGAAGCCACGGCTATGGGTTCTTTATTAAATGAGCTAAATATTTCATTGATGTCTAAGTTTAATTCCTCTTCAATTATTTCAGTTACTTCTTTCCCGGTAATAGGTGCAACTTTATCCTGCAGCTTGCTAAGTTCATTGATGTATTCGGGGGAAAAAAGGTCAACCCTCGTGCTTAAAATTTGACCTATCTTAATAAAAGTTGGCCCCAGCTCTTCCAGGGCCAACCTTAATCTTACACCGCCGTCATTACCGTTTAAATTTTCATGATCCAGTTCCATGCCGTTGAGGGTTTTTTTAGATGTAATTTGTCCATTATTAACTCTGCTGTTCATTATGCTAAATCCATAACGAGATAGCACCGATAATATCTGCTTATAACGTTTTAAATGGCGAATTTGCTTAAAAAATACGGTCAAATTCCTCCCCTCCGACATATAAAAGTTACTTGTCCTCTAATTTGCGTGAGAGCTCTTCAATTTTCTTTTCTAAGCTTTCAATATCTTCTCTGGTAACCAGCCTGGCTTTAAGGTTTTCAATGTTTTCTTCCAATTTAGCTACATAAGAATTTTTTTCTTCTTCACCTTTTTCCAATATCCTTTCAGCGACTTTACGAGCTTCTTCGCTTTGCATGTCTCCCTGTTCTACTAAAATATGAGCCAGTTCGTCTACTTTTTCACGGGTAACAGTAGCCATGCCCAGAATCATAGAAATTAAATTACCAACCATTTATCTCCCCTCCTTATAGTTTTTTTTAATGATGTTCCCATATTAACTTCATATTATCTTAAACAGTATTTCTTGTAAACTACCGGTTTATATATTAACGAATTTGTCCATCACCATAAATAATAAATTTCAAACTGGTTAAAGCTTTCAACCCCATTGGGCCTCGTGTATGAAGTTTTTGAGTGCTAATTCCCATTTCGGCTCCCAGACCAAACTCATTACCATCAGTAAAACGCGTAGAAGCATTAACATAAACAGCTGCCGCGTCCACCTGCTGTAAAAACTTTCTTGAGTTCCGGTAATTATTTGTCACAATTGCTTCAGAATGACCCGTACCATATGTTTGAATATGATGAATAGCTTCCTGTAAATCTTTAACTACCCGGATCGCAAGAATAAGATCGAGGTATTCAGTTTCCCAATCTTCGGAGGTGGCCTCTTTTACAGCTGCATGATATTTTTGGGTTTCCGGACAACCTCTAAGCTCAACCCCTTCTTGATTTAATGCTTCAAGGAAATCCGGTAAAAATTTTTCTGCGATAGAATGGTTTACCAGGAGTGTTTCCATAGCATTGCATACGCCGGGACGCTGAATTTTAGCATTTCGGGCAATAGAAAGAGCCATTTTTAAATCTGCGCTTTCATCAATATATGTATGACAGTTTCCGGCTCCGGTCTCAATAACAGGGACAGTAGCATTCTCAACCACGTTACGGATGAGGGAATGCCCCCCCCGGGGAATTAACACGTCCAGCAGGTCATCCATGTTCATTAGCTCCTGGGCGGCAGCCCTATCTGTATCTTCAATTAAAACTACGCTACCGGCAGGTAATCCGGCTTTTTCCAAACCACCTTGAATTATTTCCACCAGTGCTTTATTGGAATTAATGGCTTCTGAACTACCCCGCAGCACAACAGCATTGCCCGATTTCAAAGCAAGGCCGGCAGCATCCACTGTTACATTAGGCCTGGCTTCATAGATAATACCAATTACTCCCAAAGGAGTGCGAATTCTTCCTACGGTGAGGTCGTTGGGAGTTTTAGACATAGATTCTACTTCCCCTACCGGATCCGGCAATGAAACTATATCTTTCAAGCCATCTGCCATAGAATCTACGCGTTTGCTATCAAGCAAAAGTCGATCATAGAATGCTTTGGAATAATTATCTTTTTGCGTGAGATTGTCCAGATCAACTTTATTTGCATTCAAAATATACTGTTCCGAACTTTTTAAGTTCTCGGCTACTTCTAATAGAGCTTTGTTCTTAACTTCTGTAGATTTGTTCGCCAGCGCTAACGAAGCTTGACGCGCTAACAAAGCTTTTTCTCTTACATGTGAAGACATGGTTATTTACATCCCCTTTCTTATTAATAATTTTATTTAACTAACGACCATGTTATCCCTGTGAACAACCTCTTCATGATGTTCATAGCCCAGGACTTCACTTATCTTTGAACTGGGCAGCTGACTTATTTTTTCTATTTCTTTAGCGCTGTAATTAACCAATCCCCGCGCAATTTCACATCCGGCAGAATCTGTGATTAGGACCATATCACCCCTGTCAAAATTTCCTTTAACTTCTTTAATTCCAATGGAGAGCAAGCTTTTGCCTTCAGAAATTATTGCCTTTTGAGCGCCTTCATCAATAGTGATCTCTCCCCCGATAATCCTTCCATAGGCAATCCATCTTTCCCGCTGGCGAAGAGAATGACTTTTGGGTAAAAATAAGGTTCCGATATTTTCTCCTTCAAATATACGATGGAGATTATGGGGATCTGTGCCGTTAGCGATGATCATACTAATGCCCGAATTTATAGCAATTTCAGCAGCCTGTATTTTTGTTATCATTCCGCCGGTAGAAACCTTACTCTTAGTAAGGCCCGCGCATTTCTTAATTTCAGGGGTTATTTCTTCTACCCTTTGAATCAATTTTGCGTCTTTATTTGTTGATGGATGAGCATCGTACAAACCGTCAATGTCTGTTAGAATAATTAAGAGATCTGCGTCAACAAGCCCGGCTACTAGTGCCGATAAATGATCATTATCGCCAAATTTAATTTCTTCGATAGAAACAGTATCATTTTCATTGATAATGGGAATTACATCCCACTTAAGCAGAGTATGAATAGTATTACAGGCATTATTATATCTTTGCCGGTTGGTTAAATCTTCTCTGGTCAGTAGAATTTGGGCTACTGTTAAGTTAAACTGAGCAAAGTATTTCTCATAATACTGGACTAACAACCCCTGCCCCACAGCAGCCGTAGCCTGTTTTTCCGGGATGGCATTGGGCTTGCGGGACATTTTCAATCGTCCTATTCCCGCGCCGATTGAGCCCGAGGAAACTAAAATTATATGGTAGTTTCTTTTTTTTAACTCTGAAAGAACGCTTATTAGTTTTTCCATGTAGGGGAAATTAAGTTCCCCGGTACTTTTTGTTAAAAGGGTTGTTCCTAATTTTATAACTACTGTCTTTGCATTGGCGATGTGATCGGGCAAACAAGATTTTTTTTCGTCAGATTGGTTCATTTTTTTACTCCTAAACGTTAATTTGGGCTTTATTACATTTTAAATAATTATTTATGTGGTTACTCGGGCTTGTTGCGCTGTGTCGCTGGCTTGTTGCGCTGTGTCGCTGGGGACGGTTCCATTGTCTCCCCCTCAGTCGCTTCGCTTCCTTCGGCCCTTCGCT
>SL_8KL_010_SEDDRAFT_10002678_pt1 | contig 14900 bp, 10 predicted proteins | sample SodLakKL_010_SED_4_FD_11160 | JGI IMG/M metagenome (IMG submission 11160) | reverse complement strand
CCCTGTATCTGTACCTGGTACTGATACGGATCGCATCATTGTTTTCGGTGAAGGCCAGGCGATGGCTGTGCGGACGTAANGGGATACTGCAAAAAATGCAGGAAGCTGCCGGTCAGGATGACGGCAGCCACAGCGGGGTAGGGCAGAACAACCGCCACAGCAGTGACAGTCAGCATGATGGCCGCCGCCGCCAGGGGCAGAACAACCGCCACAGCAGTGACAGTCAGCATGATGGCCGCCGCCGCCAGGGTCAGCATAACCGCCACAGCAACCACAAACAGGGCCCGGAACCACACCCGGCCGGTAGCCGGACGATCTGGTTCCATTGTGCCTCTCTGGGGGAGTTTGAACAGGGACGTCCGGTTTTGGAGCGCTTCCGCGAACGGCATCCCGACTGGCGTATATTGCTTACTTTTTTCTCGCCCAGCGGTTATGAGATCAGGAAGGATTATGCAGAGGCCGATCATGTATTTTACCTCCCTGTGGATACCCCTTCCAATGTGGAATCTTTCCTGAACACATGGCGGCCTGAAATGGCTGTATTCGTAAAATACGAGTTCTGGTTCAACTACCTGTCCGGCCTCGCCCGCCGCGGCATTCCAACGTTTATCATCTCCGCGATTTTTCGCGAAAACCAGCATTTTTTTCGCCCTTACGGGGGATGGTTCAGGAAGCAGCTGAAACATGTAACCCGGTTTTTTGTCCAGGATGAGGCTTCACTTAAGCTATTGGCACGTCATGGCATTGAACAGGCTGAGGTGAGCGGCGACACACGTTTTGACCGGGTTTACCAGCTCAGCCGGAAGCCCGGGAGCTTCACGGATATCGCCCGTTTTGCAGAAGGGGAATATGTGATGGTGGCAGGCAGTACCTGGCCCGCAGATGAAGCCCTTGTGGGCTCACTGATCCGCGACAGCGAACTGCGCGACAACGAGCTGAATATGAAATTCATCATTGCCCCGCACGAAGTGCATAGTGAAAGGATTGACCGCCTGATGGATTCACTGGGGGCGGGGGCATTAAAGTATTCTGAATGCACTGAATCAGCTTCCGCGGATGCAAAAATCCTGGCGGACCCAAAAATCCTGGCGGACCCAAAANTCCTGGCGGATGCAAAAGTTCTGGTGATTGACCGCATCGGAATGTTGTCGCGGCTTTATCAATACGGGCAGCTGGCTTTCATTGGCGGTGGATTCGGTCAGGGGATCCACAATATCCTGGAGGCCGCCGCCTTTGGGTTACCTGTGCTGTTCGGGCCGAACTACCAAAAATTTGCCGAGGCCAGGGATCTGGTGGCAAAGAAAGGAGCATTCTGTGTGCACGATGAAGCGCAGCTACGCAAAAAAGTTGCCGAACTGACCGCTGACGTCGATAAGCCCGGTAAGCCATCCAAGCTCCGGGAAACCGGCAAGATCTGCCGGCATTATGTAGAAAGTAAACACGGTGCCACAGATGCCATCATCTCCTACATGGAAAAACTGGTGCAGACCAAATAAGATAGTGGTGCAAACCTGATGAACTGCTTCCGCAGGTCAGTTGAACCAGCTATGCAGTTCAGGTCTTTTTGGTTCTCATGGGCCAGGGAAATGGATAGCTGCCGATGGGTTTTGGAAATAGCCGTGAAATGCTTATCTTGCAGGTATCAATATGTAATATTATGAATATTCAAAGAGATCGCAGGTTTAACATTATGGGTTTTCTTGGAAAAGTGCTGGTTTCTACCTTTGCGGTGATCATTGCCTCTTACCTGATCGGCGGTGTGGCGATTGAAAGTTTTGCCACAGCCATTGTGGTGGCTTTTGTTCTGGGGGTGTTGAATGCCCTTCTCAAACCTCTTCTGGTCATACTGACCATACCGGTCACCATTATGAGTTTCGGGCTGTTTCTTCTTGTAATCAATGCCTTTATTATCCAGCTGGCCGCTTATCTGGTGTCAGGGTTTATGGTGGTCAATTTCTGGTGGGCACTTTGGTTCGGGGTTATCCTCACCCTTGTCACCTGGATCCTCGAATTGCCGGGCAGAACTCGTCAAAAACAAAGGGCATTTGACGAGTTTCACCATAATGACAGGCTTGAATGACAGGAGGCTCCTCTCGGGGTATTAATACACCCATCCAAAATATCTTTTTGTCCATAAAAAAACACCTTATGGCAAAATAGTTTATTTTTTTGCTGACGATGGTTCCATCCAATCTTCATTTCCTTTATTTTTAGGGCGAACTTATCCATATGACATAGTTTCATATAACCAATCTATTTACTTAAACAACAGCCAAGATGTACTATTACCGACTTATGTGCCAGGCCTTCCTGGTAATTTTGTTTCCTTTTGTTTTACAGGCCCAGAAGGAGCCTGTGGATCTTGAGATGGTGCAGAAGATCAAGCACGAAGGATTGCAGAACTCTTCAATCCGGGACATCTCATTTCACCTGACCGATGTGATCGGCCCGCGCTTGTCGGGATCCACCAATCTTGCCCGTGCCAATGAATGGACCAGCCAGCAGATGGAGGAATGGGGGCTGGAGAATGTGGAAATTGCTCCCTGGGGCGAGTTTGGCCGGGGCTGGGATAATCTCAAGTTTTATGCAGCCATGACCGAACCTTATTACCAGTCACTGATCGGGGTGCCGAGGGCATGGACCCGTGGTACGGACGGACTCATTTCCGGTTCACCGGTGCTGGTGGATATTCAGTCAGAAGAAGATTTTGATCAATACCGTGGTCAGTTGCAGGGTAAGGTGGTGGTTACACCTGTTACTTCTGAACCCTCATTGTCTTTTAACCCTTTGGCCAGCAGGCTCTCAGACGAAGACCTGGAGCGCATTGCTGAACTTCCCGAGGTACGGGGCCCGAATTACGGGAATGTGGCCGGAGGCGGGCGCTCAGACTGGGCGGAACGGCGCGCATTCAACCGGATGCTCAATGAGTTTTTTCAGGAAGAAGGGGTTGCCGCTGTATTGCGTTCTTCCGGTACATTCGGGGCTGTCCGCTCAGGCGGATCAAGGCTGTCGGAGGGGCAGGAGCCGGGTATCGCCCAGGTGGACATGACCTTTGAGCATTATGCCCGCATCGTCAGGCTGCTGGAGGCCGGTATTGATGTATCGATAGACCTTGAAGTTGAAAATCGCTTTTTGGATGATGACACCAAAGGGTATAACGTATTGGCTGAAATTCCCGGAACCGATCGCCGGCTCAGGGATGAGGTGGTGCTGATCGGGGGCCACCTGGATTCATGGCATGTGGGTACCGGGGCCAATGACAATGCTGCCGGCGTAGCCATCATGATGGAGGTGATGCGCATTTTAAAAGAACTGGAAGTGGAACCCAGGCGGACCATCCGCATCGGGCTGTGGGGTGCCGAGGAACAAGGTCTGTTCGGGTCAAGGGGGTATATTTCTGAGCACTACTACGACCAGGAGACCGGAAAAAAAGATGATTATGACAAGCTATCTGCGTATTTCAATATAGATAACGGTTCAGGACGCCTGCGGGGCATCTGGCTGATGGGCAATGATGAAGCCCGACCCATTTTCGAAGATCTCCTGGAGCCTTTTCATGATTTGGGTGCCACCACCGCTACACTGAGAAATGCCGGAAGCACCGATCATGTCGCTTTTGACAGGGCGGGACTACCCGGGTTCAATATGATGCAGGACCGCCTTGATTACGGAAGGGGCTATCATACCAATATGGACACTTTTGAGCGGATGGAACTGGGCGATATGATGCAGGCTGCTGTGGTTATGGCCAGTATTGTATACCATGTTGCACAGCGCGATGAGCGCATCCCGCGTAAAGTGTTCAATCCCTGATTGCCCTGAGGCTGATGCAGTGACCTGATCATGGCGGTTTATCAGCCTGCCTGCGATGCCGTGAAGAACAGTCTATTGCTCAGTATCCAGCAGATCGTTGAACATACTTTTGAACTTTTCTACTTTGGGAAGAATCACCATCTGGCAGTAGGCCCGTTCGGGGTTCTTCTCAAAGTAGTCCTGATGTTCCTCTTCGGCCTCATAAAAGGTGTCGAGCGGAACGATTTCAGTGACTACCGGATCGTCCCAGATTTTTTCTGCTTCCATCGCATCTTTGACCTTTTCGGCCGTCTGACGTTGTTCATTATCATGATAAAGGATGATAGAACGATATTGCGGGCCGATGTCCGCACCCTGGCGGTTCGGGGTGGTGGGATCATGAATCCGGAAAAACACCTCCAGCAATTGCAGGTATGAAACCTGCTCAGCGTCAAAGGTTACCTGGACCACTTCTGCATGTCCTGTATTGCCCATGGACACTTCCCGGTAGGATGGATTCGTGGCATGCCCCCCGGCATATCCGGGTACGGCTGTTTGAACTCCTTTTATCCTGGAAAATACGGCATCGATGCACCAGAAACAACCACCGCCAAAGGTTGCCTGAGACATATTGGATAGCCCTGCTTCTTTATGATTGATCATGTCCTTGTCTGTATTAGCGTGAGTAATTCCGTGAGATGGCAGCGCATGTAACCACATGCCCATTGCCATGGTTAATAATGCAAATCTCATAATATGTTACTTGTTGTATGTAAACAATAAACAACCCAATGAGGGCTTTGTTTACATCACCCAAAGAGGGCTTTGTTTACATCATTGAATCAACCAGCATACGGTGGTCTTCTTCCGAGAGGTTATGACAGAAACCACTCACTTTGTTGATGCGCATTACTTCCAGGAGTTCTTTCTTCGCCTCCGGGCCGGTTGGGGCATCCATATCGGAGATTTTCAGCGGACTATCCAGTGAGGCAAAGAATTCCTCAAGCCGGCGGATGGTTTCATCCGCATCACTGATGCCGAACAATCCTTCTCCAAGTTTAATGAGCCTCTCCGGGATTCTTTCCTTTTGAAGTTTCATCCAGGCAGGAAATGCAATGGAAAGACTGGCCCCGTGGGGGATGTCCCAAAGTACACTCATGGCATGACCGATGCCGTGGGTCCCCCAGTCGCCTGATTTTTTACCCTGGGCCGTGAGGCCGTTCAGCGCCATGGTGGCGGCAAACATGATCTTCGCCCTTAGCTGGTAGTTCTCCGGGTCTTTCATCAGTGCCGGGCCATATTCCATGGCTTCCCGGATGATGGAAATGATGAACCTGTCGGTCAGTGTGGCGTCCCCTTCACCGAACCACCCTTCCAGGGCGTGTGCAACAAGGTCAACAACGCCGTAGGCCGTATAGTTTTTGGGTACGCTCCGGGTAAACGACGGGTCCAGAAAGCTGTGTTTCGGGAACATCAGCGGATGACCATTACCCACCTTCTTTTTTTCTTTGTCACTCTGGACCACTGCTACGGGGTTCATTTCCGTACCTGTGGCGGCCAGTGTCAGCACGGCGATCAGCGGCAGGGCCTCTGAAGGCTTTTTATCCCCAGTGGCAAACTCCCATCCCGAATGAGCTGCCGGGATGCTGATAGCGATGTATTTGGCACTGTCGATCACACTGCCGCCGCCAATAGCTACCACCATGTCCACCTTTTCGGAGCGGCCCAGTGCTGCAGCCTTATCCACATCCTCAATCACCGGGTTGGATTTGATGCCGTCAAATTCCACGATCTCCACACCCCCTTCGCGCAATGCCGACACGGTTTGGTCATAAGCCCCGTTGCGCTTTACGGATCCTTTACCATAAACCAGCAGGGCTTTTTCACCCAGCGGGGTTGCGGCCTTTCCCAGTTTGCTTACCACATCTTTTCCGAAATGCACTTTTACGGGATTGTAAATGACAAAGTTTTCCATTGTAGCTTCAGTTTTTCAGTAATTATATTATTATTTTATGAAAATCAAAATTATGCACTTATGCTGATGCCCGTGCCCGGGGATGAAATTCCGGCAATAGTATAACAAACCTATCCTATAAATTGATCAATCGCAACCGTGTTAATGAAATGAAACCGCTCACAGTTGCGGTATACGAAAAATTCTTAACTTTATGATTCGCAACGGCTGGATTCAGCGCAGCCTTATTTGGTGTACGTATTAGCAGTGATCATATATTATTTTCCATAAAATCACAATAATATGAAGGAAGGAACAAAAGGAACTATTGGAATCCTTACCGGAGGAGGAGATGTACCGGGTTTGAATCCCGCCATTCGGGCAATCACAATCCGTGCACTGCGCGAGGGCTACCGTGTACTTGGGATCCGACGCGGATGGGCCGGGCTGTTGGAGCTCAGGCGTGACAAAGATGCCGACAACCATAAGAATTTCATCGAATTATCGGAATACATTGTGAACAAGGCCGGACGTACCGGGGGGACTTTTCTGCATACCTCCAGGACAAGGCCCAGCCACTTGCCCCAAAAACATGTACCCGAACATCTCAAAGAAAAATACAATGATGAGATCAATGACCTTACACCAGAGGTTCTGAAAAATATAGACTATCTGGGTATCGATTACCTGATTCCCATCGGGGGTGACGATACCCTCAGTTATGGAGTTCGGATGTACCAGGAAGGGATGAAGGTGGTGGCCATCCCAAAAACGATGGACAATGATGTGCCAGGAACGGACTACTGCATCGGGTTCAGTACCTGCGTGACCCGGACCATCCATCTTGCCAACCTGCTGCGAACGTCAGCCGGTTCACACGAGAGAATACTGGTGATGGAGGTGTTCGGCAGATATGCGGGCTTTACCTCCCTGCTCCCCACCATGGCCGGAGCTGCCAACCGTTGTGTCATCCCGGAATACTCTTTCAACATTGAACACCTGACCCAACTGTTGTTGGAAGACCGTGAGAAGAACCCCAGTAATTATTCCGTGGTGCTTGTATCAGAGGGAGCGACATTTGACGGGATGGACATGATGTTCCAGAGCGGTGAGAAAGATATGTACGGACATGCCAAACTGGGGGGTATCGGTGATGCGGTGTCTGCCAGGATCAAGGAGCTGAGTCCGAAATATAACAAAGGGAAGCGCGTGGAAACCATCAACCAGTATCTGGGATACCTGGTCCGCTCAGGAGATCCGGACGCCATTGACAGCATTGTGCCCATGGCTTACGGTAATCTGGCCCTGGACCTGATTCTGAAGGGGATACACGGACGCCTGGTTATTCTGAAAAACGGACGGTATGACAATATTCCGGTGGATATTGTTACCAGTACCAACAAGCTTGTGGATGTGGAGAAGCATTACAATACCAAACGGCTAAGGCCGGTGTATGAGTCCTTTATCGACAAGCCGTTGTTTCTGATCTCCTGAGTTGTTTCTGATCTCCTATGGTGGGATGAAATAAAAAAAGCCGCCCTGTTTCACAAGGCGGCTTTTTTTATGCTTCAGATTTACCAATTATTGCAACAATTACTGCAACATTTGCTGTATCAGTTGCTGCAATTCAGGGTTTTGCTGATATTCCTGCATGATTTCCTCGTATTTTTCAATACTGAGGCCTTCTTCTTCAATGGCTTCGACCAGTTCTTCCTCCAGTCCTATCTGGATTTCGTCGATCTTTTCGATTGCTTCCAAATATGTTTCTTTTTCTTCTTCCGTGGCTTCAACCTGCTCCAGGGGCATCTCCTGCGCCTGCATCATAATCTCATTGAAGCGTTCTACGGTCATGCCGTGTTCTTCGATAATTCCAATCATCTCAGCTTGTCCTTCCTGCTGGATGGTCATTACCTGCATTACTGCTCCGGCAAACTTTTCCAGTTCATCATCGGTAAATCCACCCGGATTCGCTTTCAGTGGTGTGGAGAACAATACGATGAAGGCCAGGGCCAGAATGGAAAAAACTTGATTCTTTTTGATAAAACGCATAATAGCTATCTGTTGGTTTGTAAATAATTAGTGTTTAACCTATTGAGTGACAAAACTAAGGCTTTGATTTGACCCGGCCAAATAATAGAACCCTGTTTGGCATGGTTTTAACATAGATTATGACAGGTAGTTAACTCTTCTTAATTTCGTATTTTTGTCTGAAATAAACCCATTGTACCTTGGCAAAACCTAAAGATCAGAACGTTGAAACCCCATTGATGAAGCAGTATTACGGCATCAAGGCTAAGCATCCGGGTGCACTGCTGCTGTTCAGGGTGGGCGACTTTTATGAAACATTCGGGGAGGATGCAGTGAAAACGGCTGAGATCCTGGGCATTGTCCTTACCCGGCGTGCCAATGGGGCGGCATCTTACGTGGAGCTTGCGGGCTTTCCGTATCATGCACTGGATAATTATCTGCCCAAACTGGTACGTGCCGGCCAGCGGGTGGCGGTCTGCGATCAGCTGGAAGATCCCAAACAAGCCAGGAAGATTGTGAAAAGGGGGGTTACAGAGCTTGTGACTCCGGGTATTGCCTTCAGCGACAAAGTATTGAATCACAAGGAGAACAATTTCCTTGCGGCCCTGCATATTTCTGAGGGGCATACAGGTATTGCCTTTCTGGATGTGTCTACCGGTGAATTTTTAACTGATCAGGGCGACAGGGAGTATATTGATAAGCTTCTTCAGAGTCTTCGGCCCAGTGAAGTGGTGATCCAGAAAAAGCACAAACAACTTATGCAGGCCCGTTTCCCGGGCAAATACTATATCAGCACACTGGACGACTGGGCCTTTACGCGTGACTTTGCCGATGACCTGCTTTTGAAGCATTTTGGAACAGCTTCCTTTAAAGGTTTCGGGATTGAGGACCTCAGCGAGGGGATTATTGCCTCCGGGGCAGTGATGCAGTATTTGTCGGATACCCGGCATGATGAGCTGGGGCACATCAATAAGATCAGCCGAATAGACAAAAACCGGTATGTCTGGCTGGACAAGTTTACCATCCGCAACCTGGAAATCATGGAATCCATCAATGAGGATGCCACCACGCTGAAAGATGTGCTTGACCACACGATTTCTCCCATGGGCAGCCGGTTGCTGAAGCGATGGATATTGTTGCCACTCAAAGAGCGGGCACAGATCAGGGAGCGGCATGAGGTGGTGGAGCATCTTCTGCAAAACCAGGAGCTGCTGGAGAAACTTGGTGCAGATCTGCGAGAGGTTGGTGACCTGGAACGGCTGATCTCCAAAGTTTCTGTCGGTAAGATCAACCCAAGGGAACTCAGGCAAGTCCAGAAGGCGCTTGTGGCCACTGAGGCCATTCGCGATCTCTGTGCGGGGAATGAATCGGAGTCGCTCCAGGCTTCCGCCAAAGAACTCGATCCCTGCCCGGAAATCAGGGGTCGCATTGCCCGCGAACTGCTTGAGGAGCCTTCGGCTGTTGCTGCCAAAGGGAACATGATCGCCGACGGTGTATCGGAGGAACTGGATGAATTGCGGCACATTGCCTTTTCAGGAAAGGACTACCTGGCCTCGCTGAGGCAGCGTGAAATTGAGCGTACGGGTATCCCATCCATCAAAATATCATTCAACCAGGTATTCGGATACTACCTTGAAGTGACCAACACCCACAAAGACAAAGTGCCGGACGACTGGCACCGAAAACAGACACTGACCAATTCGGAACGCTATATTACCCCTGAACTGAAGGAGTACGAAGAAAAGATCCTGAGTGCGGAGGAACGGATCCTTAACCTGGAAATTCGCCTGTTCCAGGAGCTGGTGGAGGAGGTGACCCGTTATGTGGCACCCATACAGCAGAATGCCCATGTGATTGCCCGGCTGGATTGCCTGTCTTGTTTTGCCCTTGTGGCCCGGCGCAACAATTACGTGCGTCCGCGCATCAACGATTCCTACGTGCTGGACATCAAAGGCGGGCGTCACCCGGTGATTGAGCAACAGCTTCCGCCGGGAGAGGAATATGTGGCCAATGACGTATTGCTTGACAATGAAAATCAGCAGATCATAATCATCACCGGACCCAATATGTCAGGGAAATCAGCGCTGCTGAGGCAGACCGGCCTTATTGTAATGATGGCCCAGATGGGATCATTCGTGCCGGCCGAAGATGCATCAATCGGGCTGGTGGACAAGATATTCACCCGGGTGGGGGCATCCGACAACATCTCTTCGGGAGAGTCCACTTTCATGGTGGAGATGAACGAAACGGCCAGCATCCTGAACAATATATCGGACCGAAGCCTGATCCTGCTGGACGAAATCGGGCGGGGTACGAGTACTTATGACGGGATCAGCATTGCCTGGGCCATTGCCGAATTTTTGCACGAGCATCCTATGTTCAGGGCCAAAACCCTGTTTGCCACTCACTATCATGAATTGAATGAGATGGCTGCATCCTTCTCCAGGATCAGGAATTATAATGTGTCTGTCAAGGAGGTGCACAACAAGGTGATCTTTTTGCGAAAGCTGGTTCCCGGGGGGAGTGAACACTCTTTCGGGATTCATGTGGCCCGCATGGCAGGAATGCCCAAACCCGTGCTTGAGCGGGCCAACTCCATCCTTTCCCGGCTCGAACAGAACCACAGCCACGACGAACTGACCGGTAAGGCGACTCCGCGGCCATCCGGACAAAAAAAACAGGATGATTATCAGCTGAGTTTTTTCCAGCTGGATGATCCCCTGCTTTTACAGATCAAGGAAGATATTCTGAATACGGATGTGAACACCCTGACCCCGGTGGAGGCCCTGATGAAACTTAACGAGATCAAGCGTTTGCTTGGTGAGTAGGGGATCAGTTCCTGTACCCCAGCCGCTGAAGCACATCGTCGCTCAGGTCGTAGCGCACATCTGTGTAAATCATTGACACACCTCCGGCCCTGTCAAAAATCACGGCATAGTTTCCGCGTGAAGCAATCTCCTCAACGGCATTGTACACCCTGTCCTGGATGGGTTCGAGCAGCTCCTCCCTTTTGCGGAAGAGCTCTCCTTCCCGGCCGAAACGTTGCATCTGCAAATCTTTGGCTTCCTGTTCAAGCCGGATGATCTCATCTTCCCTTTCCTGTTTCATGTCATCGGGAAGCAGGGGTGCTTCAGCCTGGTATTCCCGGTAAAGCCTGTCCACCTCGGCGAACATGTCTTCCAGTTCGGCCTGCCATTCAACGGACAGTTGCTCGATCTCCCTCTCGGCCGCCTGATATTCCGGGATATTGTCAAGGATGTATTCTGTATCTACGTACGCGAATCTTTGTCCCCATGCTGTGGTGGCCATGATTGCCACAAGCAGGGTAAGCATCAGTTTTTTGTTCATAAGGGATCCTCCTGAATGATTGGGTTAAGGTAGAACAACTGTTTGTTAGTTGATATCCTGGCCGATGGAGAAGTGGAACTGTCCACCAGAGTCACCGGGTCGTCCGGGTATTTCATCAAAGCCATATCCGTAATCAATGCCAAGCAGGCCGAACATGGGCAGGAATACCCTGACACCCACACCTGCAGAGCGTTTGATGTCGAATGGATTGAAAGAGCGGAGGTCGGAGTAGGCATTACCTCCTTCCACAAAGGCCAGCGCGTAGATGGTGGCCATGGGGTTGAGTGAAACGGGATAGCGCAGCTCCAGGGTATATTTATTATAGGCATTTGCCCCGATGAACTCACCCCTTGCATCGGTGGGTGTAAGGGAGTAGTTTTCATACCCACGCAACGCAATCACTTCACGGCCGTCGATCTCCCAGCCTGAAAGCCCGTCGCCGCCAAGGTAGAACCTTTCAAAGGGCGGGTAGCCGATGTCGGAGTTAAAATAGCCAAGAAAGCCGAAGCGCATCCTGGCGGCCACGATCAGATCTCCTACAATGGGGGTGAAGTAGTCTGTCTTCATTTTCCATTTGTGGTACTCCAGCCAGCGATATTTTTCCTGCGGATCGGCACCCTGGAAATCTTCACCGGTGATAAATGAGTAGGGTGGTGTTATCTGCAGTGAAAGCGATGCTTCAGATCCTGAACGTGGAAACAGTTGGGCATCTTTTGAGTTCCGCCCAAACTCCGCGTTGTAGCTGAGGTTATGCGACTGCCCGTTGTCAAAGACAAAACGTATCGGGCTGTTCATGATGTCATAATGCTGGTAATTCACCGATTGCCTGAGGTAAAAATAGTCGTCGGGAATGGTCAGCCTTCTGGCAAGCCCCACAGAGGCTCCCAGGATGGAATAATAACCATAGTCAGGATGGCTTTTTGCCAGGTTGCGTCGGTGTGTGGTCTGGTAAAAAGAGAGGCTCAGTGCATTGGGTTGCTCTCCGCCGAGCCATGGCTCAACAAAAGAAGCACTGTAGGAAATATAACCCCTTCCGTAAGTCTGTGCCCTGAGTGACAGTGTTTGTCCGTCGCCCGTGGGCAATGGCCGCCAGGCTTCACGGTTGAAAATGTTACGGGTGGAAAAGTTGTTGAAAGAGATACCCACTGTTCCGATGATGCGGTTGGCTCCCCAGCCGCCCGATAACTCGATCTGGTCGGAAGAAGTCTCCTCCACAATGTATTCGATGTCTACTGTATTGTCTTGCGGATTGGGTATGGGATTGACCTCAATGGACTCCTGGTCGAAATACCCCAGCTGGATGATCTCCCGCTGGCTCCTGATGATGGCCGAACGGCTAAAGAGTTGACCCGGCCGGGTTCTGATCTCGCGCATGATCACATGGTCATTGGTCCGGGTGTTGCCCGTGACACTTACCCTGTTGATCCTCGCCTGCTCTCCTTCATGGATACGGATCTCCAGGTCGATGGAGTCATTCTCCACAGCGACTTCAACCGGATCAAGCTGGAAGAACAGGTAGCCAATGTCAAGGTAGAGTGAGCTGACATCCCCCTGTTCCATATTCATAAAAAGGTTGCTTTCCAGTTTCGTCTGGTTGTAAACGTCGCCGGGACTGATCCGCAGAATTTCGCTCAGGGCCGAGTCAGGATACACGGTATTGCCGATCCAGTCTATTTTTCTGAAATGATAAGTGGGGCCTTCTTCGATGTGAATGTCAATTTCGATGCGGTTGTCATCCACAAAATAAAAAGTGTCTTTCACAATCTGGGCATCCCGCTTTCCCAGTTCATTGTAGCGTTCAATAATACGTTGTTTGTCCTTACGGAAATCTTCCTCCACCAGCTTGGATGAGGAAAACAGGAAGCGGAGGCTTCTCTCGCGGGTGTCTTCCATTACCCGCTTGATCCTTCGGTCACTGAGCACTTCGTTGCCGTAAATGTTAACTTCCCGGATGCGTGTCCTGCGGCCGCGGTCGATCTCAAATTCCAGGAGCAGGTGGTTTGTCCTGGCGGTATCCACCTGTTGGCGAACCTCAATTTCAGGGGTCATATACCCCTCTTCCTGGTAATAATCCTCTATAACGGTCTTTGCCCGGTACAGGAGGTTGTCGGTCACCACATCTCCCCTGGTGAGGTTCAGCCTTTCCTTGATCTTGTCTTCATCTGAGCTCCGGGCACCAATGAACTCATAACGTGAAAGCCGGGGGCGCTCTCTGAGTTCTATTTCGAGAAAAACCACATCGTCCTGTACGGAGATAATGCCGATGCTCACATCCTCAAACAAGCGCTGTCGCCAGAGGTGACTGATGGCATTGGTGATGTCTTCACCCGGAATCATTACTTGCTGACCCACAGTAAGCTGAGAAACCATGATCACGACATTGTCGCTGATATTCTCCGTCCCGGTAACTGATATTCCTCCGATCTGGTATTCTATGGGGTTATTCGGGTCAATGGTGATCTCATCACCTGTCTGAACCTGCTGAGCATGAACGGTTACAGGGAAAAGGCAAAAAATTAGGGCGAACAGAAAAATGATTTTATGCATTGTCTGGAAAGTATTTCAAGCTTGTTTAACCTCATCGGCATGGCATTCAACCTTCCCGAAACGCCTCTCGCGGCGCTGGTAGTCGATGATAGCCTGGTAAAAATGTTTCTTTCTGAAGTCGGGCCAAAGCACCGGGGTAAAATACAACTCGGTATAGGCCAGCTGCCAAAGTAAAAAATTGCTTATGCGCAGTTCTCCACTTGTGCGTATCAGCAAATCAGGGTCAGGAAGTCGGGCGGTTTCCATGGCCTCATTCATCAGCTCCTGGTCTACGTCTTCAGGATCTATTCTTTTTTCCGCCACTTTGCGTGCTATTTTCCTTGCGGCTTTGGTAATCTCCCAACGTGCACTGTAACTGAGGGCAACGTTGACTGTCAGACCCGTATTTCCGGATGTCAGCTCAATGGCTTCCCTGAGTTGTTTACTGCAGGAAAAAGGCAGTGAGTCGATATCTCCGATGGCCTGCAGCCTCACATTGTTCTTGTGGAGATCCAGTGTTTCATTGTCAATGGCTTTGGTCAGCAACCCCATCAGGGTATCCACCTCCTTTTGGGGGCGGCACCAGTTTTCGGTGGAGAAAGCGAAAAGCGTCAGGTAGGAAATGCCAATTTCAGCAGCTGCCTTAACGGTATCCCTTACGGACTCCACACCGCTTTCGTGCCCGAAGATGCGTTCTTTGCCTTGTTGCTCAGCCCAGCGCCCATTGCCGTCCATGATGATGGCTACATGGCACGGCAGTCTCTCTGTATTAATACGCTGCTTTAGATCCATTATCAATCAATAAATTATATCTCCGAAAAGGAGCACAAATTTCAGAAAATGTTCGGACAAATAAAAGGAAAACCCCAAAGTTTAAGAAAATTTAAGCTAATAAGGGCAGATGCCCCTGCTTGAGTCCCTGAACCTGAAGGTGATGGTGATCCCGGCAAAGGCATACCAGTCGTTTTGTTTTGGGTTGCCTTTCAGCCTCACATGGTCAAGGTAATCGGTGCCGGTATAGCGTAAGCCCCATTCGAGCCCACCGCCGATGTACTCTGTGATATGGTATTTCAGGCCACCTCCAATTAAATAGCTTATACTGAAATCACTATAATCTTCTGGTGGGTCAAATTCCCCGGGGTCTACCGCGCCAGCGTCGGATGACGTTTCGTCCGGATGCCAGTGACTTCCATCGCCGTGCCCGGTCGTTGTATCAAACATGAAATAACCGATCCCGCCAAAAATATAGGGG
>SL_8KL_010_SEDDRAFT_10002677_pt1 | contig 14908 bp, 18 predicted proteins | sample SodLakKL_010_SED_4_FD_11160 | JGI IMG/M metagenome (IMG submission 11160) | reverse complement strand
TTAGGAGACTTTGTTGCTTTTCTCTCATCACCACTCTCAAATTATATAAATGGCGCAGCCATTCCAATCGATGGTGGTAAGAGCAGATCCAACCTATAAAATCCTAATCCCCAGGATGGAAAAACTCTAATCTGTAAGCTAAAATTTATAATATAACTATAAAAAAAGACCCTCTGATTATAGATATCAGCAGGGTCTTTAATTTGTTCTCTGATTAATCTCCTGACCGGCCAGATAGCCACTGGAAAAAGCAAACTGTAAATTATAGCCACCAGTATCTCCATCAACATTTAGTAGTTCACCAACAGCAAAGAGCCCAGGCCTTAACTCAGACTCCATTGTTCCTGGATTAATTTCTTCAAGGCTAATACCCCCAGCTGTTACCATCGCTTCCTGAAAACTGCCTCGTTTTTCAATTTTTAAAGGTAAGCCATAAAGAAGTTCTCCAATTTTCTTTCTCTCATCTTTTCCTAACTGGGCAGCCTGTTTATTTTTAGGAATACCGGCCAGTTTTATTAACTTCAGCCCCAGTCTTTCAGGAATTCCTAATTTTTTAATTAAATTTTTAAATAAACTCTGCCCTTTTTTCTCTATCAGATCTATTAATCTCTGGTCCAGTCTGGCTTCATTTTTAAAATCTACCAGCCTTAGTTTTATCAGGTCTCCATTATTAATATATCGGGAATAATTAAGTATTCCAGGCCCGGAAAGTCCTCTATGGGTAAATAAGAGGTCGCCCTGCCACTTTTTAACCAGACTACCTCCCCGCCAGAGTGATATCATCACATTATCTAGAGAAATACCTGTCAGCTCTTTAAACTGGTAATTATTAATATACACCGGCACCAGGGCAGGTTTCGGTTCAATTATTTCATGGCAAAATTTTGCTGCCAGCCTATAACCATCGCCAGTAGAACCTGTATTCTGATATGATTTACCGCCAGTTGCCAGGACTACAAGATCAGCTCGATATTGATTTTTAGCAGAATCAATCAGAAAGTTATTATCTTCCTCAATAAACTCAACATCTTTGACAGGAGTCTTATATTTAATTTCAATGTCCTGATTGTCAGCTTCTTTAAGCAGAACATCTAATATATCCCTGGCTTCAAAAGAAGAAGGAAAGACCTTGCCTTCGCTGGTAGTAATAAATTCAAGTCCTCTTTCTCTAAAAAAATTTAATAAGTCTCTGTTACTAAAGCTATAAAGAGGTCCTAATAAAAATCTTTCAGCCTCACCGTAATGATTAAGTAAGTCCTCAACTCGCCGCTATGGGTCAGATTGCACTGACCTGAACCAGATATCAACAATTTTTTGCCAGGCTCAGCATTTTTCTCTAAAACAATAACTTCATTATCTATTCCTGCAGCATGAATAGCAGCAAAGAGACCAGCTGGACCAGCTCCAATAATAATTATTTTCTCTTTCATATTTCTAGTCCCCTTTAAAAAGTATTTCTCTCTCTATTATATAATAATAATCTTTGAAAATAAAAATTGCCCCACCTGAGGGCACAGGTGAGGCATGTGGAGAAAACTACTCTTAAATTATAGCATAAATAAAAAAGCTTTACAAGTGTATATACATAGCATGGAAATAACAGTAATTTTATGGTAGGCAAATAATTATGAGAGGTTAATATCTTTATTATTTCAAGCATAAATTAGGTAATTATGAACTATTTTTTAAATAACTCATAAGTAATATTAAATCTCAGTTTAATTGCATTAATAGCAATTAGAGTATTTTCTTCGCTAAGATTAGTAAAGAGATCCAGCAAATTTATCTCAAAAACCTTTCTGCCACTATATAAATGAAATGCCAGCTGGATCAAAGCCTGCTCCTCCTTAGAAAGTAGTTCCCTAAAAGCCTGGGGATTTGGCCTTATCTCATTAAAAAAAAGAAATTTATTAGGTTCTTCTCTGAACTTTTTAATAGAAGCAAGTATATAAAAGAGGGTAAGTCTTTCCCAATCATTAGCTCCAGTCTCTGTTTCCTTAACAAGCCTGTTGTGGTATTGATAATGGCTTTTACCAGTAAAATAGAGAGGGCCTTTCTCAGGCTGATGATCTGCAAAAGGTCTGGATTTATCTATATTATCAATTATTCCTACCATATTATTTGTCCTTGCTTTCATATTAAATTCCCTCCTATAAACTGTCTAAAGGGGCGTTAACTAAAAAACGAACACCTGTTTAATAATTTTAACATAGAATTTTAAAAATGACAAGGAAATTCCAACTAATATAATTAAATTTGTCAAGAACTCTTGACTAAATTAGTTTCTTATGTTAAACTAATAACGTGAAATAAAATACTTATCAAGGGGGAATTTTTATGAAAAAGTTATCATTAATTATGTTAGTAGCAGTACTTGCAGTAGGCTTAATTTTCACTTCGGCAGATGTTATGGCAGGTAGCCATGAAGCAGAACATGACTACGGTGAGTACACAGATGGAAGGTATCGTGGTTCTTTTTATGATGGTGGAGAATTTAATGTTGCAGTTCAGTTTTACTTAGAGGATAATGTGATAAGTGATCCATCATTTAGATATCTATATTATGATGGAGTAGACTATTTAGGCGCTGCTTATTTACAGTCTGTTAGAGAATTAAGAGACCAGCATGTAGAAGCTTTAGAATATCTTGATGGCAAAGATGTTTCAGCCATTGATGATTTAAGACATCCTGGCGAAATTGTTACAGAAACTGAAGAAACTATTGATGGATTCTCCGGGGCAACAATCAGAAGTTCTAAGATAATGTCAGCTATGAGAGATGCTTTAAATAGAGGAAAATACGATTGATCAAATACTAATTAAATATAAACAGATTAAACCGGGGTTTGAATAAAAATGCCCCGGTTTTTCTATGTCTTGATACTGGTATTATAGTCAGCCTCTCCAGTATTAATCTGGTCAATTCTAAAATTGTATAAAAGACCAATAATAATTAAAGTTCCACCTATTAAGCGATTTCTGGAGATAGGGAATCCAGACAGGTAATCTAGGGTTAAACCAAAGGTTAGCTGGCCAACATAAACTAAAAGAGTTGTATAAATCACTGGTATTTTAGGAATTATATAATTAGAGGCCGAGACAATTGCTACTCCTACCAGACCACCTAAATAGGCCCACCAGGGAATAGCATTAAACTCTAATAAACTTATATCAATCTGTCTATTCATAACCAGGGCAAGTAGTCCAGAGACAAAAAGGCCAACTGTGTAATTAATTAGTGTACTCTGGAATATCCCTATTTTTTTAGCCAGATTTGAATTAAAAATCATCGACAAAACAATTAGCCAACCTGCAATGAAGGCCATAAAAATATATAACATGATTATCTAACTCCCTACAATCATAAAGACGATACCGGCAAAAATTATCCCAAAGCCAATAATCTTTCTTCTATCAAAACGGCTTGCTTTAATACCTATTAAACCAAAATGGTCTATTATTATTGCAGCCACTGACTGGCCAAGCAGCCCTAAAGCAAGGGTTAGTGAAACCCCAATAGCATTAAAAGTTATATTATTAAAGAAGACTAAAAATACTCCAAAAGCCCCACCGGTAAAATAATAGAAAGGTATATCTTTATTAAAGTCAAATTTTTTCTGTTTAAGCAAAATAATAGCTCCAACAGTAATTAGTCCAACAATATGAATTATTATTAAAGCAATAAAATTGTCTAAATTACCTGCTAAAACTCCATTAAAAGTCACCATAATAGCAGTCAGACCACCGGTCAAAACAGCACCAAGTTTAAACATAAGACCCCTCCAGAGATTAATTAGATTCTTTATTTATCATAACATTAAAGCTGTATTAATAAAAATGGATTTATAGTTACAGGCAGGAATTTTAATCCTGGCCCCGAAATATTCTTATTAAAGCCAAACAATAAAAATGAATTGAGAAATAGGAGTGGTTAAAATTTCTTGCATATTTTGTAAATTACCTGAAAGCAGATTAGTGCTGGAAAATGAATTTGCTATTGCAATCTACGATAAATACCCTGTTAATAAAGGCCATATGTTGATTATCCCTAAACGCCATTTTCCAGATTATTTTGATACCACAGACGAAGAGATTATTGCCATAAGCAACATCTTAAAAGAGGCTAGAGAACATCTGGATAAAAAATATAAGCCAGATGGCTATAATATTGGAGTCAATGTGAATGAGGCAGCTGGCCAGACAGTAATGCATCTCCATATCCATTTAATTCCCCGCTATGAAGGCGATATCGATGATCCAAGAGGAGGCATTAGAAAGCTCAAAGAAGAGTTAGTGCCATATAAAGGTTGATTGGATAAATAAATACTCCCTGGTCCTCCAGGGAGCATTATTAATCGAGCCTCTAAAAATAAAACTTTGGCCTTTAATTTAAAAACTACAGTTTCTTAGAAAAATACCGATAAGCCACAATATTCATCACTATCCCATAGACCCAGCCTAAAATATAATACGTATTAAAACTTAAATACATAAACTGGTCTCCTCTCACCAGAGCACTAACAGCTTTAGCCGGGAAAAAGCCTGGGGCAAAGGCAAAGAATAACTCTTTAAAATCAAAAACAAATAAAGAAACTATTGGTATAAATATCAAGACTCCAAAACCCTTCATAATAGCAAAACCTTCGATTTTATTGCTGGCAAATGAATTAATAAAGAGCCCGGTTAAGGGAGCAGATAGACCAGAGACAATTGCTATAGCAATAACCTCACTCAATGTCAGCACTCCAATATCTGCAAAGAGAATAACGAAGATCGATGCTAAAATCGCAAAAATAAAGATCATAATCAGCCTGAAGGAGAAGAATTTCTGCAAGCCCAGTGGCGTTACTTTTATCGTCATTAAGACATTATCATCCCGGTCATCCAGGATTGAAAAGCCAATCAATGCTCCAAAGATCATCGGCATTATCAGGGCAAAGACAGCAATTATTACATCAGCATAAAGGTCAATAACAAAACCAGTATTCTCTTCTATATAGGGCAGAAGAAATCTGCCGATAAAGCCAAATAAGAGAGGATAGAAGAGGATAAACCTGGTCAAAGGCTCCCTGGTCCATTTCTTTAACTCACTTATGATAAATGTTTTAATCATCTTAAACACCACTCTCCCTGATAACAAACTTCCGGAAGCCTTTATTTACAAAATAGGCTAAAATCAGCGAGCCAATCAGCAGATAAATAGCGGACAGTACAATCTCGCCAGTATCCAGGCCACCGGCGGTTGCATTAATTAAAGTAGATGAAGCTTTAGTCGGCAGCAGGAATAAGATATTAGAGTAGAGTTCACCGGTAATCAGACCAAATTCATCAAAGGCAATAGGAAGCGTGAATACAATAATGTATTTCATCATCCCGATTAACATTTCAGTAAAATCATTTGATCTATAAACAATCAAAAAACCAACTAGCGAATGGAATGTCCCAATCAAAATAATTGCTAGGAAGAGACCGATTACATTGATACCAATATCCTGAAAAAATAAAGCATAAAGATAGACAATCCCAATTGTTAAAAGGTTTGAAATGAGATTGGCAATAGTCTTTGATGAAAGAAACTCCAGCCGGTTAATCGGCGAAACAAAGATTGATTTAAGCACACCCTCCTGCTTTTCAAAGAAGACAGTAACCCCGATCATTACAATTGCCATGGAGACAATATCAAAAAATACCAGGATCATAAAAAAGGCAGTAATATCAGGCACCTCTATTAGATGGAGCATCCCTATCCAGAAAAATGAAACAATGACACTGGCAGTCAGGATATGATATTTCTGCATCCTCTGCATTTCTCCCAAAAACAAGACTAAAAAGGCAGTCATAGCTAATCCCTCCCTGTAATCTTAATAAAGATATTATCCAGGGTCATTTCCTGACTGTGCATCGTTAAAATCTTATTATTTTTAATCACCTGTTGAAACTCCTGATTATCTCCTAAATCATCCAGCTTAAAGCTGGCCTCTTTGACCTCACTATTATCGCTGTATTCAACCTTCAGCAGGCGACTGCCATATTCCAGTTTCAAATTCTTAGGAGTATTTATCTCAACAATTTTGCCAGCGGCCATAAAGGCCACCTGGTCACATAACTCCTCAACATCATTCATCAGATGAGTCGTCAGCAGGACAGTACCGCCAGCCTCCTTAAATTCAGCAATCATATCCTTGATNATCCTGGCATTCTTAGGATCAAGCCCATTGGTCGGTTCATCGAGAAAAAGCATCTTCGGTTTATTTAACAGTGCCCTGATAAAATTCAAGCGAACCTTCATCCCTTTTGAGAATTCACCGACCTTCTTATTTTTATCAGGATATAAGCCTAACCTTTCAAGCATCTCATCTGTATCGGCATTTGTATCATATAACTTCTTAAAAAAATCAAGATTCTCCTCAGCAGTCAGCCTGGAGAAATGGACCGGTATCTCAAAGCCAACCCCGATATCCTGATAAAAATTCTTATCATAATCAGTAATAGATTTCCCCTGATANTTTATCTCGCCTCGAAAATCATCAAGCTGCCTGGTTAATATCTTCTGAGTCGTACTCTTGCCAACTCCACTAGGTCCCAGCAGTCCAAAGATCTCCCCAGTCTTAATCTCAAAATCAATCCCCTTAATAGTATCCTCATCGTTCTTAGGATAACAATACTTTAAATCGCTAATAGAAAACATAAACTTTCCTCCTTTTTCGCTGCAAATACTTATTTAGCACCCTTTATCTGGCAATCCCATTTTTTAATATAAAGATCATCCTATCAATGAAATTATAATAATCATCAAGATCAGCCGCCTCTATATTACTTAAATCCACATCATCTAAAAATTCATCTGTAATACTCAAATTAATAAAATATAAGATCCTGGCAACAGTCTGACTATCTATCTGATCATCGACATCCCCACTTTCTTTTCCAGCTTCAATTAAATTCACAAAAAATTGACGGGATTTCTCCTCGAAATCCTCATAGATCTCATTCTTTAAGTCATCACCTTCACTGGCAAAATAATTTCCAATCGCAGCTATCCTGGGATGGTCATAGGCAAACTTAATCCCAAGCCTGTACAATTCTCGGATCATTTCAAAAGTATCCATAGACTCCATATCCTTAAAGGAATCATTAAAAAATTCTATCTTCTTTTCTGCAATAAAGCCTATAATATATTTATAAAAATCCTTCAAATCAGCAAAATATTGATAGAAACTCCCTCTAGGAATCTCAGCTCTCTCAATAATATTACTAATACTGGAGTCATTAAATGAATTTCCTGCAAATTCATCAATCCCGGCACCAATAATCCGCTTCTGCTTATCTTCATCTATATTAAAAAAAGTATCTGTCGGCAATCTACTCACCTCCCTAAATGACACCGCTGTCACATACAGCCAAAAAATTTTTGTCTATCTGCCACTATTATATGACACCGGTGTCACTTTGTCAATAAATATTTTAAACTTCTTATAAATTTTCTGCATATCGCTTATAGACCCTCTCCATACCCGATACTTACCACCTCCGTTTCAAGTGGCTATCTTTTTGCAGATTGCAACAGATTTAATAATATCCAAACTCGATTCACTTAGAGCCATTTCACAGTTCAATTTTTTCCTATAAAGGTAAACTACCGCCCTATCTAGAATAATGATATAATAAGTTAATAATATTACGAAAATATATTTTAAACAACAAGAGGCTTTTGCAATTAGATAAAAAATTTAAAAGGAGAAGAAGATGAAAAAAGAATTAAAGATATTTTCAATAGCTATCATTAGTTTTATTGCCCTGCTCACAGTCATCTTTATCATCAATCAGCTTAATGCCATCTATAATCTAACAGCAGCAATTAACCCTGTTTTTGGCCAGACCGTTTTAATAGCTCTGACAGCCATTTCTCTCGGTTTAATCGCCCTGCCAGCCTTTTATATTCTGAAGCTGCCAGGTCAGCTAAAACCGCCGGCAGAAGAGGATACAGAGGAATATAATCGCTACCTTACCCAGCTCAGAAAACAGCTGTTGAAAAATCCGGCCCTGACAGAGATTTCTGATGAACTTAATCAGATAGAAGATGACAGAGGGGCAATCAAAACAGCCCTATCTGATTTAAATCGCCAGGCCAACCAGGCTATCGAAGATATCTCCGGTTATGTCTTTGTCTCAACGGCTATCTCCCAGAACGGCATCTTTGATGCAGTCATAGTCCTGATAGCCCAGATTAGAATGGTCTGGCAGGTTGCCCATCTCTATAACCAGCGGCCAACCCTTAAATCAATCATCAAACTCTATATCAATGTGGCAGCCACAGTCTTTATCGTTAGGGAAATAGAAGACTTCGAGCTCTTAGAAGACCAGCTAGAGCCAATGATCGCCTCAATCCTGGGCAGCTCTCTGGGCGGGTTTGTGCCAGTAATCAATACAGCCTCAGTCGTAATGATCAATTCAATGGTCAGAGGTTCAGCCAATACTTTCCTGACATTAAGAGTAGGAGTCATCGCCAAGAAATACTCTAAACCTCTCCACCAGGAAGAAGAGAAGGTTAAAATCAGAAAGGCAGCCAGCGGCGAAGCCTGTCTAATGTTGGGCAGAGTTCTCAGCAAATCAGCCAAAGTCGTAACCAAAAGCGTTTACAACGCCAGCAAGAGAGCTACCAGAAGGGCAGGCCAGGCAGGCAAGGATAGAGTCTTAAATATAGCTGATGAATCTAAAAATATCGCTGAAAAAATCATCTGCAAAATCAAAAATTAGCCCCTTATGTAACAGGCCCATTTTCTAAATCTGCAAGCTTTTTCAGGTATTCATCGGCAACCGCCTTATGTTTCTCTAATTTATCACTGCTCATCCTGTCCAAAATTGAAAGCATCAAGCCCATTCTCGGGTTATCGCTGAGTTTATCCCTATTCTTATCAATAAAACGCCAGTAGAGACCGTCCCAGATTACACCCCAGTCGCCCTGCCGGTAATGGCTCATCTTCAAAATATAATTACTGGATGAAATATAAGGTTTGGTCATCATCTCAGGATAGGAATACTGGCTCATACCATAGATATTGGCAGCCATCACCCATTCATAGGCATCTATAAAGAGCTCCATAAACCAGTCAAAGACCTGGTCTTTATCTAATTCATTTAGCAGAAAAAAATTCCCCAGGACCATCAACCTCTCAATATGGTGACAGTACCCGTAATCAACAGCCTTTTTGATCGAATCATCGACTGGCTCAATCCCTGTTTCTCCCAGATAAAAACTATTCTGGAGCTCCCTGTCATGGCCAAAATAATCACTCTCAATCATATTCTCATACTCAAGATCATAAAGGGCCCTGACATACTCCCGCCAGCCAATTACCTGTCGGATAAAACCTTCAACAGAGGAGAGAGGTAGCTTATCTTTATTTTCATGATAATAATTTAAAACCTCAGCAACCACCTCAGCCGGGTCCAGCAGACCAATATTTAAGCTGGAAGAAATTAATGAATGGAAGCCAAATACTATTTCTTTCTCAAAACCATCCTGATACTCGCCAAATTTCTCAAGTTTATTCTCCAGGAAATCAGCCAAAAGTTTTTCTGCTTCCACTCTATTCACAGGGTAGACAAAATCATCTAAATTCCCAGGGTTATCAGCAAAATTAGCTGTAACATAGCTTTTGGCCTCATCTAAAAAACTATTTTTAAAGTCAGGCAATTTTGGAATTTCAATATCCTTAGGAAACTTCTTTCTATTTTTAGAATCAAAACTCCACTTACCACCTACCGGCTTATTGTCCTCATTAACTAGAATCCCAAGCCGCTTTCTCTGCATCTGGTAATACTGATGCTGGAAGAATTTATTCTCAGCAAAATACTCTTTATTCTTCAGCCTACTGGTTAAAAAATTAGGGCTCTCCAGAATCTCTAAGTCAACTTCATACCGCTCAGCAATCCCTCTGATTTCAGCTTTTAATTCCTTATTAATCGGATCAAATAAACGCAAACTTTCTAAATCCTTAATTACTTCTTCAAGACTGACCTTATATTCATAATATTTAACAAGCTCTTCACCGAATTCTGCCTCAACTTNNTGCTGGAAATTCTTCATCGAAGCCCTGTGTAGAAGCAGTTTCTTCTGATTATATTTATAATCAGTAAAATATTTTTTAGCTTCATAGATTATCAGATTATCAATTTCCATCTCTTTAACCTTAGCAAAAAGCTGATTGGGCAAGACCAAAATGTTTCTTCTCATTTTATCACCTGTCCTTAATATTTTACAGGAATTATTAATGTCAGAAATATACTCCAGCATTTTAATTTTATTATACCATATTTCAAATATCTTCACAGAAATCCTCCATAAGTTCAATTATTTCTGTTATAATAGATTTAAGTAATTTAAACTAATGACTAAATTTAAAATAATTAAATTAAAAAGAAGGTCATAAATATGTCAGCAAGAATATTACTTAAAAATTTTATAATAGTTGATGGCCAGAGGGATTCAGAGTCATTCCAGGGCGATATCTTAATTGAGGGAGATAGAATAATTAAAGTCGGTCAGCTCCAGGCAGACCAGCCCTCAACCAGAATTATTCAGGGAGATAATAGCTATATCTTTCCTGGTTTTATCGATATCCATTCCCATGGCGACCTGATGAACTTTGCCCCTGAAGGCCTCAGCAAAAAGGTAAAGCAGGGAATAACAACAGAGGTTGCAGGCCAGTGCGGGTTGGGAACAGCACCTATCAAAGAAGGTGTTAAGTCAGGCTGGCATCAGCATATGATTATAAGAAACCCGCTGCCGAAAATCCCCTGGAACTCAGTGGCAGAATATTTCAGCCAGCTCCAGCAGAGAGGCCTGGATAACAACCTGGCCTACTTCCTGCCTCACGGGCTTCTCAGATACAATATAAGAAAGGGCAGCAAAGAGCCGATGAATGCCGAAGAATTCGAGGAATTTAGAGATCTGGCAATAAAATCCTTTGAAGAAGGGGCAATAGGCTTAAGCCTTGGGCTCTGCTATTTCCCAGCGGTTTATGCAGATTCCAGAGAGCTAAAAACCCTATTTAAGCTGGCAGATAAATATAATAAGATAATCTCTGTCCACCTAAGGAGCGAGGCCACAGGTATCCTGGACTCCCTGGATGAGATAATTAACCTTGCCGAGGGCACTAACTGCAGGATAAATATCTCCCATCTAAAGGTGATTGGCAGGTCAAACGAAGCCAAGCTAGATAAGCTTTTAGAGAAGATCGCCAATAACAGTTTCACCTTTGATTCATATCCCTATACCTTTGGCAATACATCCCTGGAGATAATTATCCCACCAGAATTTATCGATGAGCAGGGGCTGGATGCCCTAAAAGACAATCAGGTCAGAGAAGAGCTGAAAGAAATATATCAGACAGGAGCATATGAAAATATAAGCTGGGACAATCTGCCCTACCTTCTGGGCTGGGACAATATCTATATCACTGGATTAAATAGTGGTGATAGAGGAGATATCAGCGGACTCTCAATCAAAGCGATCGGCGATAGGTTAGGCAAAGAGCCTGCAGATGCAGCCTTTGACCTTCTTTTAGAAGAAGATGGCAGTATACTAATGCAGGATTATTTTATGGAAGAGTCCGTTGTAAAAAAGATACTTAGTAATCAGAACGGCAGCATCGGCACAGACTCATTATTTTCTAAGACCAACCAGCACCCGAGAACTAGTTCTGCCTATCCCAGAATTTTAAAGAAGTATGTTTTTGAAAACCAGACAATCACATTAGCTGAGGCAATCAATAAGTTCAGTCAAAAATCTGCCGAGAAGCTGGGATTAAAAGACCGGGGCGAGATTGCACCTGGCATGAAGGCAGATCTGGTCATATTTTCAAAGGATGAACTCTTAAACGGCAGAGGTAATGGCATTCAGTCAGTACTGATAAACGGCAAATTCAAGCAAGAGGAAGGCATATATCATCCTGACAGGAAACCAGGAGAAATCATAAATAAATAGTCTTAATCTTTGAAAGTTCATATAATCCAGGAGGTCATTATAATGCTTACAGCAGATAGAGAAAATAAACTAATAAAGCTTTGCCAGGACCTAATCAGGGCAGCTGGTAGTTCAGGAAAAGAAGAGGCAGCAGTCAAAACTGCCAAAAGCTATATGGAGCAGCTGGGCTTCGATCAGATCAATATCGATAAATACGGCAGTATAACTGGAATGCTAAAGGGCAGTAGACCTGGTAAAAAAATTCTCCTGGATAGCCATATCGACACAGTAACAGCAGATAAATCGGCCTGGAGTACCGCCCCCTATGGAGGAGAGATCAAAAATGGTAAAATCTATGGCCGGGGCAGTTCAGATATGAAGGGTGCTCTGGCGGCGATGATTATGGCTGGAGCCAGCCTGGCCAAAGATACTGATTTTACCGGAGAGATCTATGTAACTGGCACAGTCCATGAAGAGATCTTTGAAGGCGTTGCAGCCAGAGAGATAAGTAAAGCTATCGCCCCGGATTTTGTTATAATCGGCGAAGCCTCAGGCCTTAAATTAATGCAGGGTCAGCGGGGCAGGGCTGAAATAGTTGTAGAGACCGACGGCATTAGTTCCCATTCTTCCAGTCCAAAAGTCGGCCGTAATGCAGTCTATGATATGGCTGAGCTGATCACTGAAATCCGGAAACTTACTCCCCCTGAAGACAAGCTTTTAGGCCAGGGAATCCTTGAACTTACTGATATTAAATCATCGCCATATCCAGGGTCTTCAGTGGTGCCAGATAACTGCAGGGTTACATATGACAGGAGGCTCCTGGTAGGTGAAAGCCGAGAAACTGTTCTAAAGCAGATAAATAATCTAATTGAAAAACTTAACCTCAATGGGCGAGCCTATTTTGCAGAAGCCAGCGCTAAATGCTGGACTGGCAACTTGATTGAAGCAGAGAGATTCTTTCCGGCCTGGATCCTGCCTGAAGACCACGAACTAATCAGGCTAGCAGAGACAGGAATTTCAAAAGCAGAGATTGAGCCAGAACTATCCCATTACTCATTTTGTACCAATGGCAGCCATTATGCCGCTGAAGCAGGAATTCCAACTATAGGTTTTGGCCCTTCCAGGGAAGAACTGGCCCATACAGCTGATGAATATATAGAAATTGATCAGTTAATAGAAGGTTTTAAAGGCTATTATTTTATCATTAAAGAAATATTGAAATAAAAGAATACTTTACCAAAGCTACAAATTGATGTATAATAGAATTGTGTAATAACAAATTTGGAGGTGCAAAAATGAAATCAACTGGTATTGTAAGAAAAATTGATGATCTCGGTAGAGCAGTGATTCCTAAGGAATTAAGAGATACTATGGGCTTAAATATCAAAGATCCTATGGAATTTTATGTTGATGGCGATAAAATCATTATTAAAAAGTATGAGTCAGGCTGTCATTTCTGCGGTAATATTAGCAATAACACCTATTATAAGGAGAAGTTAGTCTGTGATTCCTGTATTGAGGGGCTAGAGGGTCTGGTAGAGTAGTTATATATTAGTTTAAAATAATAACCTATAATAGAGTAGCCGGCATTTAATTGTCGGCTACTCTATTATCATTTGAAATTAGTTTTTTATTGATAAAAACTTTTGATAATTCTCCCCTGCAAAAGGTGGTTTTCAAGTAATTAAATAGCCATTCTAGAAACTGCCTGTTATCATATAATCATTTATTGACAAATATTAAAATATCAACATGATTGTAGCGTGATTATAACTTCAAAAAAATTTATTATATCAGCTCAGCATACTATTATTATTATAATATGTATATTATGATAAAAACATACTGTAAAAGTTTTTTTAAAAAAGTCTTTTGGCTAGATAACCTAAATATGCTTTAAAATTAGGAGGGTACAAATTTTATTAAAGATTCTTTAAATATCAAAGAATTAAGACTAAAAAGAGAAATACATTTGACAATACTTTAATACATTAGGAGGTGAAGAAAATGAATGAAGATATCTTAAAAGGAAAATGGACTCAGCTTAAAGGTAATATAAAGAATAAGTGGGGTAAGCTAACTGATGATGATCTCAAGCAGGTAGAAGGAAATAGAGAAAAATTAATTGGTAAAGTACAAGAAAAATATGGAAAAGATAAAGAAGAGGCAGAAAGAGAAGTAGATAAATGGATGGACAATCAGTAAAATTCAATTTTTTTTAAATTTAAAAGAGGGAGAGATGAAAAATGTTGCAATATGCTATAGTCTTTCTTGTGATTTCACTTATTGCAGGTATTTTTGGTTTTACAGGTACGGCAAATACTACGAAAACAATTGCTAAAGTCCTTTTTGCTCTATTTCTTATATTTTTCGTTTTAACACTAATATTTGGTGGTGTAGCATTCGGATAGAGTGCTAGAAGCCCCACTGTACAGTGGGGCTTCAATAAAAAATGATGCGTACTGCTATATATTTTTGCTAAATCTTTTGCTCAGTAGATAAATCCAAATGCTATAAACTATCAGACCGGCTAGCAGGTATATAACATAATTACTCTGATTATCATAAATACTTAGAAAGCCCTCGCTAATCCAGTAGGGAGGCAGGATTCCAGCCAGATATCTCCAGTTTGATTTAAAGAGATATCCAATTAAAGGAGCAACAAAAAGCACCCCTGCCCCCTTCGTGACAGCAAAGCCTTCCACTTTGTTTTCAGCAAAGACTAAAATAATTAAAACTAACAGAATAGCATTTAAAGTTGAAAGGATAAGCACTGGCAGAGACCAGAGCAATCTGACTTCAACTATATCTAAAAAATAAAGAATAAAAATATTAAAGGCAGTACTCATTATCATAGCAAGACCTGTCCGATATAAAATATATTCAGCTTTTGAAAGGGGAGTAACAAAGAGATAGCTCAAAATATTTTCATCTCTTTCT
>SL_8KL_010_SEDDRAFT_10002676_pt1 | contig 14913 bp, 14 predicted proteins | sample SodLakKL_010_SED_4_FD_11160 | JGI IMG/M metagenome (IMG submission 11160) | reverse complement strand
GTCAGGTTGAAATCTTTGAAGAGCAAGGAAGAAAAACTTCAGAGCCAATTCAAAGAGATACAGCAAAAATTGAGCCAACAGATGGGTGCTATGCAGCAGGGCTCTCCCGGCGGACAGTAGATGGAAAAGGATGAAGAGATCCTTTTTTTGGTCCATCAACATGCAGACCCTGACGCTATAGGTAGTGCATACTTTCTGCAGAAAAGATGGGGCGGAAAGATAGCTTCGCCTACCGGCCCTAGCGGGACCGGAAAAAACCTTTTAAATTTTCTCGGAGTTGAATTGAATAACGAAATTGAATTTTCTGAATTTGATCGTATCGTTATCCTTGACACCCCAGACCCGAGTCAATTGGAGCCTTTTGAACCTCCGAAAGATAAGAGATCTGTGATCGATCATCATAGGAATTCTTCTTGGGATGAAGAGATTTTTTTTAGAGATTGGACCTCCTGCTGCGAGATAGTTTATGATATGGAAGAACCAAAAGAATTGACTAAAGAAGAAGGGATCGCTTTGATAGGGGGTATCTTCACAGATACCTCTTCATTACGTAGAGGAACATCTGAGACATTTAAAATTTTATCTGAGATAATGGAAAAATCTGAGGTCGGATTAGAAGAAGTGAGATCGATCCTATTCGATAAAAGGTCTTACTCTGAAAAGATCGCTCGCTTGAAAGGGGCACAGAGGTCTTCTCATCGTGAAGTCAACGGTTTCATAATCGTGAAGACTGAGATAGGAGCCTTCGAAGGGTCTGTTTCTTCCTATCTCTTGAGAGGGGGTGCAGACATAGCATTTAGTGGCTCTGAAGATGGTAATGGATTTAGAATTTCGGGGAGAGCTAAAGAAGAAGTTCTGGAGAAAGGAATCGATATAGGAAGATTGTTTAAATCAATACAAGAAAGCGATTCAAAAGCTTTTGGCGGAGGTCATCCGGGCGCTGGTGTTATAACAGGTGAAGGGTCAGTTGGAAAATATTTAGATCTCTGTATCGAGAAGATAGTTGATGAAATAAAAGAGGAAGGTCTTGGAAAATCGAAAGATTGACTCATTCTTTTTCAGGATATGCTCTTTCTATTAGAGCCTCTTTTCCCTCGAATCTGTCTCTGATCGGTTCTAATATTTCGATGAGTTCTCTTGCAACTGCTTTTTTCAAGTCTTGAGGATGGAGATCTCCTGAGAGATAATCGTTTTCGACCTCTTCATAATTTTCATAAACAAGGTCACCACCCCACTTTTCCGGTCTTTCAATAACGAACTTTTTATCTTTGGAGTGTAGTACTGGCATGGCGAGCATCTTCAGATGTTCTAAAATGCCGTTATTCTCTTTTTCTCCCTGAGGGCAGTAAGCATCCATGATCTTTTCTTCTATAATTTTGGGTTCATCTAGCAGGTCTATCTTCGAACCTTTTTCCGACGCACTCATCTTTCCTCCAGTCAGGCCCGTTAATAAAGGAGCGAAAACACAGACTGGCTTTTTGTAACCAAAATCAGGTAGGATCTCTCTAGAAAGCATGTATATTCCTCTCTGATCGATACCTCCGTAGGCCACATCTGCATCCAAAGCATGAACGTCTTGAGTTTGTAGTAGAGGATAAATGAATCCTCCCAGTTTAGGGTTGTCCCCATATCTAACTACTTCTGCGGCCGCTCTCTTACACCGATTCAACGTAGTGTCTGCGGACATCCTCAAAACATTTAGAATGTAATCTTCGTCTAGTTCGAATTCGCTGCCCTGTATAAAATTTAGATCGTTCCAATCTACTCCGGTGGCGTCCATCATCCCTTTGATACATTCTTCGTAATACTCACTCCTTGCGTCTAAAAGCTCGAAAGGACTCTTCAGATCGTCGAGATGAGCGTGAAGATCGGCGAGGAGAACCGTGAACTCGAACCCCGCTCTGAGGAAGTCAGCGATCTTTCTGTGAGTTATGAAATGGCCGGTGTGCATCTGCCCGGTTGGAGCATCTCCGATGTAAGCCTTCGGTTTTTCTTTTTCTTCCAATAACTGTCTTAATTCCCCCTCAGTTACGACCTCTTCAGTATTTCTCGTGACTAGTTCTATGCCTTCTTCTATATCCATCGAATGAATTGAATAGATGATTATATGTAAATCTTTGGTTTCTCTTTTTCTTTTTTCGGAATTACTAACTCATGTAAGTAAAATTTATATGGATAACCCTTAATCACCAAACGATAAGATGGATGGAAATGGTGAGGAGATATTTTCCCTCGATGATTTCGATCTTACCGGTAAAAAAGTATTATTGAGAGTCGATATAAATTCTCCTCTTGATCCAGAGTCTGGAAGGATATTGGACGATTACAGGATTAGGAGTCATCTTGAAACTATCCGAGAGCTTTCTGATTCTAAATTGATCATCGTTGCTCATCAAAGCAGACCAGGTAAGAACGATTTCACCACCATGGAACCGCACGCAGATAGGATATCTAAGTTATTGAGGAAGAGGGTGGAATATGTTGACGGGCTCTTCGATAAGAATGCTTTGAACAAGATAAGAAATATGTGGGAAGGGCAAATACTACTTTTAGAGAACGCTAGATTTTTCTCTGAAGAGACTTATCTGAAAGGGGTTAGGGATTGGGAGAAGCAGAAGAACACACATATTGTTCAAAAACTCGCTCCTGAAATCGATTATCACGTTCATGATGCCTTCGCCGCTGCACATAGAGCACAACCTACACTCGTCGGTTTTTCAGATGTCGTTCCGACTCTAGCAGGCCGTGTAATGGAAAGAGAACTCAACAATCTTGGAAAAGTTTTCACGATGGATGAAGGGCCGAAGATCGCATTTTTGGGAGGGATGAAGGCGGAAGATTCCATCGAAGTTTCAAAACATATGCTTGAAAACGGACATGTAGATAAAATATTGACAGGCGGAGTAACTGCAAACATCTTTTTGATGGCCTCGGGACATGAGCTTGGAGAAGGTAATAGAGAATTTTTGAAAGACGAGTTCAGTAACTACGAAGCTATTGTTGAAGAGGCTAAAGAGGTTCTAGAAAGCTGGCCAGATAGAGTCAAAATGCCGATTGACGTTGTCTTGAATGAGGACGGTGAAAGGAACGGAAAGCCACTAGAAGAACTTCCTTCGGAATATCCTATATTTGATATCGGGCTAGACACTATAATGGAATATAAAAAAGAGATTGAGGAAGCTGCTTTAGTAGTAGTTAACGGACCAGCAGGCGCCTTTGAAATGGATGAATTTTCTATCGGGACTAAAGAGATCTTCAGAAGTGTCGCTGAGTCAGACGCATATTCAATCATCGGAGGAGGTCACAGCACAGCCGTTCTAGAAAATTTAGGTTTGTCTGAGAGTATAAATCACATCTCTACAGGCGGAGGATCTTGTATCAATTTCTTGGCAGGGAAAGACCTCGAAGGTGTAGAAGCTCTTCGACGTTCTAAGAAAGCTTTTGGTGATCAAAAGTAGAGAAAGAAGTTACTTGCGGACGAAAGATTTATTTTGACTTGCCTCTAATCCAGGTCTGATTAGAAGTTAAAAGACTTGATGCCACCGTAGCTTAGCAGGCCAAAGCGATGGTTTCGTAAACCATAGAGCGCGGGTTCAAATCCCGCCGGTGGCTTGACGCTAAAGTTCTAAAGCTAACATTGATCATTTTTTCTTCTTTGCCGTTTTATCGAATCACATAAATGTATTTTACTTAAAAAAGATGAGGTAGTTGATTATGAAAGATGAAATCTCCCCTATTAAAAATAGAGGGAGGATACTATCGTGACGTATGACGCTTCTATTATATTATAACATATTTTACTGAGTGTAAGTAATATATATATCTTTCGCTCCTAGATGAACCAAATTTTTCTATTTTCTTGATGACTTCATAACTTCCAGGTATATTTCCTATGGCTTCGCCCCTTGGGTGTTTCTATGATATCGTCTTTTTCGGAGAACATCCTCTTTCTTTCTATCTGTTTCAAACCTTCTCTTGCTAATTTCCAGAAATTCTCTTCTGTATGGTCCTCTTCAAAACTTGGATATACGTCTTTCTTGAAGTCTTTATGAGAGGCTTTCCCCCTGTTCTTCAAATACCTCAAACAATCTAGCGTTATCTTTTGGATTGCTTGATCATTACCATACATACCACCTTCTAGATCTTTGGAAAGCTCGATGACCTCTTCCGGTAGCTCTGAGAACTCTATCTCTTTTTCTCCTTCTACCATCTCCTCTTCAGCCTCTACACGAAGATCGTATTTTTCTTGTAAAGCTTCTAAAATCAAAGCCTTCATTGTAGTTTCTTCTTCCAGAGCTTTCTTCTTTAAGAATTTCCAAACCTCTTTTTTTGCAGTAAATGATATGTGCTTTTCTGTCATTTTATTATGAGTCTATATGTTAAATAATATTTAACATTTATGCATATGTTAATCAAAACATTATCTCTTTCTATCACAAGCCTAATAGATTTCTCACAAAACTAGACAAAACTTCTGCTCTAAAGATGAAAAATGGTCTACTGACACCGGTACAATTGATCTCTAATCTATATTTATAAGCCTTGTAGTTTAAAGAAAAATAACAGTAATCAATATTTATCACCGTTCTTCATGTGATAAGGAGGTCAACATCGATGGAAAAGTACGTCGTGCTGATAGGAGAGGAGCATAGGACCGCTCTCAACAGTCTCTGGGCTGTTTTGATCCAGAAGAGATTTGAACCTGATGAACTTTTTCTCGTTCTGGATGGAGAAAAAGAACTTTTAGGTGAATTGGAGGAAGACTTCGAACTACTCCTAGAAAACTATGACGCTGACTGTTCAGTGAAATCAAGTCTTTTCTCTGATGTTCAAAAGGTTAAAGATTTTATAGCAGATTCTGAAGATGATGAGAACGGTTTAATCGCCTTAGATATAAGCGCTGCTTCTAAATATACAACAGCTAAAGTTCTCATGGATGAAGGATCAAAGATTTTTGATCATATATTTTATTTGAAAGTAGATGAGGCGGAAGAGAAAACTAATCTTCTCCCTACCATCGAGAGAAACCAGCTAAGATTGTTAGATCTTAAGTCTGAACAAATGGAGGGAGTATGATGGAGGAGATATTCAATAAAGAAGAACTCATGGTTTTTTTGAATAAAATTCAGGAAGAAGATTTGACTGAATTCGAGATTATAGAGCCCTATTTTGAAAATAGACTTTTGAAGGTAGAGATAAAGGAAGGGGAGTATGAGATCGAATTAACGGGAAAGAGCGATTTTGAAATGCCGATATCTAAAGATGAGTATTGGGATAAAGATGAGATTCCAGGCTTCAAAGAATATAAGGAAGGGCTGATTTCTTCAGGATTCGTAGAATATGAGAACTGGAAAGATTTCAAAGATTGGGCAAAGTCACTTTACAAAAGTGAAAAAGATCCCGGTCTTTCCAGCGAGTCAGTATTTTTGACAATAGACACTAATCTAGCTTATTACCGCTTCATCTCGAGAAAGTTTCCGTTAAAATACGATGATATGATCATAGATGCAAAAGATTTCGATTATCTCTTGAGTTCGATAGTAGAAAGTGAGATAGATCATCATATAAGGAACAAGTACGGTGATTCAGATCTCAAGATGATGGGGATGCATACCGAGATAGGGGATATCAGATACGAATTTCGCAATCGCGGCACATTAGAGACTAGAAAATCTAAATTCGCTACCGAGGAACTAAACTACCTTAGAGGAGAACTGAACTCTGCAAGAGTGAAAGGTAAAGGTTCAAAGACGGACTCGGAGAGAAACGACATATTGATAGTAGAATCGCTAGAAGATTTCTGCTGGGAGAAGAGTATAGATGTCGCATTGATCTCTACAGACAGGAACATGGGAAATCATGCTGAAAATGCGGAGATAGCTTTCTTTATTCTAGAGATGCCTCACAGTATACCTAAAAAGAAAAAAGTCGACTCGGACATCCTCTTAAATCTTATCCACGATTTAGCTTTGCTATTTGGAGTCATAAAAATACCGGAAATTAGTACGACTTTTTTTGGAATATGGGGTGGAAAGAAAGATGAACATTACAGAAAAGAAAGCGTCAAAGCTTGGGTCAATCCGGGTTCTTCAATAGAATCGGAAGTTAAAAGGGAGAAGAAAATAATAGATTCCCTTAAAACTTTTTAGCGTCTTATGCTAGGAAAAATACCATCTGGGACCATCTTCTGTATCTTCAAGTATTATACCTTTATTTTTCAATTCATCTCTGATCTCATCGCCCAACTCATACTCTCCTTTTTCCCTTAATTTTTCTCTCATCTCGACCAACAATTCTACGTAATCTTCTGGATCTCCTTCTTCAGTCTTTGTGCTTTCTCCTTCCTCTAATTCCAATCCAAAAATTCTACCGAGTTCTTTTAAAGTAGTTACAGCCTTTTCAATTATTGTTTTTTTGCTGTCCAACTGTTTGTTTATTCTCTTGCTGAATTCTATCAATTTGCTCATAGCGAGTGGAGTGTTCAGATCGTCATCCATAGCCTCTTCAAATTCTTTTTTTATCCAATCAATGTCCTCTTTTAGGTCAGTTCCTTCTCCTCCTTCAGCTGATTTAGCTTTCTTAATGGTCCTGTAAAATCTTTCCAATTTCTTTTCACTCTCTTCTAAAGATTCGAAGCTGAAATCACTCTGAGATCGGTAATGGATGCTGGCGAAGAAAGTCCTGATCACCTCAGCATCATATTCATCTAAAAGATCTGACACGGTGTAAAAATTACCTTTGCTCTTGGACATCTTTTCTCCTTCGACGGTGATATGTTCGCTGTGTAACCAGTAATTGACTGGTTCTTCATCCATATCTTCCATCGCCATGTTCTGTGCTCTCTCGTTAGGATGATGGGGGAAGATATGATCTACACCCCCTGAATGGATATCAAATTTTTTTCCGAGATATTTTGCTCCCATCACACTGCATTCGAGATGCCATCCCGGGTATCCCAAACTCCACGGAGATGGCCACTTCATGATATGTTCTGGATCTGCCTTTATCCAAAGTGCAAAATCATGAGGTGAACGTTTTTCTTTCAACTCTTCTTCTGAGATTCTACCTCCGGCTCCTGTCTCAAGAGCTTCTAGAGTTCTACCACCTAATTTAGGGTAATCATGGTCTTCGTTGAACTTTTTCACATCAAAATAAACGGTACCGTTCTTTTCGTAAGCGTAACCATTTTCTTTTATGTCTTTGACTGCTTCTATCATCTCGATCATATGTCCTGTAGCTCTTGGATTGACATTATGCCTTTTCATGTTCAATTCGTCCATCTCTCTGTACCACTTTCTCACCTGTTCAGTTACCAATTCCATAGGCTCCAACTTTCTTTCCTTAGCAGCTTTTTCTACCTTATCTTCTCCTTCATCTGCATCATCCGTCAGATGGCCCACATCGGTGATATTCATCACGTGAAAAACATCGTATCCTTTCCATTCAAGATATCGATTCAAAATATCCCATGCCGCGTATGTCTTCGCATTCCCAACGTGCATATCATCATAGATGGTCTGCCCGCAAGAATAGATTTTAACTTTTCCTTCCTCTATCGGTTGGAATTCCTCTTTTTGATTCGTCAAAGTATTGTATAGTTTAAGCGTCATATAATATCATGAGTTAGATGAAAATATTTCAAACTTGTGTTTCACCGTTCATAACAAAGGATACTCTCTCAAGGTCTGTAGGTCGTTACTGTAATAATCTCTTATATCATCCCATTCAAGCCGGAGCATGACTAGCCTTTCCAATCCGAGGCCCCAAGCTATTACTGGATCTTCTATCCCATGAGGTTTTAAGACTTCTCTTCTAAATAAACCAGCTCCTCCCATCTCTAAATAATCGTCCTTCCATTTTGCGAAGACTTCAAGACTAGGTTCAGTGAATGGGAAATACCCAGGTCTTACTTTAACGTCTTTGAATCCCATCTTTTTGTAGAACTCTTTCATCAGACCTATCAACATGTTCATACTAGCATTTTCTTCCATAACGATGCCTTCTATCTGAACGAATTCGGATAAGTGAGTGGCGTCGGGCTTCTCACTTCTGTAGTTCCAGTCTACAGAGAAAGCTTTCACCGGAGGATCGGGATTTTCAGACAGGTGTTTGATACTTGCAACGGTCGTATGTGTTCGGAGCACAGCTTTTTTCGCTTCTTCTTCACTCCATTCGTACTGCCAACCTCTAGAGCGTGTATCTCCACCGTTTTGATGTACTTCTTTGATCGCTTCTACAGTCTCTTTATCTTCGCTTATATCCAACTTCTTTGGATTTTCCATGTAAAAAGTGTCCTGCATATCTCTAGCAGGGTGATCCTGTGGTATGAATAAAGCGTCCATATTCCAACAGGTCGGCTGAATTATATCATGCTTTATCTCTTCGAACCCCATCTCTATGAAGACCTTCCTCACTTTTTCCATCGCTCTTTTCATCGGATGTCTTTTCCCCCCATATTCTTTAGGCGCGTAAGCCTTCACGTCGTAAGGTCTTATCCTGGCCTTCTTCCAAGCGCCTGTTCTCAAGATTTCGGGAGTTAGTTGATTGATCTGAGTTTTTAATTCGATCCCTTTTTCCAGTTCTTTTATTCCTTTTTGGGTAACTCTCACCGTTCTGCTCACTTCTCTATCTCTTTCCAATATCTCTTTCCTTGACATCAGATTGTTTACTGTATATTTGTCCACTTCATCTTCAGATAATCGTTCTTCTTTGCCCAAACGTCTTATCAGTTTCTCATCTTTTCCTTTTTTCTTCAACGCTTTTCTCCCTTTCTTGGTGATCTTCAGATATGATACACCTTCTTCTTTTACTATTTCTGCCCAGTTTTTGTCTTTCAACCATCCCAAGGCAATACCGACTTTGTTCTTGTTCAGATCGCTCTCTTCTTGAAGTTCTTTAACACTACATTCTCCTCCCTTTTTGTCCAAAAACTTCAAGGCCTTTCTTTCGGGGAGGTCTCTTTTTGCAAGACTCTTTTTGGCTAGAGAATAATAATGAGTTATATCCTCAAAGACTTCTACCATATCTTTGGATTTCAGCCAAGAAACCGCATTCATGACCTTAACTTTTTCATCGAAATCACCCACTTCAGCTATTTCTTCCGGTGAGCCTTCTCCGTTGAGTTCCTCTAAAGCTAGTAAAGTCTTCTTTTCCAGATGGCTGAGTTCTCCAGAGGTATATTCAGATCTATTTTCTTCGGAATTTCCCGACATCTTAAACAACCGAAGGACAAACGCATAAATATATGTTTTTGTCAATCCAGCTCTCTAGATGAAAAGTTTCTCTCCTGCCAAAATAATTTGCTCGGTGTCATTTCTTTTCTCGAGATGAGTTTCTATCTGTCAGAGAAGACCAAAGGGAAGGTATCACAGCGGATCCAAAGATTATAACGAATACTAGAAATAATGCAAGTATAGGAGAGTATACATCTCCGATTGGTTCTGGTTCGACCCATATTTCTTTTACCGATGGTTCTGATTCAAGAATTCTACCATCAGGCATTTCTAAACTCAGGTTGGCTCGGAAAATTTGATTACCTCCTTCCGCTTCCCAGTAAAAATAGAATGTCTTTGTAGTGGTTCCATTTATCGAGACCTGCCTCACTGTAAAGTTCTGATTATTACGTACAAGACTAATATTTAGGTTTTCGATTCTTTCGGTTCTATTATTCCTTACAGTAACATGAATCGTGATATTATCCCCCTCTTTAGGTTCATTTTCAGAGAAAGTAAGATTAGTGATGGTCACGTTGGTGAGAACCATATCGAATTCATCTCTTAGAGGTTGTTGCATAGTATTCTCCGAATTCACACCAGCAGAATTCTCAACTATAGGTGAAAATAGAGTGATCACAACGACTAGTATGACCAAACAATGTATTTTTCCTCCCAAATCCATCATTCCATCCTCCTTCGGTTAGCTATGAATACACCCAAAAAGAACAGTACAATGGTATAAACGACCATAACGCTAATTCCTGAATAAAAATCCGGTGAGAATTGCCCTCCCTGTCCTCCAGGTCCTCCTCCTAATGGAGGCGCACCGACGAAAACGTCTGTAATCAATCCTTCGACGTAAGTTAAAATATACCACGGCTCTACATCTACTATAAATTGGAGGACGCTGCTCACAATAGGGAGTATCATCATCAGTGAAAAGAAACCTAAAAGCGTAGAGGTTATCTTTCTTTTCAATACACTGCTGAAAAAGAAGATCAAGCTGACAGCGCTAGTGGTATATAAAAGAGCGATAAAAAACGATTTGAAAAAATCTAGACTTATTCCTCCTGTCCCATATATTCCTATTATCTCTAAAGAAGTTGTTAGATAATATATAGAAACTACGGTTAAAGTAGGGAGAAGCGCACCGATATACTTCCCGATGAAGATAGTCGTGTGTCTCTGCGGTGTCGAAAATAACAAGAGACCAGTTTTCTCCTCAAATTCTCCTACCACAGCATCGCCAGCAAAAAGTGATCCGGAGATTATTATCAAAAGATTGACGAAACTGAGGTTTAAATTCGCAAATTCCTCTGCAGTGTCAGGAAAGCTCGCCCATACTTTTGGAACTATATAAAATATCAACGGAAGTCCGATCGCTAAGACAAAAGAGATGATCATCCTTTTCATCCTGAAGTGCTTTTTTAATTCAAAGGAAATTGTAAGACAAGTATTCTTCATATCTTCCAAGATATCTTCTTTAATAGGTTTCATTTTGCACCTCCTCTTTTCCCTAGAAGTGATACGTAAAAGTCCTCAAGATCGGACTTCTTTGGGCTGTAAGAGATCACATCGAGATCTTCATCGATGACCTTTTTAAGTATTTCTGCAGTAGAAGCCGGGTCACCTTCATTCTTCATGATACTTATCTTATTCTGGTTTATCTTAGTTACTTCATCGATAACGGGGATCTTTCGAACTTTCTGTAGATCAGACTCAGATAGATTATCCAAAAATTCGACTTCGATAAGGCGGTATTGTTTCATGATCTGATCTATCCTTTCGACGGAATCTCTCTCGATCATCTTTCCATCATACAGGAAGATGACGGAATCACAGACCTTGCTCACTTCGTCGAGTAAATGTGAACTAAGAAATACGGTTACATCCTTCTTTTGAAAGCTTTTGATAAGTTCCCGTATCTCCCTTATACCTTCAGGATCTAGACCTAAGACCGGCTCGTCTAAGATCAGTATCGAAGGTTCATGGAAAATAGATTTTCCTATCGCCAGCCTTCTTTCCATACCTGTACTGAAGGACTCTATCTTCAAGTGTCTCCAATCTGATAGATTGACAAGCTCCAATACTTCTTCTATACGTCTTTCTATTTTTTCTTTTGGCATTCGATAAACTTTGCCAAAATAGGTCAAGACTTCATCCGGAGTCAAATATCCGTACACTCCAGGTACGCCGATCAGTGATCCTACATCTTTGAGAGCTTCCTTTGGATGTTTGTTAACATTTATGCCGTTTATGCAAGCTCTTCCCGACGTAGGCTCGATAAGGTTGGTCAATATCTTGATGGTCGTTGTCTTACCAGCTCCATTAGGACCCAAATAACCTACAACTTCTCCCCTCTCTATCTCAAAAGAGACCTCATCTACTGCTGTAACATCATTTCCAAACTTTTTTACTAGGTTTTCCGTCCTTATTATGCAATCATCGTCGATCATCTCATCCCTCCCCTAATCAGAAAATTTCCTCAATCCAATTCACCTACGACATTTTCCACTCTCTCTGTGATTTCATTGCTCTTTATGAGTTCTTTGATCTTCTCTATATCTCGCGTGAGTGAACGATCTTTCTCCAATGGTTCTACGTATTCCCTCAAGTTATCATAAGCGGCTTTGACTCCTTTTCCTGGACTTCTATCGTGATATTCAAGACCTTGAGCGGCGGACATCAATTCGATAGCTACCACGTTCTCCACATTCTCTAAAACTTCTTTCGCCTGACGAGCAGCTATGCTTCCCATGCTCACGTGATCTTCTTGGCCAGCGGAAGTAGGTATAGAGTCCACGCTCGCGGGATGAGACAACACTTTATTCTCCGATACCAAAGAAGCTGCGGTGTACTGAGCTATCATGAAACCTGAATTTAATCCTTCTTCTTCCGTAAGAAATCTCGGAAGTCCGCTCTCCTCTTCATACATCAATTTATCCGTAGTTCTTTCGGAGATATCTCCTATCTCTGCGATAGCTGAAGCGAAATAGTCAAGAGCTAGAGCTACAGGCTGGCCGTGAAAGTTTCCTCCTGATATGACATCTCCATCCGGGAAAACCAGCGGGTTATCGTTAGCGGAGTTCATCTCAGTCATCAATATATTTTCTACGTACGCTAAGGCATCCTTGGTAGCGCCGTAAACCTGAGGCATGCATCTCAACGTGTAAGGATCTTGCACCTTCTCACAATCTTTGTGGGATTCAATTATTTCACTTTTGGAAGTTATCTTTCGAAGATTCTTTGCACATTCGATTTGACCAGAGTGTGGTCTTATCTGATGTATACGGTTGTCGAACACCGCATCTGTACCTTTCAGAGCTTCCAGACTCATGGCGCCTGCTATCTGGGCTGCTTTCAATAATCTTTTACCGTCGTGAAGAGCCAACGCTCCAATAGCTGTCATGATCTGTGTTCCGTTGACTAGGGCTAGTCCTTCCTTTGCCTTCAATTCGACGGAGTTCAAACCAGCTTTATCCAAAGCCTCTTTTCCAGATAATCTCTCGCCTTGATAGAAGGCTTCTCCTTCCCCCATCAATACTAGGCTCATATGAGCTAAAGGGGCTAGGTCTCCCGAGGCGCCAACACTCCCTTGGCAAGGTATAACTGGATGTACTCCTTCATTCAACATTTCCACCAGAAGCTCAATCACTTTCAACCTTATACCGCTGTAGCCCTTAACCAGGGTGTTAGCTCTAAGCAGCATGGTCCCTCTCACTACATCTTTATCAAAAGGTTCTCCAACACCGCTTGCGTGACTTCTGATCAGATTTTTCTGGAGCTCTTCCGTTTTCCCTTTCTCTATCTTGACATTAGCTAGATCACCAAAACCAGTGTTTATTCCATAAACGTCTTCATCACCCTCAAGTTTGTCTTCTACCACTTTTCTAGATATTTTGACTTTTTCTTCACATACTTTTGCGAGTTCTACTTCTTCATGATGTCGTGAAACCTTGTGAACGTCTTTTATCGATATATTTTCTCCATCTATATACACAGTCATATTATCACTTCAATCTAGAGTTACGCCTCTTTGGCCCTGGTAATTACCGGATCTGTCAGAGTATTTTTTTTCGCTTTTTTCACTCAACAGATGGAAGACCAACTGCGCAAAAGTCTCACCTATCGGTATTTCGATTTCCTGATAAGAGTTGAAAGCGCTCAATGTAAGAGTGCCTTCGAATCCCGCATCTATAATACCAAAAGAAGATATCACACCCTGTCTAGCCCAGGTCGTTCTTATCCATAGTTCACCGACAAGATTGGAGGGAAACTCGACGTATTCTTTTGTGGATGCAGCGAACCAGGTCTCTTTCGGCACGACCGCATTCCCTTTATTTTGGGGTTTTCTTTCTTCAACAACGACTTCTTCTATTGTGAGATCGTACCCATTAGGCGTGAGGTTCTCTTCTTTGAACTCTTTGATAGCTAGTTCACCTTTATCCATCAGATCTTTGATCTGAGAATCGGAAAGAATCATCTTATCTAGACCGTTTTGTAACTTACATTACTTACAATTATTTAGGATTTAGGCGTCGGAGAAAAAATAGTTATATGGTTTTTAAAATCATGAGTAGATGGCGCAAGAACCAAAGATAGAGTCTAAAAATTTCCTCGTTTTACTTATAGCTGTGATCATGTGGGGCTCTACATTTCCTGCTATAAAGATAGCTTTAGGAGATATAGAGCCTATCACACTGGGTCTTTTTAGGGCAATATTTGGTTTTCTTCCTATAGCTGTATTCACTTTATGGAAGTTCGGTTGGAATAGTACTTTAAAGCCAGCTAAAAATGATCTTTTGATCCTTGTAGGGATAGCTTTAACTCAGTTCTATCTTCCACTTGTTTCTCAAAACGTTGGCATGACTTTGATGGATCCCGAGACCGCGGCTTCTATGAGCTCTCTTCTTCAGGCTACAGCGCCGATATTCACGATTTTCCTATCCGCTATATTTTTGGGTGAATATATAGGTGTTAAGAAAGCATTTGGAACAGCTCTTGCCTTATCTGGTACTGTCATGTTAATCACGAGAGGCGGAGTGGTTCTACGTGGAACCACTTTGTTTGGGAATCTTATGCTTTTAGGAAGCGCGATCTTTTATGCAGTTTCTGGGCTCCTCGTGAAAAAAGCCCTTCGTAGTTACAATCCCCTTAGCATACTCTCTGTTTCTCTTTTCGTCTCCGTTATTCTCTTTCTTCCGACCACTTTTCTCTTAGAGGATACGACACACATTGTTGGGATCTCCAGCAGTTCATGGCTCTTAGCTATTTATCTAGGCCTTTTCGCTAATGGTATTGTCCTCATCCTCTGGTATTACATTTTAAGGACTAAGGAACTCTCCAAACAGATACTGTTCGTCTATCTAATACCTTTCTTTGGGATCATTTTTTCCTATCTTTTTGCTGACGAGATTATAACTATACAGACTTTTATTTTTGGAGCAGTTATCTTGATCGGTATCACGATAGCGCAGTACGAAAAGAAAAGTGAAAGCGGAAAAAAGGTAGATTAAGATATAAGGGGGCGAAAAAATATATAATCTATCGTGGCTAAACTTTCTCCGGTGGATCTATGAATAAAAATGAGAAGTTTGGAATTTTATTCTTGTTCCTGAGCAATTTACTGATTATTTTTTCCTTACAGGTCTACTTATCTATAATTAGGGCCAAGACCTCTTCTTGTTTCGGAAATCCT
>SL_8KL_010_SEDDRAFT_10002674_pt1 | contig 14927 bp, 9 predicted proteins | sample SodLakKL_010_SED_4_FD_11160 | JGI IMG/M metagenome (IMG submission 11160) | reverse complement strand
ATACATTGACAGTATCAAATATTTTTGCTATTGTACACCTGGTTATTCAATCCAGGAGGAAATATGTTTCGAGGACCTTTATATCAAGCAAGTTATACGCCTCAATTTTCAGGTCATGAGACCTTTCCAATGCGCTATGGTTGGCTTAAAAAAGCTTATGATGCTGTGGCAGAAACTGAGAGTCAAGGTGAAGTTAGTGCTATATTTCAAAAGGATAGGGCTGTTTCTCGATTTGGAGTTGGGAAAAACATGGTCACAGCTATACGACATTGGGCGCTTCAGGCTGATGTTATCAAAAACATACGTGACGGAAAAAAAATGGCCACAACGAATTTCGGACGTAAGGTTTTTGATGAACAAGGGCTTGATCCTTTTATGGAAGAACCTGCTACCATATGGATTATACATTGGAAATTAGCTGGCTATTCAAATAAGACCACCTGGTTTTGGGTTTTTAATCACTTTCCAAATATGACATTTGAAAGAGATCATCTTTCTAATGGACTGATAAAATTTGCTGCAGATCGTCAATGGAGTCGATTTACTCCTGCAACAATCAAACGAGATGTCGAGTGTTTTATCAGAACTTATGTGGCTCATACAGCAGGGAGAAGCACAGCACACGAGGACACTCTGGAATCGCCGCTTACTGAACTTGGTATCATTAAGCCGATCGGAAAGAAAGATGGTTTTCGGATAGTTCGAGGCCCCAAAAATTCACTGGGAGACGGAGTTTTCGCGTATGCGCTTATGGATTTTTGGTGTCGAGCTTCTTCTGCTCAAACAATGTCTTTTGAAACAATAGCACATCACCCTGGTTCTCCGGGCAGAGTTTTTCAACTTGACGAGGATGAACTTTTAGCCCGCCTTATAAAACTTGATGAAATAACAAATGGTGGTCTCCGTTGGTCAGAAACAGCAGGTTTGAAGCAAATTATACGTTCAATAGAATTAGATTCTGAATCGGCATTTTCTTATATTTACAAAGATTATCTTTGCCAAAGGAGTTTTAATTAATGCCCTTAGCTGACAGAGTTACTGTTTCACGACGATTTCAGAAGGCTATTCGAATTGATTTAGATTTAAAAAAATCTGAAGCGCTCGAAGGATTTGTTTGCCCCCAATCTTCTGCTAAAATTCTATGTACTATTGCAAACCACATTTTAAGTAACGGCCAAGGTGCTTTTACTTGGACAGGCCCTTATGGAGGCGGCAAGTCGAGCTTAGGAATAGCAATGAGTGCGTTATTAGATAACGATATTAAAACGCGCGAAAAAGCGGCTAAATGTGTCGGAGAAGATACCGCTGAACTAATTTGGAAAGCCTTGCCTCCTCGCAAAAAAGGATGGAAAATTTTACCTGTAGTAGGCCGAAGAGATGACCCCAAAAAAGTTATTGGAGAAACAATAGAAAGTTTAAACCTATCAGAGCGGCCCAAAGATGGAATTTGGTCAGAAAAAGAGATTTTAGATATTCTTTTAAGTATATCAGCGAAAAACCCGAAAACTTCGGGAGGAATAATTGTCTTTCTTGATGAAATGGGCAAATTCCTTGAATCTGCAGCACAAGGTGAATCCGACGTATATTTATTCCAGCAACTTGCAGAAACAGCATCACGATCTAAAGGCCGGTTAATTATAATCGGCGTTCTCCATCAGGCCTTTGAAGAATATGCGCATAGACTCACTCGTGAAATGCGAGATGAATGGTCAAAAATACAGGGCAGGTTTGTTGATCTTACAGTTAATACCGCCGGTGAAGAGCAAATCGATCTTTTATCTAGAGCGATAGAAAGCGATCTGAAAGCGGATAAACCCGGGAGGGCAGCAAAAGAGGTTGCTAATTGTATTAAATCACAAAGACCTGGATTGTCAGATAGTTTTGCTCTTAGCCTTGAAAACTGCTGGCCTCTTAATCCCATTGTTGCGGCCCTTCTCGGACCGATTTCCCGAAGGAGATTCGGGCAAAATCAGCGAAGTATTTTCGGGTTTTTAAATTCAGCAGAACCAATTGGCTTTCAAAATTTTTTGCATTCTGCGAAGGACAATGAGTTTTATGAGCCTTTTAACTTATGGGATTACTTAAGAATTAATCTTGAGCCGTCAATATTGTCTTCCCCAGATGGGCATCGCTGGGCTATCGCTACCGATGCTGTGGACCGCTGTGAAGCAAAAGGAGGTTCAGGGCTTCAGCTGTCTCTCATAAAAACGATTGCTTTAATAGATATGTTTAGAGAAGGTTCGGGTTTGCTGCCTACAAAGCGACTTTTGCATTCTACTTTTACAAATTATCGAGCAACTGAAATTGACAATGCGCTTAAGCAATTAGAAAGATGGGCTCTAATTGTTTTTCGAAAGCATCTCAGTGCATATGCTATATTTGCAGGAAGTGATTTTGACCTTGAAGAGGCCGTGTCCAACGCTCTTGAAGAAGTTAGCGTTATCAATTTTAATACTCTAAAAGACCATGCTATTGTTCAACCCATCTTGGCCAAACGACATTATCATAGGACTGGTTCGTTAAGGTGGTTTGATGTTGATATCACATCCCTTTCTCAGGCTATTAATACAGCTGAAGCATTTCAAGGCGAGGTAGGAGCAATAGGGAAATTTCTCTTAACAATACCGACTTTAAATGAAGATAGCGATACAGCGCAAAGAATTTGTGAAGAGGCTTCAAGAAAAGAAAAAAAAAATGACTTAATCGTTGGATTTTCTCCCCGAGGTTGGATTATTGCTGACCTGACTCGTGAGTTACTTGCTGTTGAACGCGTTCGAAATGAACGGACTGAATTGCGCGGAGATGCTGTGGCAAGACGTGAAGTGCAGGCGCGATTAGCTTTTTTGCAAGGACAACTTGAAAATGAGCTTCGAAATGCTTTTGATAGTGCAACTTGGTATCAAAAAAATAAAAAACCTGAAAGGCGATCGCAAACAGAATTAAATATTTTAGCTTCGACTTTAGCGAATGGTCAGTTTTATAATGCTCCAAGGATCCATAATGAATTACTAAATAGAGCAAAGCCGTCTAAAAATGCTGTTGCAGCGCAAAATAATCTTCTGAAAAGGATGGTCAATAACAATGGCATCGATAGGCTTGGCATTGAAGGTTATCCGGCTGAAGGTGGATTGTTTGAATCATTGCTGTATAACACGGGGCTTTATCAATATACTAATAAAGATTGGAAATTTGTGTCGCCAAGGGAAACAGAAGATCCATGCAATCTGAGCCCTATATGGAAGGAAGCCATTGATTTTCTCGTGGAAAACAAATTTCGAGCAGTATCAGTTAGTGAGATATATGCATTGTGGCGCCAACCTCCATATGGCTTAAAAGATGGGCTGTTGCCAACCTTTTTTACAGCCTTTATGCTTTCCCAGTACGACAAAATTGCTCTTTATAGGGATGGCATATTTCAATCACAGTTAAGCGATCTAGACATAGATTATTTAACTAAAGACCCAAAAATTATCCAATTACGATGGATGGATTTATCGCATGTAGCCCGACTTCTGCTAACAAATTTAGCTGAACTCGTCCGCGAAATTGATCCCAAAAATAGCCTTAAAGAACTTGAGCCTATAGATGTGGCACGAGGCTTAATAACAGTATACGATAATTTACCATCTTGGTCCAAACGCACAATGAAACTTTCTTCAAATGCAAATAAAGTTAGAAATCTCTTTAAAAAGGCCAACGATCCAAATAAATTTTTATTTGATGATTTACCTCGTTTGTTTGGTTATAATATTGATTTATACCAAAACAATGATCTTCAAAAGGTTGTAGGGCTTGTACGAGAAGGAATAATTGAGTTGATTGAGGTCTATCCAACGATGATCAAAAGAATTAAAAGCACCTTGTTGTCAGAACTCAAAGTTCCAAATGATTCTCCTCAAGCGATTGCTGAACTTCGCAAAAGAGCAAAGAATATACAACAACTATCCGGTGATTTTCGACTCGACGCATTTATAAGCAGATTAACTGTCTTTGAAGGAATTGTAAGCGAAATTGAAGGACTTATAAGCCTAGCGACAAATAAACCGCCCCGAGACTGGGTGGATCCCGATCTTGATCGGGCTTCTATAGAGATTGCTGATATATCGGAAAAATTTGTCAGAATTGAAGCCTTTGCCCATGTTAAAGGCAGGATGAACAAGCGCCATGCTATGGCCGTTATTTTAGGCAATAAGAATAAGGAAAGCTCAAAACCGCTATTGTATGAATTTAATGTCGCAGATAGTGATCATCCAGATATAGAAGCAATTATTAATAATATAAAAGAAGCAATTGATAGTTATAATATAAACGACGATAATATCGTTCTTGCAGCATTATCAGAATTATTTGCTCAATATATAGGAGAGGTTAAGCCGCAAGGAAACGAATCTAATATATAACTATAGGGACGTTATTAATGAGCCAGGTGGAAAAGCATGTCCTCGGGATTTCAGGGGGTAAGGATAGCGCAGCTTTAGCCGTCTTTATGAGACAACATTATCCCGAATTTGAAATCGAGTATTTTTTTACAGATACGGGCAAAGAATTGCCTGAAGTTTATGAATTTTTAGGTCGCCTAGAAGGTTTTCTTGGAAAGCCTATATTACGTTTAAATCCTGATCGGGATTTCGATTTTTGGCTTAAGCAATACAACAATTTTTTGCCATCACCGCAATCAAGATGGTGTACTCGCCAGTTAAAATTAAGGCCTTTTGAACAGTGGCTCCAGCCTCATATAGACAATGGAGTATTCGTCCATAGTTATGTTGCAATAAGGGCAGATGAGGAATATCGAGCAGGCTATAACTCAAAAAAGTCAAATCTTAAGATGCATTTACCTTTTCAATTTGCGGGAATAGATAAAGAAGGAGTTTTGGATATCCTTTTCGGCTCAGGTCTTGGGCTGCCTGAATATTATAGTTGGCGATCTCGCAGTGGCTGCACATTTTGTTTTTTTCAACGAAAAATTGAGTGGGTGAGATTATTAGAAAAGCATCCAAAAGCTTTTGAGGAAGCAAAACGCTATGAGAAAACTGCAGTTGAGAATGGATCACCATTTACATGGGCACAGGGAGAATCCCTTGACAACCTATCGAAGCCGGCTCGAGTTAAAGAGATTAAGACAGACCATCAAAAAAGGCTCAGAGCGATGTATAAAAAGCTACAAACTAATCCGCTTCGGCCTGAAAGAGAACCAATTGACATTGACGATCTTTATGGACAAGCTAAAGCTTGTTTAACTTGCCATAAATAGAAAATTTTTCATGATTTGATATAAAAACCTTTTTACTTGCTAAAATTTTAGACGAACTCTCTGGCTATGACGGGGCCTGTCGATTTCAATGAGTTCAGGAACTATTGCAGCAGACCATGATAGTAGGTTTTGAAGAAGCTCTTTTACATCTTTGCGGAAAGGTGCTGGATCATCGGATAAATCATTATGAAGCAATTCTGATAGTTCACCAAAATACTTTCCCTCTCCAATTCGCATCACGATCCATTTCCAACACTTTGATTTTATAAAATTTCGTCTAATTTCATCAAAATTTAAAGGTATATTGATTGCGAATAACAAATAATCATGTTCTTTATTTCTTCTCATATCTTTGTGGTTACAAGCGATTGTTAAGTTTTTAGGGCTTGAAATCCAAGGAAAGTCAGAGGTAAATATTTCATAGTTTCCCATAGTATTATATAAAAAAGAAAGTGTTTCGCTAGAAAAAGTTGGAATGTGTTCATGTTTTTGCAATCTCGATTTATCAAGATCCTTCTGAATATGTTCAACTAATATATCAGACAAGCGAATTGAATCTAAAAAAACCTGCTCAACCCAGTTATGGAGGTTATAGTCATTATTTCTGAGAACACAAAGTTCAATATTTTTTTTTGCAGTATCAGGTACACCAGCCTCTGTTAGATTTGCACTTCCAATAAGGCTTAAATTATCAAAGATATAACATTTTGCGTGCAAGTCAAAATTTATAAATACTTCCCAACCATTTTGTTTCGCGCAAAAATAGGTTTCAATGTCACTAGCTCCATTTACTAAGTCCTCTAATCGCCATCTTACTAATATTCGTTGTTTTGGTAAAACCTCAAAAAAGTCGCAAAACAATGCCTGAAAGGTTTTCGACCGACAAAATGCACTGCATATAATTAAACTTTGTGTGGCTTTCGACCTAAGGTCTTTAATTTTCCTTCTTAATTCACTACTTGATACAATTAGATCCGGCAATTATTAGCTCCAAAAATCTGAAAAATACTCATAAACGCGATCGGCATCTGAATAACCTTCGATGTTGTCTAATACGTCAATTATTTTACAAGAGTCGGTGCCTCCTATCATAGGTCCTCGAAGGCCTCGGCCTATCATTTGTGAGTAGAGAACAACTGAAGCAGTTGGCCGCGCAATAAAAACAACATCGATCTTTGGCACATCAAAACCGGTGGAGAGAACACCATAATTTGTTAGAACTTTGATCTTGCCATCCTTGAAGTCATTGATTAAATTAGCTCTTCTGGTATATCCAATTTCTCCATCAATATGGCCAGCACTTATTCCTAAAAAATTCAAGCAGCCACAGAGAAACTTAGATTGGTCTACGCTACAGGCAAACAATAAAATACGATGCCCCTTTAAAAATTCATTCTGTATGCGTTTCACGATTTCCACGTTACGTATATCATCTTCGCCTATGCGTTGCAAAAATCCAGTTGGAAAGTCAAAAAATTGCTCCACTTTCTTTTTTTCATCAGAGCTTAGCGAGTATGAAATGTTTGTAATCAAGGGATCAAAATTAGCTTCCGCAAGAATTTTTTTTTCACGCAAATAGCTTATAACATTCACGTCTTCAGGGGTTGAAATGTTCACAATCTTGCCGAAAAAAAAATCAGATAATTCTTTGTTTTGACTGTCATCAAAAGCACTACGTCCTGGCGTTGCGGTAAGCCCTATTATTCTGGTATTTTCGTTATTAAGGTTGCGTATTGCCTTTTTATAAGTTGGAGCGATAGCCTTATGCGCTTCATCAACAACAACTAATCCAACACGTTTTCGAAGTTTTTCGAGTTTTTTATTTTCTTTTTTTTTCAGGGCGTAAGCTTTTTGAAATCCTGCAACAATAAATCCCCGTCCTGCAAATTGAAAATCTGTGATGCTGAACTGGCCCCACAGGCGCCCAAGTAAAACATCGTGTAGGCCGATATGCTCCCATACTTCTTTGAAGGCTGCATGCGCTTGTTCGCATAATTCCCCTGAATGTGAGAGCCAGATTACAACTGTTCCATTTTTCGACTCGTTAAGAAAGTTGCAAATGATTTCCATTGCGGTTCGCGTTTTTCCTGAACCCGTGGGCATTTGAACAATAAATCTGTTTCTCGGAATTTCGAGCCTTTGTCTTGCCTCTATATATACAGGCAGCTGGAACTCTTTTAATGATTTAAAAGGCGATGGTGGCGGTTTTGCAATTTCTTGGGGAGGTGAGTCTTTGATCTCAATTGGAGCATTTGAATAGGAAAGCCCAAGTTCATCAAGAACTATTTTAGCAAATTGCGGGCTTGACCAGCCTTGCCTTACAATTGCATGAACCTTTTCTTCGAAAGTACCTGGATTAATTTTTAAATCGGCTCTAAAAATTATTCTATCGATAATATCTGGGGGTTGATGGTGTAGTAGCTCGGTTCGATAATTTGGATTGGTAAATATCTTTTCCCCAGCAAATGCATCAACAATTGTCGTCAAATATTCTTTATTGTATAATTCTTTATTTTCAGTAGAGTCTATAGAAAATGCTGGGAGGAGGTTTTCTAACCTTGATAAAAGTTCTTCTCCAATAAAGGCTTGAAGCCTGCTTCGTGGCAGATTTTTTAATCCGTTATTCATTTCGATTATGTTCTTTAATATTATATTGTAATATTTGTGTTCTTAAAGCTTGATCCCATTCTTGTTCAAAATTTTTTCTATTAATATAACCCTCTTTAGAGCCTCTTTCCGCCCGATCCATAGCAACAAAATATGAAAAAAATATAGCCTGCAATACTTCATAAATTTGTTTAGATAGGTTATTATCTGATGGTGTTTCTTCAAGTATTTGTCGAATCTTTAAATGCAAGGGATGTTCGCTGTTTTCTTTAATCAAATGCAATGCACCGTTAGCCTCGTATCGATATGGAAAAGGGTAGCGGCGCTCTTTGAACTTTTCAGCCTTTACCTGGCGTTTTTTTAAACGTATTTCTTCTTTAGCATACTCTTGCTCTGCACAATCCGATTCTACTTTATTTTTGAAATTTTCCTTGGTGATCTCTTTATTATTTATTTCAAACCAGGCACTCACTTGATCTTTATTTTCTTCAATAGCCTGAATTACATGTAAAAAATTATCTTTGTTTAAAGATATGCCTTTTTGCGTTGGTTTATATTCTCCACTATTACTTTCAAGGAAAAATCTGCGAATATCAAATAAGCGCTTTCCTTGATACTCTTTAAGTTGGATGAAAATCGGATTTTTTTTTGATTGAGTTCGTGAAAGTAGGTTCATAAGATATCTCACTTTATCCCTTCTCGCCAAGACTGAATGTAACTTTTTAAATAATATCCCCATTGTGACCTTAATTGCTCTGCAAAGTCTTCAGCTCTAAGTTGCATCTCGTTGTCAAACATTGCCTCTGCTTTTCCATAAGACATAATAAGTATATCAATTAGGGCGCGAAGTTCAAGTGCTACTGGGTTTTCTTCTGCTTCCCTTACCAATATGCTACTAATTTTTTGGAGCTCTTCAAAAAAACTGTGGCGATTATTATAAGAGAGGATGCTGCTACCCCCCATATGGTAAGTATCAAAGAAATGAGGGCCTTTCCATTCTTCGTCAATAATTGTAAATGGCTGATTCTTAAACTTCTCTCTCCATGCAGCTTTTTCGGTTTCATCAGCGTCCTTGCGCCATTTTTCTACGAATTCACGCGTTTCAAAAACTGGGTCTTTATTTTTATCGATAACATTTTTAGGGATTTTAGCCTCTTCCGCTGCCCTTTCAGCAAATTCGTGCCCTGTTAAAACCGATTTCGTATTGACTGTGGTCGTTTTTTTAACCTTGTTTTTAGCCCAGAGCTCACGAACTTCTTCAATAGCCGTCTTTCGTGTTGGTTCTATATGTTCCGCCAGCGTCTCCTTAAGCTCTCGTGATGGTACAGCGCCCTGCTTTATGTTCTTTACAGTAAAAGCTCGGTCCAAAACTGCGTTGAAGCGAATTTCGCATCCCCACCAGCGATCGATTTCCTCGAATGATTGACCTGGCCAATAAGGAATGCGCCCATAAAAGACCTCCCTTTGGTTCCGTATGATTGAGATACCTTCATTATGGTGGATATAGCGTTTTTTATTTTCAATAGTGTTGCCAGAGCCTTGAGTTGGACGAAATTCTTCTGGTAAAATACTCATCTGAATTTCGATTGTTGAGTTTTTGCTGTCATACTCTTGGTGGTCAAGCTGAGGAACTGGCCATTCAATAAGATCAACTTCAAATTTACGTGCTTTTGGATCTTCTGGGTATTGAGTCATATTAGTATGAGCATAAAGTGGGTCAATCACTTTAACTTGCTGCCCATTAAGACTTATTATCACACCTTTCCAAATAAAATAGCGATACGTGCGGCCAATCCATTCGTGCGCATCTTCAATTATGCGAGATGCTTTATGAGGTTGGCGATCATATTTTTTCCAAACAACAATCGTACCACTCTCATTTCCTGTCAATTTTTTTAAATTCTCACTTGGTTTCATTTTTATAGGAGCTGGAATTCCTGATGAATTTGCACCTTGGTTTAAAATTTCTTCAATATCTATGTATGTATAGAGCCAATCATTGCCTTTCGTTTTGCTATAAATATCGACGCGTTGACATTGATTTATTGCGGCAAGGGTGGCTCCAACCCCAAATCTGCCAATGCGATTGCGCCGATTATAGCTAGAGGAATATCCAAGTTGAAGGCAATGATGAAGCATTTCCTCAGGCATACCTTCCCCGTCATCACCAAAAGCCATAAACTCAATAGCTTCGTGTTTTTTCCCCTGTTGATATTGGACATGTAATTTGACATTATTTGCTTTGGCATCGATTGAATTATCGATGACCTCGCCATAAGCTGAATATGCATCAAAATCAGATTCTCTCATAGACAATAGAGCTCTTGAATCATTAACTAAACGAACAGTCATTTTTTAATTTCTCTTTTATTTATAAAATGGAATGGAGTTATTAAAAAAACGCTAACCTCATATAAACATCTATTGGTTTGAGTTGTAGAGATGAAGTTATCATCTCCCTTTTTATATAATCCTTATCATGTTGTCAAGCTGCATCAAACAACTCCAATAAACCATATGCTGTGATAGTTGTGATTTCGCGTCAGAAAGCTCATTATTTAACATAAAAATTTTCTTTTGCGTATTAATCTTGCCCCTCCAAGTTAATGAAAATAACTCCGGTGGGTATAGCGTTATATTCAGTGCAATCAATATTTTTTTACAACTATAAAACGAAATCCGTAAAATAGCGAAAGTGGATAATGGCAGGAACGGAGTCCCCATAAAAAAGGAAGTGGCGGTGGTCAATTTTCCGCCGAAACGGCACTACTATATTTGGCGGCGCAAAGGCTCCCAGTTGGTTTTTATTTATCTATTATAACACCTCGTCGGGGCCTGCTCGGAAAACATTTCCTCAGTTGTGGCTGCCCAAAAACTGCGGATGTCGTTGCACAGGTCGTATTTTTTCAGGTAGGCTTCCTTCCTTTGAAGAAATCCGTGTTTTTCCAGCGCCCTCTCCAACAAAACACGGATGCCTATGCTCGACTACAAAAATGTGCGAAAAATATTTTACGTTATCTCGGGCGCCGTCCATCGATCGAAAACATTCAGAAATCTTTTATTGAACCTTTTGGGTCATACCGACATTTCCCGAATGACCCTTTTTTATGATTCATCCCGGATATGCTGGGATGAATTCATGAATAAAAATTTTTATTCCATTATTCCTCTACCGATTCCCATGACTCAACTTCTTCATCGCTGTTATTGTTATCTGGTATTATAGACAAGTTTTGTTTCATGACAGTATCGGTAGGAATTTGATCATTCGAATAGCCAATTATCTTAAGGAAAAATTTAAAATTGTTATAGGTATCATTAAAAACCTGTTCATTTTCACTTGAAGTCAACGCGTCTTTGAGCTTTGCGTTGTTTCGCGCATATTCATTTCTATAGTTCTCATAAAGATCAAAAAATATTTGTCGGCGACATTTACCGCGCTCATCTTTTATAATTTGTTTCAAATAGTCATATTCAGGATTCCAAATTTCAAGAATTAAGTACTTGTACTTAGGCCACTGATCCGGCTGCATCTCCCCTTGATAAACAACGGAGCGAAATGTGTATTTTGTAGAAGCAATTTTCCATTCGTTAAGCTCGCCTTCAGGATCGCCCGCAAATAAACGAACTATTTTCTTTAGTTGAGCATAGCTATTAGGAATAAAAAAGCTGTTAATGATCTCAATATAATCTAAAAAAGAGCTATTAAGATCTATAATATTTTGCTCTTCATTAATTAATGTTCGATTAGTTTTTTCAAAAATATCATAGTACGTACAAATAATTGCTGCCTGAAACGCAACAGTTGTAAACACATTGTCATAAAGGTCATTTATAAAACGGAGTATTTTGGGGTGGTACTTGTTGTCTGATGAAAAACGCAATTTATGTTTATCAGTAACTTCGCTCAAGTACCTTTTTGATCTTTCTTCTTTAAATTCCGATACAGTAGTTTCAATTCTCGCGGCAGTATCGTCAAGCTTTTTTAACTGGGCTTCAATGGCAGGCACATCAGTTTCAAAAGCGCGGTTGTTTAGTTTGTCTTTAAGGTTCTTGCGGTGATCTTCAAAAACCCGCCCAATACCCTGTCCTTCAAACAAAATTGGCTTGACTTGTCGATCTTGAAATTGACCTATCTTTTCTTCCATGTCAAAAACGGCCAGATTGTGTATGTGATATGGCTTAAATTTTTCATATACGGCTATTATGTTGTTTCCAAATTTATTCATAAAACTACTGCAAAGTTTTTCTTCAGCCTCTTTGGCAAAATAGTTTCGCGTCATTGAACTTGCAACTTCTGCTCCTAAGAGATTTCTACCATCTATACGATCCATTGTACCGTACATATTCAGATCAATTCGACTAGCTAATTTACCACTACGGGGCTTAACTCCTTTAACATCCTCTTCTTTATTTAGCATCAAATGTTCAATAATATAATAAATATGACTAACGCCTGATATGCAAATAGGGCTAGATATTTTATGTCGGTCTTTGAACTGATCAAGTTCAATATTGAAAATGCGTAAGGAGGAAGACGACCTATTGTCCCTACTTTTAATTACCGACAGGCAACTTCGTAAGAAACTTGCGATTAAATCGGCATCATCTAAAAGTATATTTCTTGAATTAGACACTTTTCTTGCAGTCTTATTAAGTGTCAAAAATATGGTGCGAGCAGCTTTTTCAAGAGAAGCGTTTCCTTTGTAATTTTCATCTAATCCTGGAAAAGTGCAGAACATTACCGGTAGATTAATTTGCTTAAGGTTAAACTGTTCAATAAAACTATGGGTCCATTCAGCATAATATTCTTTAAAGGGAGCGCGTTTTTCATCGGACCATTCATCTTTGAGATTTCGATACAAAGCTAGCAGAGCCATTGCGCGGTGTTGCCCATCAACAATAACTAGCTTTGTGCGTTGACTGTTGAGTTTAAAACGCACCAGATCATGATTTATTAAATTGTCATCTATTACAGGTTGCTCAAACTGAAAAATTTCATTTCCAATCTTGCCCGAGCGAAGGATATGTTTTTCTTCTTCTTCTTCAGTTCGATCATCATTGTATTCAAAAACTTCCGGGTAAAATTTTTCTGGGTAATTAGAGTTTTGCTTGGTAGGTAGAACAACTACTATAATTGGAGGAAACAGCTTAATAAGATCTGCTGATTTGGAGTCTAAAAGATATGGTATTAACTCTCCTGACACTCTAGCATCGTCAATATCTCTCTGCATTAATTGATCAAAATCAAGCTTATTAAGATCAAATATCTCACGGACGGGTGCCAGGTTGCTTAATAATGCCGCATTATGCCCTTCCGAAAAGTCTAATCCAACATGGGTTAAGAAATAACGCACCTCTATGGAGTTTTGTCCCTCTCTTCCCGTTCCAACATTAAAAGAACCAATTGAGCCTTCAAGGGTTAAATTAAGAGCGGATTCCTTTTTTAATTTAAAGCGCATAATCAATTCCTTCCCAAAAGCGGATAATAAATACGGTTAAGTATGTTCTCTATATCAACAAAATGCTGGTCAGTTTTTTCAATTTTTTGGATCATAACAAACAATCGCGTTGGAATAAAACCTCTTTGGCAAATTCGATATGCAAAATTTTTATCAGAATCACCTTCATTTTTATCGTCAATGTTTTCTATAAAATTTCTGGCACGATAACGCTCAATCATCATTTTATGTGTCATTAAGCGGTCCCTTAATTTCTCTGACATGCCAATATATAATGGACTTGAAAAGTTTGGAGCAGATTTTTCTATCACAGTTTTTATGGTAGATAATCTGTGAGGGTTTTCCAAGATTCTCTCAATAAGTGAATCTGACAAATTTTGTATATGCTCTAACTCGCCGCGGTAGACTGGCTTTAACGCCCCTTTTATGGAGGCATAATAAGAATCTTTTTGGAAAAATTTAAAAAGGTTTTCTTGCAAAAAATTCCTTATTGTTTTTCGAGCTTCATTTTGTTTTTCTGAACATTTTGATTCTGCTATACTTTCAATTGCTTTTTTCAAATCAAATTTCGTTATTTCAGGTGCATAGTACCAAGCATAAATGCCTGGTATATTTGGAATTTGTGAAATCTCGCTCCAATCATACTTCTTCGACTGACTCATTCGATATACCTCTTTTGGATAAACATCTATAATCTACTATGAATCCGTGAATTTTCGATGGCAATAGTTCAAAACCAAACTTTCTCTACAATTAATTTTGTCATGGAAAGCTTGTAGCCGGCTTTGCGATGCGGATAGAATGCCATAACCCCTTGAATGAATGCAGGAGCGTGCAGTATTTCAAGTAAAAACAAATATCTTAAAATCCAAATCGCATATTCAGCTAATTATCACCATCTTCACAGCCTTAAACCATTATGGCATGATCTTTGAAAAAATTCAATGCACGGAGAAGGCACTGGACTCATGTTATCTATTCCATTCAAGGCACCTGATTATGGTAACCGTAAATTGACATTTACCGGTTATTCGAAATTGCCTTTCATATTGATTGATATATCCAAGGTAAAGATCGCTTATAATTCAATTCAATGAACACCTTCCTTAACCATAGAACATAGTCTATAAAATGGCGAAGAATGATAATGAAAAGCACTGAATTACTCAAAAAAATTAAGTAGCGGTCCTTTCTCTCCAGATCTGTGCTATCGCTTGATGCTGGTCAACACGGCTGCTTTTAATCATATTTTCGTTTTTTATTTAGCATATTACCCCGCCGGGGAACCCTCAGCGCTCGTAAGCGCTTCTTAAAGTACACTACGCCGCCGGCAGGGCGATCTGTTCCGGCGTGAGGTTCATCGGCAGCAGTTTCCGATAATCCTCTTCGGTCTCTGCCAGGGGAAGGCGCTCAAACAGATACCGCAAGTAAAAATAGGGCTTCAAGCCGTTGGCCTTCGCAGTCTCAATCAGGCTGTAGAGGGTCGCGCTGGCGGCTGCCCCCTTGGGATGCCCACTAAATAAAAAATTTTTGCGGCCCAACACGAACGGGCGAATGGCATTTTCAGCGGCATTGTTGTCCGGCGTGATATGCCCGTTTTCCAG
>SL_8KL_010_SEDDRAFT_10002673_pt1 | contig 14929 bp, 15 predicted proteins | sample SodLakKL_010_SED_4_FD_11160 | JGI IMG/M metagenome (IMG submission 11160) | reverse complement strand
ACGGAAGAGGAGATCAGAGCAGTGATAAGGTATGCCGCAGGTGTTGTAAGAGGAGAAGAAGTCAGGGACGTACCTGCATGACTGTCAAATTTTTCTTAGATTAATAGTATGTTATTTCAGCTCTTTTTGATTATCATAGACGGTTGATTTTGTTATGATGTTCAGTGGATGTCGAAGAAGAGGACAAATTCGGCGTATTCAAGGCGTATTATAGAGCATATTTGAAGTGTTTTAGTGAAAGATTATTCTCTATATTCATTATTAAGGATAATTCATGATTGAGACCTCACGCTTCGAGATGAGATTCAATCTTCAATGAGTTTTTGAAATAGATCGTCATCCATCCAAAAGCCTTTTTCTCTCAGTTTTATCAATTCTCCTTTTAGATCCTGGATTTTGTTTTTTTGGGCGGCTCGATCCAAAATACCAAGAGTCCCCATCACTTCGATATCATACTTTTTGGCGGTCCTTCTTCCTGCTAGGTCATCGATAAGCAAGACTTGCGCATCGATCTTTTTAGCTAATAGGATCGCTTCACTTTCTCCTTCATCCAACCTATTAGTGAGTAGTTGTTTCGCGGTTTCATCGTCTATCTCTTCTTGTTTTATCCAATTCAATCTCTTTACTTTTTTAGACCCAGGTAGGTCTTTGCCCGAAGAGGTCAGTTCTCGATATACTGCTTCTGGGATATATATCTCTTCAAAAAAGTCTTTTAAAATGTCGAGTTTTTCGATTCTTGAGAGATGGATCAAAGGACCAGAGTCGCTCACCACGATCATCTTCTAACTCTCCGTCTTCAATTTCTTCCAGGTCTCTCTGTCTTTTTCTAGCTCTTTTGTATCGTAATTGAGAGGTATCTTTCTTTCCTTGAGCAAAACCATCAGTTCATTTTTTGTATAACCTAGAAGCTCTGCAGCTTTACCTAGAGAAATAGTGCCTTCGCGGTACAGTTCCAATATAAAATTCTTTGTGATCTCTTCTGGCAGCTCCTCTTCTTCCAGATCACAGATCTGGAGTATCGATTTTGGTAATTCGACCTTTGTTTTGACGGTGTCCATCTTGATTCTCCTTGCTTTACTATTGATACATAGGGTATTTAACTTTACGTCCTTCGTAGAGGAGTTCGAGGTAGAAGAGAAAATATTAGAGAGGAGTTAGTGGAGGGGATTGTGACAGGTGTCATTTTGTTTTGATGACAAGTGTCATCTAAGAAAAAGTGATCGAGGAGTTACTAAAATCAATATGATTTAAATTGTAGTGTCATTGAGAATTTTCTTTGTGTTCTTCAAGAGAGATCATTTTACCTTCTTCTTCGTCCTTCAGACCTTGTGCGATCTTCTCTCTCAATTTTTCATCTACCATCAGTTCTAAAGTTTCGATCCGTTTTTCTAGTTCCTCTATCTTCTCTTGAGATACCCCACTGCTCATCTTTACACCTTTAGATTACATCATTCATCGGATTATTTAAAGATATGGTGGTTGATCGATATTGTATCTAATTTTGCCTCTTTTGTACTATAGATTTATCTGTGATTCAAGACCGATGATTACTGTTGTGGCAAATATTATTCCTCCTGATTCTGAGATCTACATGCATGTGAAAAAAGAGTGACCTGCTACCTTTCGCGTGCCAAGGAATAGAATTCCTTTTATCCTCGGACATAGTCCTGCGGATGCAAAAGGTGGCAGCTAACTGCTATTATTTGCGTGCGAAGTACCTGCCATCCTTTGCAAAAAATACGACTAAAACTGCCATCTCTTGCACAGAATATCAAAAGATACCAACCACAACACTCGACGGAGGTGATATCATGGTTTTAGATTACTGGATCGGGAGATACCTGCTGGATCTTGCACGCAAAAGGCGGCAGCTAACTGCTAGATTTTGCGAGATGAGGAGGAGGGAATGGGCTAAAGGGGTGAAGTGAGCGTGTTTTGGCGGAAGATTATTATGACTGGATTTAAGAGGATTTAAGGTGTTTTTTCTACCATTTCGTCATTCAAGGAGTTTTTCAAGGCTTTTTAAGATGTTTTAATATTTAAAATAAAAATAATTTAAGCACTTCTAATCCTAATGGAATTACCGCGATTGCAAATAGTTCTCTTACTTTAGCCATATCAAAAGGATACTCACTTTGACTATGAATCATCTGAAGTTTATGGTAAGAATGCATGTATTGAACCATCTCATCAGGATCATCTGGAAATACTTCTGGAAAACTTTCATCATCCTCACCTATCTCTTTCATCTCATTATAAATTTCTTTTACCTTTTTCTTCTTTTTCTTCTTTATATATTTATGTATCCAAAGCTGGGGTAAAAAGAATAAAAACAATCCTATTATCCATCCGGTTAAGTTTATCATTAATATATATTTATTTAATGATAGGTTTCCGATCCCAGTAAAATAGTTATAAAATGGCATTAATGAATATATAGTCATGCCTATAAAATAAATTTCAGTAGTATATAGAAATAAAGAACCGATTTTATCTAAACCGCTTTTGTGAAAGGGATCTGAAAAGTCTATTTTAGGGGTTATTTTTTTAAATTTAATTGGGAAATCTAAATGTATATTAGAAATACATGCAATGAGTTCTACCATTAATGGGATATATATGAAAAACTTTAACACATTATGTATTACTGTAGGTAAATATCCTATAGAGAGGATATAATCATCTAGGATTGTATGGGTATAGAATAAAAATAGCAATGAACCAAGAATTAAAAAACTATATCTGTACATTCCATTTTCCAAATTTTTAATTTCACCTTTGCTTTTTTCTTCTATATATTTAAGCAAATATTCATATTTAATTTTAATTTTCTTTAGTGCCCAAACTCCAAAAGTTAACCCTAACAAAATTACGATAGTATAGTAGTAATCAGATATAGGTTGACGGCCATGTCTTTTTATTAAATTTATTCTCCAGATTAATTCGTTAATAATTTGAAAAACCCATATATATAGGTATGCACCCATACCATTTTTGTTAAATATCTTCTGACCTAATTTTTCCATACCTGTGATCCTTGCTAATTTATCAACCCAGAGATCTCCAAGTATTCTCTCATTATCCTCCATGGGACACTCCTTTCAGAAACTTAATAGATTTAGAATATAAATAAATGTCGATTTTGTGATGGAAAATAAAGATCATAATGGATATTTTTTTGCGAAATTGAAAACCTCTTTTCTCAGTCGTAGACTGTTAAATTCATCTTATATCTATTTATTACGAGTGGTTAAAGACGATATATAAATGGTATCTGTGCGAAAATAGTAATCTTGATTATCATAGACGGTTGATTTCGTTATCAGACGCGGTTGATATCCACCGTAGTTGATATATGAAGTGTCCACCGTAGTTGATAATGAAACGGGGTAAATCCACCGTATTTGATATATGAACTGCAGTGGACGGAGAGAGTTGAGAAAGAGATCTGGATGGGAGGATGATCAACCGTGCTTGATATATGAACCATCCACCGCAGGTGATAATAAAATGGGGAAAATCCACCGTATTTGATATATGACCTGCGGTTGACGGAAGGGAGGAATAAAGGAGTTTGGATCATGGAGATATCAACCTTCTTTGATAATTATGACGTGCGGTGGACGCGTGGAAGGTGGGAGGGGGTGAAGTGAGCGTGTTTTGGTGAAAGATTATTATTTAATCACAGTCCTAATCACACCCTTTACAAACCTCTCTAACTCTTCTTCTTCCATCCCATCCTTCCCAGGAGTAAGCGGAAATGCACCAACAGAGGGAATAGGCTGATCCTCCTCCACCCTAAACACAGCATTTTCATCTCCAGGATATAAAATATAAGCTCCTTCAGTCCTCAATATAGCATCTTTGTAGGTGTGCATCTTGTAGATATCAGCGTTCTTGTAGGTCTTCTTAATATTCTCTTCTTGGTCCCTTTCAATAGCTTCTTTCTCATCCTTTTCTAACATCTCTTCATCCTTTGAAATTTTCTCAGATCCGATCTTATCATAGAATTCTATTACATCACCTTCAGATCGATATTTTGCGTCAAAATGCACGAAATGATGTTCATTGTCCACAAAGATATGCAAAGTATAATCCGGTCTAAACGGTAACGAATAGGATGGCTCTCTAGTATTTCTAGAGAAGGTTTTGTTGTACATTAGTTCCATATTAACTTCTTCACCTTCCATCTCAAACTGGAATGCCAATCTAGATTTATTTCCTCTCTTAACTTCAATTCTCCATTCCTCTGTTTCAAATAAGTCTCTATAGTCCACCTTACAACCTGTTATTTTTTCCAAAACTTTTACAATCTTGAAATAGCACCAGTATTCATATAACTCGTGTAAACACCGGTTATATCCCCTCAAATTCTCTCTCATTTCTTTCCATTGCAGCCTAAAGGCAAAATTAAAGTTGATGAAATACTGAAATATCTCTCTGTATCCTTCTCTTTTCTGAAGTACTTGGGAATTAGAAGGGACGTGTTGCAATTCACTTACTTGATCCACCCAATCATGAGATAAGAAATCCTGAACTGTATTCTGATACTTCTTTAACTTATCTCTAATGTATCCTCTTTCTTTACCATATTTCGAATCTAATAACTTGAATATCAACTTGTCCACAGATAATAACAAATTTTTTAGCAGCCTATTTTCTGGAACATCAATAGATTCTTCAGTAGATTCAATATTTACTTCTCTAGGAACGTAGTTTCCCATACTCTCAGGCCAGTTATAAGGAGGATTCTCAGTTTTACTCAAATTCTCTGGATTAGAAACCATTTCAATAAGTTCATGTGAACCTACAGATGAAGCGGAATGTATTGGTTTCATCTCTCTTTTTTTCTCCAATCTATTGTACAAATGATTCAAAACATACTCATACGCTTCAGGCAACTGTCTAGGTCTAAACAAATATTCAAGAAACATAAAGTCCTCATAATAAGTATCTCTAGGCCTATTGTCAAAATCAAATTCTTGATAAAGTGGAGCTTCTTTCTCAAAAATTAATCCTGCAGCTGCTTCTGATAAATCACTGATCATTGCTGGATACTGGTCTTGGTATCCTATTTTTTTAGATCTAACTTCAAAAGGATGTGGGCTTGATTCTTTTCCATTAACTTTCACATCAAAAAATGATTTTCCAACATAACTATGGAAGTTCAGTCTCTCTCTTACCGTATCTTCATCTTCTTCATCTAATCTCCATCTTTCCAAAATTACATTTCCGGCGTCTTCTTCTTTTTTAAGAATTGGAAATATTTCGTCTCCCCTTTCTTCGTCTATTTCATATTCTGAATCAAATCGAATTTGGTAGCTGTTTTCCTCCAAAAGCATTATTCTTGCACCAGGCTCAAGATCTACTTTCGTACAATATTCAATTGGAGTTACGTTATCTGGATCTTTTACCCTTGGAATGTTTTTAAATTCCATTTTCCTGGTTGAAAAATCTTCAAACGAGACTTCTCTGTTCTCAACTAAGTCCTCAGAAACTTGAGCACTAATTTTCAAATCTCCTAATTTATCTGAGGTTTCAGAGTCAAATAAGTGTATTATCACTCTTTGCTCAATTGACATGTTCAGACCTTCAAATTATTTTGTGAATGAAACATATCGTTTATTATACAGCGTTCTATCCATGTCTTTAATCTTCAGAGCCGAATTTCTATACAAGACATCTGGATCTTCATCTAAATCATCCATGTTTCTTATCGGTCTATCTATTTCACCGTCATAGCACAATTCAAATAAATCCTTTAATACATCACCTAATTCTCTTTGAGATCCATGTAATTTTGGTAGGATTTTCTGTTTAATTTGAGCATCTAAGTATCTTCGCCAGTTTTCCCAATTTTGTGGCCTACCTTCATAGATCCAAGCTACATACATAAATCTTGTAATTTCATTTATGACTCTGAAGGCGAAGTCAAAATTTGCCTTTTTCAACGTTTCCTGAAAATTGTGAACCTCATTTGAGAATACATTCCAAAATGATTCTCCAGTTTCGGTATTTACATCAGCCATCCGTTTTCTCAATTCCTCGATAGACTTATTTCTCAAATCGAGATTGGACAGAGGATTCTCAAGGTAGTCTGCATTTCCGCTAGGTTCACCTATCTCATTTTCTAGATTCATATATTCTTCAGCAGGTGTCGGAATTACTTCAATTGTATTCGCTCTGTCTAAAACCTTTGGACTGAACATGTAAGTTGTTTCATCAACATTTACCGTTCCAATTACAAAGAGATTGTCAGGAATTGTTAATTTAGAAGGAACACCTAGTTCTTCATCTTCATTATGTAGAGGTATAGTTTCGTCACTTTCTATTCCTGATAGGAAATCAGAGAAGTATCTTTCAACATGAGATAAATTCATCTCATCTAATATCAGTATGTATGGTTCTGTATCATCTGATTCCTTAGCATCTAAGATTAGATTTAAAGCGTTTGTTTTTTGGTATTCTCCAGTTACTACATTGTAGAATCCAACTATATTTTTATTATCTGTCCAATCAGATCCAACAGGAATAACATCGTATAAATCCCCTTCAAATTCGCTAGATTTATTTTCTTCAGTATAGTCTTCACCAAGTTTTATTTTCAAATCAACTCTTTGGCTAGGATCTTCTTCAGATAATTCTCTCAATCTATTACTGATTTCTTCAGTATTTTCTACATAAAATAGACGAGTATTCATTTGAAGCTTACCTTTTCCTGGAATTCCATCTACTTCGATATCATAACGTCCTTCGATGTTATTCAACTCTGGAAATATTTGAAAGGCGTCTTCTCTAGGAAAGGACCATCCTTGATTATGTTTTTTGTAAGACTTTCCAACTTTTACATTGGTTTCTATAACCTTCTCAGCATCACTTTCAATTGATCCATTATTTTTGTTAAGATATTGTCCAAATAATTGTGCCAATTTCGTTTTACCAGTTCCAGTATTACCGGTCAAAATTACAAATGGTTTAACTTTAAGAGAAAGAAGGAAATTTTCTATTATTTCTTTCTCGTAGAAATAACCTTTATCTTCTAGAAAGTCAAAGAAGTTTGTTGTTGGTTCTTCATCAACTTCCTTAGAATCTTCTCCTAGAGGAGGAATTGATTCCTCTAAATAATCGTTATAGACATCTAATATCTCTACTAAATCCTTTGACAATTGTTCGTTAGGAGGTAATTCATCACTCTTATATTCTTTATAGGCTATCGTACCGAACTCATAATCTTTTCCTAGACCACTGCTAGCAAGGTTGATATTTTTGTCTGTTTTGAAATCTTCTGGAATGTCTAACATTTCTATAATTCGATCTGCTTTTTCTTTTAACTTGTTTCTAGCCTCGCTAGTGGGATATTCATCTGTAAATTCAGATACACCATTCATTAATGTCAAATAGACTCTGTTCATATCTTCTGAAAACAGGTAGACTACAAAAACACCTTCCTGTACTGAGTTGGTTTCTCTTTCATCCATTATGGAAAGCCATGGAACAGAGGCCCAATTTGCTATTCCAGGGCTTCCTTTTACAATTTTAGAATCCTCTTCTCTATCAAATTCATTAACTATTTCTCTTAATCTTACTGGTATTTTATTTCTAATGTGATTAGCCAATGGATGTCCAGAAAAATCTTCTCGCTTTGATGAAGGGTAATCATTTAAAATTTTAGAAAGATCTGAATGAAGATCTGGGTATTCATATTGTTCAACTAGTTTGATTATATTATATTTTACATGATTAAAATTAGAAGTGTTTAGTAGGTCTTTTTGATTTGCCCTTAAACCACATATAGCTAATGTAGTATAGTAATCTAAATTATATAATGTGATATTCATGTCTTCATACTTTTTCTCGAATATTCTAGAATACTTGGTAATGAAGTCATAAATATTCTTATAAACCTCTGGTTTTTCAGCTCTGCCAGATAATATGTCTTTTCTATCTCTAGGTCCATATCCTTTCATTGCTTCATGCCATTTTTTAACTTTATCCGATGAAAGATCTTCTTTCATTTCATTTTTCACTGTTTCTAAAATACCTTCATCATCTAGTTTTTTCATAACTTCAGATATTTTAGAAGTTATTTTGCTATCTTCATTTTCGTCTTCAAATGGTGGGCTTTCTTCAACCATCTAACCATCCTTATTAACTCAAATCTTTGAGTAAATAGGTAAAATAGTTCCCACCTATTATAACTTATTATCAATTATTGATTTGAAAATCTACTCGATATTTCTTTTCGTAAAAAAGGTTCTCTTTTTAATCTATATATTTCAGCCCTTTGTTTTCTCAAAAAATTTCTCTTTCTTTCTATCGAAGATCCAATTCCTTCTATTGTTGTTTTTATCTAATTCTGTAATCATCAGGTGAATGTCTCTTGATTTGTCACATACATCTCCACTCAATCTTTTTTTAGCTTCCTTCACTGATTCTTCCATTTTATTTTCTAACTTTTTCAAATTACCTTTTTGAACCAACCTATTCTCTTGTAGAATCAAATTATATGAAATCCCTGTTTTGAAGGGATTTTTACTGTCGAGAATTTTCATAAAATCGAAGGTGATCTCCTCAGTATTCCAACCATATTTTAATGTGAATTCAATTGCGATCTCAGGTTAATCGTAATCTCCTATGGCAATATCTATAAAACCGCCACGCCCATTTTCATCAGGATAATAATGTTTATCATCTCGTTTTTTGTACCGTCTATATTTGATACTAGTCTTCTTTTTGAAGGTTGGCCACTCAGTGTGGAAAAAATAATTTTCGTCCGTCTTTAGATCTAAACAATCTTTTTTTGCCAAGAATTTACTAGAAAAATAATGATGTAAGTACCTCTCGTTCAAAAAATTACCTGGATACTTTACATTTTTTGATATATCATCAATTATTTCCAAGATAGTTTGTTTAAGCATTCTCAACCCTCTACTTTGTATCCGCATCGGTTTCGATGCTTCATTATTAATGTTTTATTTGGAGTGATTTTAGGTCTTTTGAATTCATCAGTTTTTTCAAGCATTCTAAGAACGGGTTTTGAAAATCTCTTTAATTTGGGATGTAACTCAATTTCTAAATTTTTCGTCAGTGTAAAATAGCCATTTTCGAATAGAGGATCATGAAATTCACACATGGCGATTACATTTTCAAGACTACCTCTGTTCCTTTTATCGTCAGCCCATCTTACAATGTGCCCAGCTACCAATAAATCATTCTCTTGGATCTCGCAAAAAGCACATTCATGGTTATAATTCTTCAATGTTAGTTCCCTCAATTTTTGCTGACCAATCCTAATTTTTTGTTGAGATTTAGTTTCTCTTGTGTCTACTTTTTGAGGAAACATTAATTTATTGTTTCTGATCAATTCGTCTAAATCTTCTTCTCTAACATCTTCCTCTGTTACATCGACGGTTTGAAGATTTACGTCATCAAGCTCTAGGAGTTTGTATATACCTCTTTCTTCATGAGAGATAAAATCGTCCTCTTTCCATAACTCCTGTAGTGTCCTGCTCAAGGTTTGTTCAGGCGTTTTTCCTTCTGTCTCTGTAAAATTTTTGATATAATCCATTTCTTCATCGATGAGGATTTGTCTAGTAAATTCGGGATCATTATGTCTTTCAACAACTTTCTTTATAGCTTGCTTAGTAGCTTCCCTCCAAGCTGAATTCTCATTCATATCTAATCTTCTTTTTAAATAACTTCTTTCGATCTATATTTTTTGGTTATAGCTTACTTACAACATCTTATAACCAAGTTTAAACTATCTTTTTATCTCTGGTTCATTTAGATCGTTAAGATAATATAAAACTACCGGGTAAACCATACTTCAAATCGTCATCCTTCACTCTTTATCACGAAGATTCACTTCAATTTTTAAAACAAATTCCTTCCAACTCAATCGATATGATCTTCGCCGATCCACCTTACAGACTCTCTAACGGAGGTTTTACCTGCAGCGGAGGTGAACGAGTTTCAGTCGATAAGGGAGAATGGGATACACCGGAAAGCTTTCAGCAGGATTTAGAATTCCACAAAAAGTGGATATCTTTGTCTAGACGAGTCTTAAAAGAAGACGGTACTATATGGATAAGCGGAACTTACCATTCTATCTACAAATGTGGTTACCTTCTACAAAAACTGAACTACAAGATTCTAAACGATATCTGCTGGTACAAACCAGATGCTCCTCCAAATTTGAGTACTAGATATTTCACCGCTTCTCATGAAACACTAATATGGGCTGCGAAGAATGAAGAGACGAATCACACATTCAATTACGAGAAGATGAAGAACGGCTACTTTCCAGAAGACAATTTAAAAAAACCTTACAAGCAAATGCGATCGGTCTGGTCTATACCCACAACACCGCAGAAAGAGAAACGTTTCGGCAATCACCCGACACAAAAACCTTTAGCACTTCTCAATAGGATAGTTCTTTCTTCGACAAATGAAACTGATATTATTCTTGATCCTTTCACAGGGTCCTCTACAACAGGAATGGCTGCTTACCAAAATAACAGGAAGTTTATCGGAATAGATTCCGACAAAGAATTCCTAGACATCTCCATTAAGAGATTTAAGAATCAAAAAGAAAAGAAAAAGCAGAAAAATCTAACTGACTTCTAGATGACCTCAATTTTTTTAAAATCTAGAACCTCCTTCTCCACACATTTTCCACTGACGCCGATCACCCCCACCCAACCCCACACTTCTCTATTATCAAAGACAGCAGTTCATCGATCACCCAGAGCTCAACATCTCCAATTATGTCAACCGTCCTTGATATATGAACTATGGCAGATCACACCTTCTTTATTATCAAGGATGGCAGACAAATCATATATCAACAATGGCAGTTATCTGCTGTTCTTCATAACTTGTTTGAAGAACTAAAGGATGCTAATCCTTTTTGTCTTTCATAATCAAAAACTGTCGAAGTTCATAATTTTCTTAGTAGAGAAAACACACAAAACCTTTCCTCCCCGAGCAGGCGATTTGGGAGAGAAATCGCTAGCGCAGGGGAGAATGGGTGGGGCATCTGTAGGAAGCCGGAGGCTTCTGAGGATGAAAGGGAGCGAATAAAATGAGTTCCCGAGAAAGTCGGCAGTGTCCCCTCCCCCAGCTCGGAAAAATTGGTTAATCATATCCCATTGAAGCCTAACCTATTAAATGCCTAGGAACAAATTAGATTTTTTACCAGAATTAAAAATCACTAAAGAATTGATAAGCTCTATCGAATATAACCAAACAACGCTAGTCTAGTCCTTTACGGGTTTGGTTGTAAACAGTATTCACCATCTTCTCCGACAATAACCCGCTAGCGGCCTGCTTTGCTATTTCCAAAGTGTCCAAAATATAATGCATTTCCTTTATCTTATCGTCACTGAACTGGTAAGTACATATAACCAAAGATTCAACTTCTTCACCTTCATATTCACCTGTAAGAGTATGTTCATATGCGGCTTTATCCCCTTCTACAAGCATGCCCCCTCCGGTTTCTGTATACTCCATATCTTGAATATTATCTGACATCCACTCGAAATAACGCCTGACTTCTTCTTTTCCTTCGAATGTACCAAATGGATTCACTAATCTTATATCATCAGTACAAAAAGACAATGACTTTTCTATATCATTTTCTTCTATAAACCTTACAAACTGACGCATTAATTCAGCATGTTTCTCTTTAGACATTATTATAATACCTCTTAACTAATACCCATACCTAAACATATAAACATTATGGTCTGAGGAATTATTAAAAATACTAGTGATGCTGTGCTTCCCTCATCTCGGACTAAAAAATTGGACATCTCATAAAAAGATTTCTTACTTACCTTAGTGTAACTTACTCATGAGTAAGTAAAAACCCTCCCTCTCTTCCCCGCAGAATAATTCTTTGTAAAATGGTTTTCCGAGTACGAACGACATCTGCTTATGAGCGAGGAGAAATCATGTTTCTGCTCAAAATCAGAAACCCCACAACCCGAAAAAATACATAAAATCTCTCCTTCCTAAGAAGGTGAAAAAGATCATGACCGCAACAAAAATTGCACTCTAAACGAAATCATTTATATACTAGTTCGTTATTATTGCACAAAAGCATGTTGTTAGAATCCGATCTGCGTATCCTTTCCGCACTCGACACCCCCGCTTCTATCTCGGTTTTAAGTGAGATCACGGGATACAGTGTCAGTTATGTATCAGAACGAATATCCCATCTTGAAGAGCTTGAACTAGTTGCAGTAGTTCGTGAAGGGCGTTCAAAAAAAGTACGCGCACTTCCCACAACTGTGTTTGAAACCTATAAAGACCTCACTTCGCGTCATTCTCACATCGATTTCCCTTCTTTGATCTCTCCTTCTATGCTTCAGGTATGCTGGTTCCTAGATAGACCTACGTCCGTTAGTGAGATGAAATCGAAACTCGAACTGCGACGCCGACGTATCTATCAACTATTAGAAAAACTACAATCTAGAGGATTCATCACAAAGCAGAATAACAGATACGTGATCACTGAAAGGATGAACGGACTCGTTCGCTTCGCTCAAACCGTTATCAGGTATGAGCATCAACATCGAGCTGAAACTCATATTCCTGGTTCAAATGTTGCCTGGAGTTCACCACACGAATCCTTGGTCATACCCGGTGAGGATAATACAGAAAACATCCTTGATGAATCGGACTGGTATCTTACTGGGATCCCGCGTTTTTCAGAATACGGCCTCGACTTTTTTACAGCTAAACCTACCTATTTTTATTCCGAGATCAGAGATACATTGACTCCTGTTGATCTGATATCTCACGTTCTCATGATCGAAGCAGATACGCGAAATCTTAGTTACTGTGCTCTATTGATGAGATCTGAAAACATCTCTTCCGAACGGCTGAAGGATGTTTCTACATACTATGATATCGAGGACCTGGTGGATGCTCTGGTCACGTTCGTTGAAACAAAAGGTGAAACTAGCCCTGAAAATCTACCCGAGTGGCGGGAATTTGAATCTTTGGCAAGACAGTACGGGGTGACTCTGTAAAATGCGTGAAATGAACAGTCGAGAATCTATCAAAGAGGAGTTCACATCGATCGATAAGGATATAGATAATGAGATGACAGTCTATCTTATGGGCGGCGGTGCGATGACCTTCCGCAGATTAAAAAATGCTACGTACGATCTAGATTTACTCGTTACTACCCGTGATGACTTTGAGATACTCCGTGACCTTCTGCTTGAATTTGATTACGAAATAGTAGAGAACCCTATCGAGGAATACAAGGCACTAGGTGCTGCTGTACTCCTAGATAAAGACGGTGCCTGTAGGTTTGATATATTTGACAGAAAAGTTATCAGGAAACTCAGATTGAGCGATGGAATGAGGGAACGAGCTGAAGAAGTATTCACAGGTTCAAAATTACATGTATATGCGCTCAGCAATGAGGATATCTTTCTTTTCAAAGGAGTTTCTAGACGGTCAAGAGATGTGAAAGATATGGTCCAATTAGTGGAAACCGGATTGGCTTTCGATGTTATGATCGAAGAATTCCAAAACCAACTACCAATGAACAAAGGAAAAGCTGAGAGGGATATATTGAGAGATGCACCTGAAAATCACCCAGTGATTGCCTTCGAACGGGCATTAGAATCACTTCCGATGACCCTTCCAAGATCATTCATGACTCAGATCGAACAGGAGGCAGATCGGGTCTATGCAGAATTCGAGATCATGAGTAATATCGAGGAACAGACAACGATCACTGACATAGCAGACAACCTTATACCAAGAAATACAGTGATTGTCAATTCTCGTGCTGATGTTAAGAGCATCGTAGAGGGACTTGCTGCTAAAGGGCTTGTTGAGTTAGATAGCGAGAATATCAGACTTAAGAAGTTGTGAACAGAGTTTTCTGATATCATCGGTCGATTATAGAGATGGACTTAAACATTATTTTCAGCCTCGTCTCCAAAATCCTTCTCACACCGAAATTTTTATTAGCCCGCTAACAGAATATACTAATGATGAACATAAGTGTAGAAGTCACGGGAGAGATCCTCGACTACCTCGAATCCAAGGTAGACCAGGGGATGTTCAAAAGCAGGAGCGAGGTAGTCAGAGCCGCCATAAGAGAGATGATACGGAAAGACCTACAGAACAAGTTGAAGAAAGAAGGGCTTACACCGGAAGAGATGAAGAGATTGAGAGAAGAGGAAGGCGGTGAACTCATTGAGGAAAAATACCCAGAACTCACCTCTTGATATCATAATAGATACGAACACTCTGTTCTCTGCTCTTTACAATCCCGATGGGAACGAAGCTCATCTCTTAGAATTGGCGGATAGAGGCAGATGCTACATTCACCTCCTGGATTATGTGCTGGATGAGATAGAAGCCGTTTTTGACAGAAAAGGTATCGATTTTGATCTGGTGACCGATCTTCTAGATACGTACAACCACTTATACATCTCAGAATTGGAAGACCTCCGCCCGGATGAGGTAAAACTGGCGAGACAAAACATCGATGACGCAAGCGATAGACCTATATTCATCTTCGCCTATCGGAGGATAAGCCGTGATGAAAATGTATTCTTCATCTCTGGTGATCAGGGTTTTTTCGATGAAGAAGTCGTTCAATTGTTAGACGGGCGAGTACTTACGACCAGAGAGATGATCGAAAAGATCGAAGAGCGCTAAACCTCCTAGATATACTGTCTCAGCTAAGATTCATCCCTTCAGGTTATTTTCTTCCAACATTTCCCACGCTCACTCGGTCAGAAACCTCGTGATTCACAGTAAAATTTGGGAGATCAACAGAGACTGAAGAGGATCAGATTGGGAGAAAAGTTGGGAGAAAACGAAGTTAAAATATTAGAGTCGATATCGAGTGATCCTCATATAACGATCCAACAACTTTCTGAGGAAGTCCAGATAA
>SL_8KL_010_SEDDRAFT_10002669_pt1 | contig 14945 bp, 12 predicted proteins | sample SodLakKL_010_SED_4_FD_11160 | JGI IMG/M metagenome (IMG submission 11160) | reverse complement strand
ATTGATGTTTTTTAAATACTCAAGAGTTTAGCTGACGTGATAAAAAGCAAGTAAATGATAGGGAATATGATTATTCAAAGTTACATAAATATAGGATAAAAAGTTGATTGTTGATATGTGCAAAGAAAGTTGGTTGATAATATGGAAAATAAAGTTAAAATAGCTGTTTTAGGTGCTGGTGACCGAGGAGAAGGCGCTTATGGAAATTATGTTTTGCAAAATAGAGATAAGGTTGAAATAGAAGCTGTAGCTGATCCGGATAAACGAAAAAGGGTTAGATTTGCTAATGCGCACAATATTGATCCTAAAAAAATCTTCAAAGAATGGAAGGATTTTTTCAGGAAAAATATAGATGTGGATGGAGTTATAATTTCAACAATGGATGATATGCATTATGAACCAGCAATTTTAGCGATAGAGAGAGGATATAATATTTTACTAGAAAAACCCATATCAAATAATTTAGAAGAGATATTAAATTTATATAAAAAATCTGAGAATCATGATGCTTCAATTATTGTAGCACATGTTTTAAGATACACAAAATTTTTTCAAAGAATTAAGGAGATTATTAACAGTAATATATTAGGGCATCTATCTTATATAAATTATGTTGAAGAAATAGGCTATTATCACTATGCACATAGTTATGTAAGAGGCAACTGGCGCAATGATAATTTAACAGCCCCTGTAATATTAGCTAAATCATGCCATGATCTTGATATAATTCTTTGGTTGACTGGGAAAGAAGTAAAGGATTTAAGTTCGACAGGTACTATTAGCTATTTTCATCAAGGCAATAAGCCTAAAGAAAGTGCTAATAGATGCTTAAAATGCAAAATCGAGAATGATTGTATTTATTCAGCAAAAAAAATATATTTTCCTCAAAAAACCTGGCCAACATCTGTCATTACTGAAGACAATTCTTGGGAGGGTATAAACAAAGCTCTTAAAGAAGGTCCCTATGGGCGCTGCATATTTTCTTGTGATAATAATGTTCCTGATACTCAAAGTGTTGATTTAATACTGGAAAATTCAATTATTGTTCAATTTACTTTAACTGCTTTTACAGGTGATATAACAAGAAGAATTAAAATCTATGGAAGTCATGGTGAACTGGAAGCTGATCTTGGAAAAGGATTTATTAAAATAAAAGATTTTAGAGGAACTAATAGAACAGAAAAAATTTATTCAGGTTCAGGGGGACATGAAGGAGGAGATCACGGATTAATGAACCATTTTGTATCCGTTTGTCAGGGAAGGGGGATTCAAAACAACTCAATTTCAACCTTATCTAATTCAATAGAATCTCATCTTTTAGCCTTTGCAGCAGAAGAAGCAAGGGAAAATAAGAAAAGAATTAACTTTATAAAATGGAAAAATAATCATATTTAATATTATTGAGACAATTAATGTGAAGATAACGGATGATATATTATTTTAAACACAGCAAAAAGCGTGGCACCACTTGAAAAACATATAAAGCTATGTTATACTTTTCGTAAACGTTTACGAAAGAGGTTTTATTATGTCATTAACTCTTAAAGATATTGCAAAAGAAGCTGGTGTTTCCTACGCCACTGTTTCCCGGGCTTTAAGTGGCCATCCGGAGGTTAACAAGATTACAAGAAAAAAAATAATTAAAATAGCTGAAAAAATGGGATATCAACCCAATGCAATTGCTCAGGGCTTGGTGAAGAATGAAACAAAAACTATTGGCTTAATAATTCCAGATATCACCAATCCTTTTTTCCCGGCTATAGCTCGAGGTGTTGAGGAAGCTGCAATTGAAAAAGGATATTCTACATTTTTATGTAATACAAACTGGAATAAGAATATAGAGAAAAAATATTTAAATGTTTTAATACAAAAGCAAGTTGACGGGCTTATTTTAACTCCAAGTTCAGAATCAACCACTCATTTAAAATTTATTGAAGAGTTATCTCCCCCCAAAGTATTTATTAATAAAATCATTAATAATAGTGATACTTCCATAATTATCGATAATATAAAAGGAGCTTATCAAGCTGTTGAACATTTAATTAATAAAGGGCATAAAAAAATTGCATATATTGGAGGAGAAAAATATTCAACAGCTAACAAAGAACGACTGAGAGGATACAAAAAAGCTATGCAGCAGAATGATCTTCCCGTTAATAATGATTATGTAAAAATGAAAGGCTTTAACAGAGACAGTGGTTACTTTATTATGAAAGAAATGTTACTGGGTGAGAGTTTTGAGATAACAGCAGTATTTTCTGCCAATGATATGCTTGCCTTAGGGGTGATTCAAGCAATCAGAGAATCGAATTTAAAAATACCTGAAGATATAGCTATTGTTGGCTTTGATGATATTGAATTTGCTTCTTTACCTGAGATTCAACTCACTACAGTCTCTCAACCTAAATATCAAATGGGACAGATAGCTTTTGATGTTTTATATGAAAAGCTTAAGGGACAGAAAGCAAATGAAAGAAGGATAATATTGGAGCCTTCCCTTGTGATTAGGGAGACTTCCTGATTTGGTATAGTTTATTTACTGGGGCTGTGCAGTCTTTAAATTAAAGAAAAGGAGGTTTGTTATGGAAAATAAAATTATTAACTTAGCTGTTATTGGGCTGGGGAGGATTGGCAAAATTCACGCAAATAATATTAACAACAATATTCCAGGAGTAAATTTATTTGCTGTTGCGGACATTTATGAAGATGCTCTAAAAGATATCGAGGCAGATAGTTTAGAACTCGTGACTACAGATTATCATGAAGTTCTAAAATCTCCGGACATTGACGGAGTATTGATTTGTACATCAACCGAAACTCATGCAGAAATAATTATTGAAGCTTCAGAAAAAGGAAAGCATATTTTTTGTGAAAAACCAATAGCTTTACAAATGGAAAAAATAGACAAGGCTCTTAGTGCCGTTGAAGAAAATAATGTAATTATTGAAATTGGTTTTAACAGGAGGTACGACCCTAATTTTAATAAGGCTCAAAAATTAATTGAGAAAGGAGAGATAGGCAAACCAGTTCAGATTGTGATTATCAGTAGAGATCCCGCTCCTCCAGATGAGCAATATATTGCAGGTTGTGGAGGAATGTATTTAGACATGACTATTCATGATTTTGACATGGCTAGGTTTTTATTGGGAGAAGAAATTGTTGAAATAATGGCTACAGGGAATTGTTTAATTGACAATAACTTTGCTAAACATGGAGATATTGATGTTAGCACGGTTTCTTTTACTTCCGAGTCGGGATGTGTAGGCACAATAATCAATAGCAGAAAATCTTCATATGGTTATGATAATAGAGCTGAAGTTTTAGGTGCTGAGGGCAGCATAGAAGTAGAAAATAGAAAAGATACAGAAGTAAAAATAAAAAAAGAAAATGGGATTGTAAACGACAAACTCATGCATTTTTTTACAGAAAGATATGCTCAGGCTTATATTGAAGAAATAAAAGATTTTGCCAAATGTATTAGAGAAAAAACAACACCTTTAGCATCTGGTCATGATGGTAAAATGGCTTTTAAGCTGGGACAAGCTGCCAAAAAATCACTGGAGGTTCAGGGTAAAGTTAAAGTTTAAATTTTTTAAGCCGACTGTAAACGTTTAAGGCTTTAATCTTTAAAGGATTAAGAATATCTTAGCATAAAATCTATTTTATAAAAACCTTAATAAGGAGGAAATTGATATGACTGAAAAAATGAAGGGAGTCACATTGCTGGCGGATTGGGACCCTAGAGATGACTACAAGCCTCATCCTAAAGATGTTGAAGGAGAAAAGACTTATCTGGGAAGCAAAGTTTGGAGAAATCCCAGGATGAAAATTATGGAGCATGATATTCCGAAGCCCGGACCGGAAGAGGTTTTAATTGAAGTTAAAGCTTGTGGCATCTGTGGTAGTGATGTTCATATGGCAGAACCAGATGATGAAGGTTATATGCTATATCCAGGATTGACTGGCTTTCCCTCTATTCTAGGTCATGAATTTTCAGGAGTTGTTGTAGACTCAGGAAAGGAAGCTCTAAACAAAAGGACAAATAAGCCCTTTAAACCTGGAGAAGCGGTGACCTCAGAAGAAATGTTATGGTGTGGTCAGTGCAAGCCCTGTGCAGATGGTTACCCTAATCACTGCGAAAATCTTGATGAAATTGGTATTAATGTTGATGGTGCTATGGCAAAATATATTAAAGTACCCTCAAATACAGTTTGGAGCATTGAATCTCTTCGCGATGTATATGAAGATGAGAAAGAGCTTTTTAAAGCTGGAAGTCTTGTAGAACCAACCTCAGTTGCATATAATGCAGTAATTGAAAGAGGTGGAGGTATTAGACCCGGTGATAACGCAGTTATTTGTGGTGGAGGACCCATCGGTCAGGCTGCAATAGCGCTGATGAAAAGGATGGGAGCAGCTAATGTGATTCTTTCTGAACCTGTTGAAGACAGGTGTGCTATGGGTACGGATTTTGGCGCTGATTATATTATAGACCCTCTTGAAGAGGATTTTGCTGAAAGAGTTCTTGATTTGACAAATGGTCAAGGAGCTGATATTTTTCTTGAAGCTACTGGACTACCCAATCATGTACTGCCTGGAATTGAAGATGTAATTTGGGAGGGGAGCACTTTAAATAGCACAGTGGTAATAGTAGCGAGAGCGGATGCTAAACTTAAAGTGACTGGAGAGGTTTATCAGGTAAGAAGAGCAAACATTGTTGGCGCTCAAGGTCATTCAGGACACGGCACCTTTCACAGAGTAATCCAGTGTATGTCAGATGGTATGGATATGACACCTTTGATAACCAAAGAGATATCCATGGAAGAAGCCCCGGAGCATATTAAGCAATTGAGAACCGACAGGTCAAACTGTAAAATATCTGTTATATTGGAATAACCTAATTCAAAGAAGTTCCTCCCCTCATTCTTGCTTGCATATGTTAAGGTGTTTGAGGGGGGAACTTTCTTAAGAAAAATTTTTTAATATTAAGGGAGGTATGATCATATGACAAAGGATAAAATTTGGCTTACTACTGAAAATCCAGCAATCGTTTTTGAAGATAATGAAGTGGGTCGCTTGAAAAAAGAACTCTGGGATGCGGATATGGGAAGAATTGAAGATATTTTGAATGAATATGAAATCCCTTCTGAACCTGAGTTAGGAAAACCTGGAACTTATATTCAAAATACTGTTAGACAAGAAGTTGTTGAAAACAGAAGAAAAAATGACATAATTTTTGTGCCTATTGGATGTACAGAAAATCATGGAGATCACAATATAACAGGACTCGATACATTTATGGTGACTCAGATTCTTGAAGGTTTAAGACGTTATACTGCGAAAAAAGGTGCTCCTGTTAATTTAGCTTTTCCACCCTTAAACTATGGTGGACACCCCTATCATCATATTGGCATGCCAGGAACTGTGTTAATGCCCGAAGAAGTTGTTGAGGAAACCATAATAAATGTTATGCTGGGATTATGGAATGATGGATTTAGAAAAATAATTTTTATTAATAATCACGGACACCTTTGGATGCTAGAAACAGCACTGCATAAATTCATGAAAAGGTATCAATTACCTGGTGTTTTTCAGGTATTAGATTGGCATCGAGCAGTTAGAGAATTTTTCTTTCCGACCGAAAAAAAAGATAGTTTAGAAACTAACTTTGTTCACGCTGCAGAAGCTGAGACTTCTGTGGCTCATTTGTTATTTCCTGATAAAATGGTTGATATGAACTATGTACAGGATTCAGAAGGCAAATCGTTCCTACCAGATGGGCATTTTGACAAATCTGTGGATCCTTTCAGAAGACCACATCGCTGGTCTGAAGGTGAAGGTCAAATGGCAATTGAAAGATCAGCCACTCCAGAAGGAGTAGTTGGCAGACCTAGTCTAGCCAGACCTGAAAAAGCTAAAAGGCCTATAGCTGCTATATTGAAGTATTTAACATTAAAACATGACCAAATTCTGGACAGGTTTCCAGCAGGAGAAGTTCCTCCTGTAGAAGAAATGACTTTAAGAACCGAAGAACAAATGAAGCCATTTTTAAAAGAGCCTGGTAGTGAAGGATGGAAATCAGTTTACGAATTACCAACTATAGGGCAAATTAATTAAACAGCTTAAAAAATCAGTGGGGTAGAATTATTTGCTCCACTGATTTTATTTATTTTGTTAGGGGGGCTTTATAATGCAAAAAAGCATTGTTGTTTCAACACCAGAAGCTGAATTTTCTGCACTTGCCTTTAAAGAAGACTTTAAGAATAGCATCAAGAAAGTAGCTGAACTTGGTTTTGATGCAGTAGAACTGGCAGTGAGAAATCCAGAAAATATTGATTTTGAAAAAACTAAAGAAGTTTTAAAAGAATATAATTTGTCTGTTCCTGCTATTGGGACTGGACAGGCTTTTGGAGAAGAAGGACTAAGTTTTACAGATTTTGATAAAGATATAAGAGAAAAAGCGGTAGAAAGAATTAAGGCACATATGAATTTTTCTGAGCAAATAGGTGAGCCTCAAATAATTATTGGATTAATCAGAGGCATAATGGATGAAGATCAAAAAATGGCAGAAGCAGAGAAATATTTTATTGAATGTTTAAGGCATTGTGCTGATTATAAGGAAAATATTATTTTAACTTTAGAGCCTATCAATCGCTATGAAACAAATCTTTATAACACAATTGAATCAATGAAGAATTTAATAAATAAGACTGACAGAAATAATGTCAAATTAATGATTGATACATTTCATATGAATATTGAAGAACCGAATATATACGAGAGTATAAAAAAATCTGCTGAATATATTTCACATGTTCATGTGGCTGATAGTAATAGATGGGCTCCAGGTTGTGGTCATTTAGATTTTGAGAAAATCATTGAAACACTTAAAGATATCAATTACAGTGGAGCTTTATCTGCTGAAATATTACCTAAACCTAATCCTGATAAGAGTGCTGAACTGACCATGAAGTTTTTTGAAAAACTTGGTTTGTAAAAATTATTAAAAGTATAGTTAAAAGGGAGACTTCATACCTGCATTATGTAGTGTGGAGTCTCTTTTAATATATAAGCCTTTTCATAATTCTAAGCTTTTAGTTTTATAGTGACCATAAAACTTCTCCATTTAATTATATAAATCACAATCATGATTATTGCAGGAATTTTAATTTCTATCAATAAATATAAAAATAAGCTAAAACAAAACACAATTTTATTATTCAAAACAATAAAGATTGCAGCGACCAAACTAATTATCCATGATAAATATATTGGGTCAATTTTATGTTTTTTATGGAGGTGATTGCTCAGAAAACAACTTTTATACTATGAATTTGCCTAGAAATGCAAACAAAGCTGATATCTATTTTAATGAGAAAATTCAAATAACAAGGAGGATTAATCAATGAAGAAAAAGTCTTTTTTTTCTGTTTTGGCAATAGTGGTTGCGGTTGTTTTGATGTTTACATTATCTTTTAATCATTCAGCTCAGGCTGCAGAAGAGGAGGTTTTTGAAGAAGAATACGAAATTCGGGTTGTTGTTCATGGAGGAATTGCCGATCCTTTTTGGTTGACTTTTGAGCAGGGAGTTAGAGATGCTGCTGACAACCATGATGATTTGAGTGTAACCTATTCCGGACCAGAAACTTATGATCTGGCAGAGTTTATTTCTGATGTAGAAACAGGTATCGCTGCTGAACCAGATGCTCTGGTTGTAACCTTAACTGAACCGGATGCTATGGATGGAATGTTAAGACCTGTTATTGAAGATGGATTGCCTGTCATAGCAGTAAATGCTCCTGATTTAAGAGATGACCCTATACCTGTAGACACTTATGTTGGTGAAGAAAGTTATCATATAGGAGAAGTTGCTGCTCTTGAATCTTTAGAGAGATTTGATCCTGAAGCTGCAGTTTTTGCAAATCATCACCCTGGAGCTGCAAATATAGAAGCTAGAGGTGATGGTTTTATTGAAACACTTGAAGAGCATGGTGTTGAAGCAGAATCAGTAAATATTGACGTTGATCCTGCAGAAGGGGCAGAAATTATTAATGCCCATCTTCAGGCAAATCCCGAAGTTGACTTGATTTTTTCTACAAATGTTTTAAGAACTGAAGCCATTATTCCTCGCTTGGAAGATGAAGGAATTGAAGTTGGTGAAGATGTAAAGATTGCTCAAATGGATCTAGCTCCTGCAATTTTGAACTATATTGAAGATGGCAAAATCATGTTTACTCTTGATCAACAGCAGTATATGCAGGGATATTTAGGGGTCGAGTTTGCTTATTTAGCGGCAAAGTTTCATATGGCTCCTCCACCGGCTCCGGTTTCTACAGGACCTGGTGTAGTCACTGCTGAAGATGTTGAATTAATAAGAACACTAGTAGATGATAATTATAGATAAGATAAATTAATAATTGAAATTCTTCAGAGGGGGGGCTCCCCCCCTCTGAAGATAAATATTTCATCAAAGGAGTGAAATGAATTATATGGGATCAAATAAGGGAGACTCTAAGAATAATAATAAAGAGCAGCCAGAATTGAAAGAAAAATTACTTGACAAAATTAAAAAGCAGCCAGAGTTTGGTGTTGTTATTGTTTTTATATTAATTACAACTTTTTTTACAATCCTTAATCCAGCATTTATTAGATTAAATAATATTGCTGGTTTTTTAACAAGAGGAGCAGAATTAGGGATAATGGCAGTAGGCATTGCTTTTTTAATGATAGCTGGGGAATTTGATCTTTCTGTTAGCAGTGTCTATGCTTTTTCCGGATTTTTATTTATTGTTATTGCCGAACAAATACATTCAATTCCAGCATTTTTTCTGGCTTTAGTAGTTGCTGCTTTCATTGGTTTTATTAATGGAAATATAGTTATTAGAACGAAGATACCTTCTTTTATCGCTACATTGGGATCAATGTGGGCAGTTAGAGGTTTGCTGTTAGGAATTACTGGTGGTACTTCAGTTGCATATACCGGTGATGAGTTTATGCCAAATATTTTAGTGAGATATTTTTATAGAAACTTTAGGCCATCTCATATCTGGTTCATAATAATTGTAATATTTATGTCAGTCTTATTAAAACAGACCCGTTATGGTAATTGGGTCTTTGCAACTGGAGGCAAAATTGAAGTTGCCAGAAGTTTAGGTGTTAGTGTTAACAAGGTAAAGGTAATTAATTTTATTCTATGCGCAGTTCTGGCAGGTATTGCAGGCATAATAGCAATTACCAGATTTAGGGTTGCCAGTGCAGCTTTTGGTCGCATGATGGAGTTAGAAGCAATTGCTTCTGCAGTTATTGGAGGAACATTGATGACTGGGGGTTATGGTACTATTATTGGAGCTGCACTTGGAGCAGTTATTATGTCGATGTTAAGGTCAGGACTGGTGATGGTGGGAGCTCCTTCTTACTGGTATAATGCTTTTGTTGGAGTTATTTTAATTGTAGCAGCTATAGTTAATCTTAAGTTAATGAAAGATATAGCTTAAAAAAATAATAAAAGTAAGGTGATCATAATGGCTCAGAACCAAGATTTTTTGGTTAAAATGAAAAATATTTCTAAATCTTTTGGCGCTGTGAAAGCATTAAAAAATGTTGATTTTCATGTTAAAAGAAATGAAATTGTTGGTTTATTAGGTGATAATGGAGCAGGAAAATCTACATTAATTAAAATTTTATGTGGAGTTTTACAACCCGATGAGGGTGAAATTTTTTTTGATGGTGAGAGGTTAGATATAAAATCTCCTAGAGAAGCAAGAAATAAAGGAATAGAGACGGTGCATCAAGATCTTTCTTTAGTTGATACAATGCAGATTGACAGAAATATGTTTTTAGGAAAAGAACCCACTAAAAAAATTGGCCCTTTTAGATTTTTGGACAAAAAAAGGATGAGACAAGAATCTAGTAGAGTGGTTGGAGATGTTGGCATTAAAGTTAGAGATCCAGATGAATTTGTCGCTATACTTTCTGGAGGTGAGCGACAGGCTATTTCTATAGGACGTTCAGTATATTTTGATGCTAAACTTTTGATACTAGATGAGCCTTTGAGAGCACTTTCAGTCAAAGAACAGAAAAATGTTTTACAGCATGTAAAAGATGTTAGGGATGGTGGAACTTCGGTTATATTTATATCTCATAATGTTTATCATGCACATGAGGTTACAGATAGATATGTTATATTGAATAATGGATTTAAACAGGGTGAAATATTAAAAGGAGACTGTCCTCCGGAAACAGTATCAGAATATGTAGCTACCGGAGAAGAGGTAGATGAAGTTTTGGATTGTTCAATTGAATTATAATATTAATTATGGAGTGATTTGATTGAAATCGTATGAAAGGGTAGTCAATTCTCTACAGCATAAAGAACCTGATAAAATACCCTTTGACTTAGGAGCTAACGCTAATACTGGAATCCATAGAGAGGCTTATATCAACCTAAAAAAAGAACTAAATTCTAAAAGTAAGGAAATTGAAATTTTAGATATAATAACTCAAAAGGCAAAAATAGAGGAAGAAGTTAAAAAAACAATGAAAATAGATATTGATGGAATTTTCCCTTCCCCTCCTACAAATTGGAAGCTTAAAAGAACTGAAGATAAGAAATATTATTATTTCACTGATGAATTTGGAATAAAGTGGAGGATGCCGAAAAAGAATAACTTATATTATGACATGTATCAACATCCTTTAACAGATATAAGAGATTCCGGAGATATTGCCCAATATGAATTTCTAGACCCAAAAGATGATATGCGCTTTAAAGATTTCAAAAATAAAATATCAACAGCGAATGAAAATAAAAGACCATATATGATAAACAGTAATTCGCCAGGAATATTTGAACTATCTCTTTGGCTAAGAGGGTTTGAAAATTTTTTTTTAGATCTGGCTGGTCAGAATATAATAGCTGAAACATTATTAGATAAGGTTTTATATTTCAAAATGCAATATTGGGAAAAGGCCCTAGAATATGTTGATAATGAAACTTTTGTTGTTGGAGAAGCTGATGACCTTGGCACTCAAAATAAGGCTATAATTTCTCCTAAAATGTATAGAGATTTTATAAAGCCACGTCACGAAAAGTTATTTTCTTTTATTAAAAATAAAACTAATGGAAAGGCACTTATTTTTTTCCATAGCTGTGGTTCTATAAAAGAATTGATTCCTGATCTGATAGAAGCAGGTGTTGATATATTAAATCCTTTGCAATATAATGCCGAAAATATGAATTTGATAGATTTAAAAAAAGAATTTGGAGCAGATTTGGTATTTTGGGGTGGAGCAATTGATACTCAAAATATCTTGCCTTATGGTACCCCTGAAGAAGTTAAAGAAGAAACTAAAAGAAATATCAATATTTTAGCTCCAGGAGGGGGATTTGTTTTTAGTACTGTTCATAATATCCAGGCTGATGTTCCTCCTGAAAATATTATAGCAATGTGGGAAACCCTCCAACAATATGGAAATTACTAATATCAATTATTAATTATTGTTTGAAAGGCTGGTGTTAGCCTTGCAAAAAATAAACAAGAATTTGTTCAAAGAAAATTTATTAGGGAGTGATATTGCTTCTTTTTCTGAGAATATATTAAAATACGAAGAACGAGTTTTGCAAATTGGAGAAGGCAACTTTCTGAGAGCTTTTGTAAACTGGATGATCCAGGAAATGAACAAACAGGGAGTTTTTAAAGGTAGAGCAGTTGTTGTTCAACCTATCAGAAAAGGTAGAGTTGATGAATTAAATGAACAGGACTGTTTATATACATTGATTTTGCGTGGGATAAGAGAAGGAAAAGAATTAGACAAACGAGAAGTTATAACTTCTATCAGTAGAGGTTTAAAATCATATCAAGAATGGAAGAAAGTTTTAAAATTAGCAGAGAATCCGGATATAGATATAATAGTTTCCAATACTACTGAAGCAGGAATAACTTATACTTCTGATGATCATCTTAACGACAATCCTCCTGAATCTTTTCCTGGAAAATTAACTGCCTACCTGTATCACAGATATAAATATTTTTCTGGAGATCCTGATAAAGGCATGTTGGTTGTTCCAGTAGAGCTGATCGATAGAAATGGAGACAACTTAAAAAGAATAATATTAAAATTAGCAGATGACTGGGATTTACCTGGTGAATTTAAAGACTGGATTAAGTCTGCTAATTACTTTTTAAATACCCTGGTTGATAGAATTGTTCCTGGTTATCCACGAGATGAAGCTGAAAAACTTGAAAAAGAATTGGGCTACAAAGATAAAAACATGACCACAGGAGAAATTTTTCACCTTTGGATTGTTGAAGGAGATAAAAAGCTGAAAGATTGGTTCCCCTTGCATAAAGCTGGCTTGAATGTCAGATGGGTAGATGACCTCACACCCTATAGGACTCGTAAAGTCAGAATACTGAATGGAGCCCACACTTCAACTGTTCCTGTTGCCTATCTATCAGGTATAGAAATAGTTAGAGAGGCAATTAATCATAATATAATTGGTGATTTTATCAGGACTTCGATGTTTAATGAAATAATACCGACACTGGAATCTGACAGACAGGAACTTGAGAATTTTGCTAATAAAATCATCGAAAGGTTTAAAAATCCCTTTATTGATCATAAATGGCTCGATATATCACTCAATTCAGTTTCAAAATTTAAGACCAGAGTATTGCCTTCGATATTACAGTATCAGGAAGATAAGGGCACACTCCCCACAAATTTGGTATTTTCACTGGCTGCTTTAATCATGTTTTATCAAGGAGAAAAAATTGAAGATGGTAAGTTAGTAGTTAGCAAAAAAGATGGAAATTACTGCATAGATGATGAAACAAATATTCTTGAATTTTTTCTACAAGTTTGGAACCGATATAAAAATAACAAGATAAGCTTAAACAGATTAACTGAGAAAGTATTAGGCAGAAAGGATTTTTGGGGTAAAGATCTAAATCAGATACCGAAAATGAGAGAACGGATAGTAGAAAACCTAAAATTAATTAAAGAAAATGATATGTTAACAGCAGCAGAAAAAATACTGGTTGATAAAGGTTGATTTTATGGAGAACATAATTAAAATTGATAAAGAAGATAATGTTGTGGTGGCAACAAAAAGTATTGCAGTAAATCAATCTTTGAGTATAGAAAATGAAGTTATAAAGACATTGAATGAGATACCTCAGGGGCATAAGGTTGCCATTAAAGATATTGAAAAGGGAGACAATGTTAAAAAATATGGTAATGTTATTGGTGAGGCAAAGGTAAATATAGAAAAAGGAGAATGGGTTCATTCGCATAATTTGCAGACCCGACTAAAAGGAAAAGTTGATTATTCTTTTAAACGAGAAGAATACAGACTCCCTGCCTGCAATGAAAGTCATAGTATAGAAGGATTTGAGAGAAAAAGTGGTAGGGTAGGAATAAGGAATGAAATCTGGATAATTAATAATGTTGGTTGTATCAATAAAGTAAGTGAAAAAATTGCCAGGCGCGCAAATTCAAAATATCAAGATCAACTCAAGAAAAATAAAATTGATGGTGTATTTGCCTTCCCCCATCCTTTTGGATGCTCTCAACTGGGTGGTGATCTTGAAAACACCAGAAAGTTGCTGGCCAGCCTGGTTCAGCATCCCAATGCTGCTGGGGTGCTGGTATTGGGTCTAGGATGTGAAAATAATACAATGGAACAATTTAAAGAAGAACTGGGAGATTTTCCTGAAGGACGGGTTGAATTTTTAACCTTGCAGGAAGTTAAAAATGGGGTTGAAGTAGCTTTAAATAAAATTGCAAATTTAATTAATTATTCAGCCCAATTCCACAGAAAAAGCTTGCCACTATCCAAACTTAAAATTGGCTTAAAATGCGGAGGTTCTGATAGTTTTTCTGGTATTACGGCAAATCCTCTGCTGGGAAGATTTTCTGATAAACTTCTTGGTTGTGGTGGAAGCTCTCTTTTAAGTGAAGTTCCTGAAATGTTTGGGGCTGAACAAATTTTAATGAATAGAGCAAAAAACAAAAGTATTTTTAATAAAATTGTTGAGCTCATCAATGATTTTAAAGATTATTATCTAGATCATGATCAGAACATATACGAAAACCCCTCTCCTGGAAATAAGGAGGGAGGGATAACAACTTTAGAAGAGAAGTCTCTTGGCAATATAGAAAAGGGCGGCAAAGGTAGAATAGTTGATGTAATTGATTATGGAGAAAGAATTCAAAAGGATGAGAGTGGGTTATATTTATTAGCCAGTCCAGGCAATGACCTTGTTTCAACTACTGCCCTGGCAGCAGCTGGTGCTCAGCTGGTTTTGTTTACTACTGGACGCGGAACACCCTTTGGAGGTCCGGTTCCAACTGTCAAAATATCAAGCAATTCAGAGCTTTATAAAAAGAAGAAGAACTGGATAGATTTTAATGCGGGTATTATATTAGAAGATCTTTCCTTTGGAAAAGCTGAAAACAGTTTCTTTGAATATATTTTAAATGTTTGTTCCGGCAAGGAAAAGACCAATAATGAAATAGAGGGTTATCGAGAAATAGCAATTTTTAAAACCGGAGTTACTCTGTAATCAACTAGATTAGCTGCTTGCAAGGATTGATTTGAGCTTATTTTGTTTAAATTGCTGGCATTTTAGTTTGGAATATATTTATGCATTTAAGGAGGGCATATACATGGATAAGGATAAAACTATGCAGGCAATAAAAAATTCAGGCATAGTTCCGGTGATTAGAGCCAAAAGTTCAGAGGAAGCTATCAATATAACTGAAGCAGTTAAAGAAGGTGGAATAAAGGTAATCGAAATCACAATGACAGTCCCGGGAGCAATTTCGGTGATAAAAGAGTTATCTGACAAATATCGGGATGATCCCGAGATAACCATTGGAGCAGGTTCAATTCTCGATGGAGAAACAGCCCGAAATGCCATCTTAGCTGGAGCAGAATTTGTAGT
>SL_8KL_010_SEDDRAFT_10002668_pt1 | contig 14953 bp, 14 predicted proteins | sample SodLakKL_010_SED_4_FD_11160 | JGI IMG/M metagenome (IMG submission 11160) | reverse complement strand
TCTCGGCTTTTTCTCTCAACTCTTCTCGTCGAAGTTTTTTTCTTGCGAGACCCTGTTCTATAGCTTTTAACCCAACTCTTACAGCTTCTCTTATATAGACTTCAGTGTCCTCCATATTTGGTACAAGATTCTCTTCGTCGAGACCATTCTCTTCTGCGACTTCTGCTATAGCATATGCCGCTTCTATATGCATCTCGTCGCTTATAGTCCTCGCTCTTACGTCAAGGGTTCCCCTAAATATTCCTGGGAAGCCTATTGAATTGTTTATTTGGTTTGGAAAATCCGAACGCCCCGTTCCGACTATTCTAACTCCGGCGGCTTTTGCTTCCCAAGGCCATATTTCTGGAATGGGATTTGCCTCAGCGAAAAGTATTCCGTCATCGTTCATTTTTTCCAGCCATTCTTTTTTAATCGTGTCAGGTCCTGGTGCAGAGGCAGCAACGACTACATCTTTACCTTCTATTAATTCAGGAATTCCTCCTTCTTTTTGTTCTTTATTTGTTTTTTGAGCAAACTTCCATTTTTCAGGCGTTTCTTTCTCATCAAGGTCTTCTCTACCCGAGTGTAAAAGCCCAGTTGAATCACAAAGCTTCAGATTCTCCTCTGGAAGACCCGCTTTTAGTAGAGTTCGAGCCAAACATAAATTAGCGGCTCCGGCTCCAATCAAACCTACTTCTGCTTTTTCTAGTTCTTTATCTACGATCTTCAACCCGTTTATTATACCCGCCAAAGTGATGGCGGCTGTCCCTTGCTGGTCATCGTGCCATACTGGAATATCTAGTTCTTCTCTCAACTTTTCTAATACATAGAAACATTTAGGAGTGGTAATATCTTCTAGATTGATGGCTCCGAAAGATGGCGCGATCCATTTGACTGCCTGTATTATATCTTCTGCATCGCTAGCGTCTAGACAAATAGGGAAAGCGTCAACACCACCTAGATACTTAAATAGTAGGCCTTTACCCTCCATGACTGGCATTCCGGCCTTAGGTCCGATATCGCCTAGTCCTAAAACTCTGCTGCCGTCCGTAACTACTGCAACGTTGTTCCACTTATTGGTATAGTCATAGACTTTCTCAGGGTTTTTAGCGATATCTTCACAGGGTTTAGCAACTCCTGGGGTGTACCAAACCCCGAAATCGTCTAAGCTTTTTATGCGTACTTTTGGCAGAATCTCGATTTTCCCCTTATAAAAAGGATGCCATTTCATAGCCTTTTTGGCTGGCTCCTTTGCCTTTTTTAATAGTTCTTCTTTACTCATTTCTTTTTTGCCCATTTTATCTGGTATTTTTGGACCGCGATGAAACTATAAATAAATAATGGTGTTATAGGCACATCAAAGTCCGTTCTTAAAGTTATCTCCTCATCGCCACGTGACCTCTACCTCATCGGTCCGAAAATTCTGTCTTATATTACTCTCTTTCACAGAAATAGATATGCCGGCATCATGCATCAAATAACCGGTCCATGCGATCATCGCAGCGTTATCCACACAGAATTCGGGCTCGGGAACATACCAATCGGCTCCTCTTTCTTCAGCCATCGTTCTTATCATCGATTGGAGTCTTTTATTTTGAACGACACCTCCGCCCAGAAGCACCTCGTCTTTACGGACGTGAGCCAAAGCTCTTTCTGTGACCTCTGTAAGCATGGCAAAAGTAGTCTCTTGGACGGAATAGCACAAATCCTCCAAAGAGGCGTTTTTATTCAGAGCCGCGGTCATTATACCTGAAAATTCGACATCCATTCCTTTCACACTGTATGGTAGATCTACCAATTTTTCGCCCTTCTTTGCCTTTTCTTCTATGAGAGGCCCAGCCGGAAATTTCATACCCTTTTCTCTACCGAACTTGTCTAACATGTTTCCTAGACCGATATCTAGTGTTTCGCCGAAAACCCTGTATCTTCCCTTGCTGAAAGCTATCACCTGTGTGTTTCCTCCAGAGACGTACAATAATATCGGATTTTCTGCCTCAGTTCTAAGTCTACCTATCTCTAAATGGGCTATACAATGGTTGACTCCTACAAGGGGTACGTCCAATGAAAGTGATAAACTCCTAGCGGCTGTAGCCGTAGTTCTCAAGCATGGACCTAACCCGGGACCTTGAGAAAAGGCTACCACGTCTATATCGTCCTTTTTAATGTCGGCTTCGTTTATCGCTCTTTGAATTATTTTTACCACTTTAGAAGCGTGATGATTTGCTGCTTCCCTAGGGTGTATTCCTTCCTTTTCTTTGTAAGTTTCAAAAAAATTAGAAAGAACTTCTCCATCATCGGTTATTACACTTCCTCCAATCGTGTGAGCTGTGCCTTCGAGTCCTAAAATATACATAATAAAAGAAAAAAAGTGTTTTTATTTGGGTTTACCTATTCTGTATACGCCTGTCCCACAGTCGGGACATTCACCTTTTATCGCAGGCTTTCCGTTTTTCATCTCAGTTTCTTCCGGGTTTTTTACCTCGACTTTTTCGCCACATTTAACGCAGTATGCTTTGACCATATTCCTCACTCAGGATGGGATTGTTGAAAGACTATTAAAGCTTTACTTTCAAAATACAGAGTTCAATTACTCGAAGCAAAGCAAATTTTAACTGATTTTTTAAAGACCAGGTGACCGATGTAAGCCCCTTTCTGTTTAATCATAAGCTGACATTCACCTGCGCGTCCTACCTGCCGATCCCGGAAAGGTCATCTCGGCTTTTTTGGACTTGCTCCGATGGGATGAAGTGGCCGTTTCATCGTTCCCCTCAATTCCAAGCTCCGCGGGTTAACTCAGCTGCCTTGCGGCAGTCTTCGCACGCGTCACAGCTCCTTGAAGGACGTGTCGTTTCTGCTCCCTGAATCGTAGTTCTTACCACACCAGCTTGCGCTGATCCACCTTTCCTGCGGAGAGGGGACTTTCCTCAGGCTCCCTCACTAGGTTTTAAACCTCGTGATAGATCCCGTCGGTCAGCCACGGTCTCCTGGTCAAGAATAGATTGCGATCATGAGGTATTTAATCCTTGTGTTTTCTGAGATTATCGCATTGAAACCTCTCTAAAACTAACAAACCTCTTCTGAATACACTTCAAAAGAACCGGTGCATCTCAACTTCCAAGTTCCTGTGTGGTCTTCGTATCTTATATAACCCTCTAACACCGCTGGATTGCCTATGATACTCTTTTCATCATTATATAAATCCGCCTCTATCTCGCATCGAAGTTCGTAACGTGCCCTCTCGAGGTCAGTTAAGGTTACGGTAGTAGTATCAGAGGTGTTATCAATCTCTATGATTTCACCTTTGATTTTAATTTTCATATCTTCATACCATTCTGGATTCGCCAAGAGTTCTGATAAAGGTGTAAAGCTCGATAAAGCCCTCTCCTTTATGATCAATTCTCCCGCAGGATCGATCCTCAAATTCATATCACCTTCATATTCTTCTAATTCACCCTCTACTATGACTTTCGTTCCCGATACCAATTTATTTCTTTTTTCGTCGTCTTCGATGATATCTCGATCACATACAACAGTTAAGCTTTCATCTTGCCCTTCTTCTTTGATCTCGAACAGAACCATATAACTGAACCATGAAATATCGGAGATAACTCCTTCTGTTCTTATACGTGAACCCAAATGTTTTTCATCTATCTCCGCAACGTTCATCTTTCTGTTCGAACTTTGTGCCGAAAATATATACAGTGTAGATACCCCAAGTATAGAAAAAATTACCGCAAATGTGAGAATCTTTTGTTTATCCAACATCTTATTTCATCCATTCATTCTATAAGATGCTCCAATTTCTTTTCGAGTTTTTCAGCCGTAATATCCGATAGTGAAACCTTAGTCGTCCTTCCGGAATTATCCGAAATGGTTTTGGTCCCTAGCAATCCCTCGTTTGAGAGAGATTTCAGATATTTCCAGAATTGAGTGTGACCTAGCTTTTCTGTATCGTATTCTTCGCATAACACTTTATACAACTCTTCTATTTCACCCGTTATCGTGTAAGGCTGTTCNTTNANTTTCCTTGTAGAAGCAAGAAGTATCAATTTTTCTTGTCGGTTCAGATTTTTCAACCTGCTCTCAGTGAAGTACGGGTCTATCTCACCTTTTGCCGACCTTATATCTTCAGTTAAGATTTCGTTTCTTCCGTCCATCTCCGCTATCAGTGCCGACTTTTCAAGTAATTCTATCCCAAATCTTGCGTCTCCATTTCCACCTCCGTCTTTACCTGCGATATCAGAGATGAGCTGTATTTTTCCCTCGTCGATAGAGCCGTGGTAAAATGCTCCCTCGACTCTATTTCTAAGTATGGGAAACAAATCTTCAGAAGCGTATCTAGGAAATCTGATCCGATTGCTTCTTTTGAAAGAACTCCTAGCACTATCTTCTAGAAGTTCAAAAACATTTTTCTGGGAGATCAAGATTATCGAGATACTCCCTTTAGGTGATAGACGTTCCTCATCAAATCGCGAAAGCAGGTATATCAGATCCGAACCTTCTTTTTGAATGAGTGGATCTACTTCATCTAAAACCACGAGAAGGTGAAGGTTTCTTTCTTCTATCTTCTTTTTAACGATCTTCATCATCTCTTCCACGGAGAAACCCCTGTCGGGAAATCCCCTATCAAAGTGATGAACGATCTTCCACATAGCTGAGCTATTATTTTTTCTCTTGCGACAATTCACGAAAACTGAATCAATATTTTGATCTTTATCTTTTGCCCAATCTTCAAAGTCCATGCAGAATCTTTTAGCGGTGACCGTCTTTCCCGTTCCGACAGGTCCGTGTATGAGAACATTTTGGGAGACGTTAGAAGAGACTATACCTCTGTAAAGACCGAATAGATTCTGCATCTCTTCTTCCCGGTTGGGAAGTTCATCAGGGATGAAATCAAAGGAAAGTTTTTCTTGGTCTTTGATGACACGTCCGGTTGAGTTTGCAAAGTCCATATCGAGCCTCGCTTATTTTTTGTTAAAGTTATCTCATATAAAACGATGACGCTAAATAGTCATTGTGATTTTTTGTATTGAGCAAAATCTTTATCTTCCTTTCCTGACCTATCATATTTTTCATCGTTTTTTTAAAAGTCTCCAAACCCCGTCTATCCTTTCTTCTTCCAAGAGAACCACCATATTACCTCTGCCAGAAAATCGATCTATGTTCTTTGCCATGACTTTTTCGCGATGAGCTTCCAATTCCTGAAAACCTTTTAACTTGTTAATGAATCCGTCCCATTCGTTTGCAAATTCTACTGGATTTTCTGCCTCTATTTTTTTCCTTCTTAACTTCTTTTCTCTCAAGGCCTGGTGTATCCACTGGATACCAGTAACGTGCTCGCAGTAAGCCATTGTATAGTGTTCCTCGTCCATGTCTAAAGCCACTATTTCGATATCATTTTCTAAACAGTAATTCATGAAAAAGGTGTAAGATGGTGGAGGAAGACTTACATCTCCAAATCTTTTGAGTTTTTCCGCATATACTTTTTCAGGTGTTGAAGGTTCTACGTCGGTTTCGATATCCTTGCGTTCCATAAATTCTTTAAGTCCCTTTTTTTCCTCCCTAGATATCGGTAAACCTCCCACTTCAAATTTTATTTTTTTAACTTCCTTTTCTAACCTTTTTGCCTCGGACACCAAACCTTTGACTACTCCAAAAATATAGGTTTTCGATCCATTTTTATCTAATTTATAATGACTAAACGCACTCATCTTCAACCCTTTCTTTCATTCAAAAGTTCCGAGACTTCTCCTTTATCCTCTATCTTAGATAGTTCGTCTTTTTCGATCAACGGTATCCCTTCTATGTTTATTCGAGTTGTCTTTTGGTGTAGGAAAATCACGGGATCCTTCTCCATGATGTCTGATAGGTTGGAGACTATCTTTGCTTTTTTCTTTAGCCCGCTATCTTCTTTAGCTCCGACCCCGCTTAGAAAGATTTTTTCCTCATCTTCTGTGATTGCTTCGAATGGACATTTACAGGTTGGTACTATCTTGTAGCCTATGGAAAGGAGTGATTCGAAGATGATCTTTTCCAACCCAGAATACCGCTCTATTGAGATATCGTATTCCTCTTCATACTCTTTCCTTTCAAATGGATTGATCGGAAGTATGAGATCTTCTCCAAGGAACTCCTGCAATCTCAAAGCAACTTCTAAGTCTGCTCCCATCCCGTTCTCGTATTTTTGTATCGATTTTCTTGAGACCCCAGCTACATCTGCAAGTCTGCTTAGAGGTATCTTTTTTTCTTTCCTAGCTTTTTTTAATAGATTAGAATCCATCTTGACATATAGTCCTCCAGGGGCTGAAAAAACGTAGGGGGGTACCCCTTCAAGTATCATGTCTTTAAAGGTTTCGGGAGACATCAATGGTATGCCTTTCCTTGAATAAACCACTCCCTGTTTCAATTTTCTTTGACCGCCGATCCAGGAAATAAATAATGGAAAGGCATCAAGAGCATCATTTAAGATTTTCAGCTGCTCTGTCTCTCTCATCCTAGAACTGTCCGCATTCACTGAGACACTTATTACAAAGAGACGGTCGTCTTTCCGTGCTATAATATCAAAGGGCATGGTATCTTGGTACTCTCGTTTGGAAAGGTAGAATCCCGCTTTAGAAAGTACCTCCCTCACTTCCTCGATAAGTTGTGGCCGGTTCATCAACATTTTAATTTACTCAGAGGTTCTATTTAAATATAACGTGGATTTTTCTTCTGGGAGACCTTATAAAAATCATTAGATCATAAGGATATCAATCGTTGAAATAGATCTCCCAGTATACCGTAGAATTGAGCCACTCATGATTTGAAGAGACCTTTTCATCGAGTTCATTCACTTTTTTCCCAATATCTAAAGGCAAAAACTGGTAAAACCCGTATGGGATGATGAATTTTTGGTAAAAGTTCACGTCTTTTATTCCCGGCAGATCCGAGAATTTTTTCTTCAAGAGTGAATTGGAATAAAGGCTGCTTCCCTGTGGAAGGGCCCATTGGTACAGAATTCTAAGGCTTAGCGGATGAAGGCTCTCAAAAACGAATTTCTCCTTCGTCACCCTCTCGACTTCAAGGATGAAGTTTTCTATATCTTTTTGGTCTAATAGATGAAAAAACCTCATGCTGATAGTTATATCGAAATTTTTATCTTTAAAAGGCAGGTTTAAAGCATCTCCCTGAATGCTTTCCACTTTATTCTGCATCAACATTTCTCTACTCGCATCGAGACCTATGACATGTCCTCCTTTGTTTGAGAGAAGTTCGGCGAATCTTCCAGTTCCCGTGGCGATATCAAGAATTTCTTTGTCATCTGGATCTACAAGTGAGAGAAGCATACCTTTTTCCCTAAAATCGAGAATTTTGCCTCCACCAGTAAATCTACTCTGGTCATAACTCTCAGCTATCTCATCCTCTCTGTACCATTTCTGACCTTTTTTAAACATATTTAGCCTCAAAGAGCAAATGTTGGAGTTCGATATACTAGTTCTAAAGTACCTACATCATCTATAAATGTTTTCTGAACTTTGATCAGATATTTTCTTTTTTCACTTGTCTTTGGAAAAAACCGGCAAAAACTATATTACCCTAACTATTTATCATAGATTGTTTGGTGGTACACATGGGCAGTAAAGAGGGTTCAAGAAAAAAGATTTCTAGTATCGATTTAGCCCAGAAGATAGACGAGTGTACCTTTGAAAGCACGTTTTTTAAAAAAGAAAAAAACAATAGCTATGGCCATTTCAGCAGCGTCATAAAAGAAATCAAGGATGGCGAAGGGGGAACTAGTCATCTAGTCAAAATAAGGCCTCCGCTCTTTTATTTGAACGGCGTACTTAGCAACATCTCTCGTTTACTGTCTAGTACTGGATCTCGAAAGATACTCGATAATAAACGATGGAGCCTTCGAGAAGAAGAATATCTCAGGAACATAAATCCGGATTTTGAAATAGACGATACAATCCATGATAACGCGATAATGATGGAAAAGATCGATGGGAAAGTTGCCTATGATATACTCACCTCTGATGAGAAAAGTAAAGATGAAAAAGTAAGTACGATAAAAAAAATATCTGAAGGATTGAAAGACATACATAAAAAAGATCTTTATCATGGGGAACCGAACACTCAGAACTGCCTTATAAACGATGACGGAGAGATATATTGGATCGATTTCGAGATAGAATATCATGAGGATTTATCCCTTTTAGAGAAGAAAGCTAAGGATCTCGAGCAGATGCTTCTCTCTATGATGGGTGCATTTGAAGAAGAAAAAGAAATTGGTTTTGATGACGAAGAATTGATAGATCTAATCCTTGAATCTTATGGAGACCAAGATGTTATCTCATATTTTCTAAATAATGCTCATGTGCCCTTTTTCGCCCCGTATAGGATATATCAGTTGGCTTTTTCCTCCGCATATCGTTTTTACCAAGTACAGATCAGTCTTTTGAAATACTTGAACTCCTGGGAGTCTGAAATTTGAACGGGGAAGAACTGTCTAAAAACATAGTGCTTTCTAATCCATTCAGCAGATTATTCCTCTCCATATCACCCTCTATTTTTGCAATCATCATATTCTATATTCTTGGCCCAGAAACTTATACTCCTGCAATAAGTGTTTTACTAGCCTTTTACTTTGCAGTGGGTGTTGGATGGCTCGTATCGCCTGTACTCGCCCTAGCTTCAGGGATGAATCCTATCGGGGTTATAATTTTCTTAGTATTTATATCATCTCAGAGTTCATTGATAGTCAGTGCAAACTATCCGCTTCTAGAGAAAATTCCCTATCTTGGTCTCTATATGAAAAGGCTTCGTAGAAAGGCTAGAAACATCATCGAAGAAAAAGAGCGTGTTAAAAAAATCGGATATATCAGCATATTTTGGTTGATGTTTTTACCGATATATGGAACAGGTCCTAACGTCATGACCCTTGTGGGAAGATTATTGGGTCTCGAATGGAAAGGAGTGTGGGCAGTAGTTACTTTTTCTGCGTGTGTGAGATTTTCACTCATAACAACTCTTCTGTACTTCGGGTACTTGCATATCTGATCTCGGTCTGTCCTCGAACGGTAATGAATCAAAATATTTATATACTAAAAACGAACAGACTATATTAGGCAGTAAAATACGAAAAGGGGTGGAGCGAGGAGAGGTTGGGATATAGAATTTGAAAAATCGTACTGATTTTTGAGATGGCGTAAAAATCTCGATTCATCCCGTTTGAAATGATGATATAGAGGTGTTATGTATGTCGACCGAGACACGATCAAAGGGAAAAGATAGGCCCGTAATCGAAAGGGTCACTGAATGTCCCGAATGTGGGAGTAGTCAACTCGCTCAAGATTATGACAGAGGCGAATTGATATGTGAAGAATGCGGTTTGGTTATAGATGATCAATATATAGATCAAGGTCCTGAGTGGAGAGCTTTCGATATGAAACAAGAGCAAAATCGAGCGAGAGCAGGTCCAGCAATGACTGAGATGATGCACGATAGAGGTTTATCCACCAAGATCGATGAAAGCAATAGGGACTCACAAGGTAGAAGTCTATCAAACAGTAAAAGGGCTCAGATGTATAGGCTCCGAAAATGGCAGAGAAGAAGTAGGGTGTCAGGAGCTAGAGAGAGTACCCTTATATCCGCGTTGAGTGAGATAAAAAGATTGGCTTCGAGCATGGGTTTACCCAATCATGTAAAAGAAAGGTCTGCTTCTATCTATAGAAAAGCGGTAGAGAAAAATCTTATCCGAGGTAGGAGTGTAAAGATCGTAGCTACAGCGGTCCTTTACACCGCTTGTAGAGAGTTGGGTCTACCTCGAACCCTCGATGAGTTTACGGAAATGACTGAATTCGATAGAAAGGAGATCGGAAGGACCTACAGATTCCTGAAGTGGGAGCTAAACATGAAACTCAAGCCCACTAAGCCGCAGAACTATCTGCAGAAGTTCTGTAACGAATTGAATTTAGGCGGCGATGTCAAAAGATTAGCTGAAGAGATATTGAATAAAGCTGAAAATGAAGAAATCCTTTCTGGGAAAGGCCCGACCGGTTTGGCGGCCGCTGCTATTTATATAGCCGGCATAAAAACTGGTGAGAGAAGGACTCAGATCGAAATAGCAGATGTAGCGGACGTGACTGAAGTAACGGTACGTAACAGATACAAAGAATTAGCTGAGAAACTAGATTTGACTGTAGAAGTCTGAATGACCCTTTGAATTTTTAGCCTTCTCTGCTGGACGATAACCCATCAATAGCTTAACCAATAATTTATAAGACTCCTCTACATCGTTACTCCGGGCGATAAAATGGAATACGGCTTGGAAAATAACGTTTTAGTAGCTAAACTTGAGGATGGTGAGGATATTTTTGAATCCCTTGAAAAGATCATGAATCAGATAGAGCACGAGAGCGCGGTGGTCTTGAGTGGAATAGGTATGCTGAGAGACTTCAGAGTCGGTTTTTACAATAATGAGACCGGTGATTACGAATGGGAAGAATTCACCGAACCTAAAGAACTCCTTTCTCTAAAGGGGAGTATCACCGAAGAAGGAAGTATGCATCTTCATGTAGAAGTCGGTGGAAGAGATCACAGTGTACATGGGGGCCATCTAGAGGGAGGAAAAGTTTTCAACGTGACCGAACTGACTCTGATGGTGTTTGAAGACTTAAAACTTTCTAGAAAAAAAGATGAAGAGTTAGATATGTATCTTCTTTCCGTGGGGTGAGGTACAATCGGATTTGAACAGATAGAACACACGGCAGACGTGGGTATACATGCGTACGGAGACGATCTAGAAGAAGCGTTTGAAGAGACGGCAAAAGCTATGTTTAGTATAATCACTGATATTAGAAAAGTGGAGAAAAAAAATAAACGTAAACTAGAGGTAGAATCGGAGAATTTGGAGAGTTTATTAGTTAAATTTCTCTCGGAGCTGATATATCTTCATGAGGTGCACAATGAATTGTATCGGAATTTTGATGTGAAAATCGAAGAGGAAGGTTTGATTAAACTGACAGCTTCGGCTGAGGGGGAAAAAATCGACTTAGAGAGACATGATATGGATACAGCCGTCAAGGCAGTGTCTTATCATGAGATAAGTATTGATTCTGAGGGAGATGTTAGAATAATATTCGATATATAGATTTCTACTTTCACTGACCCCCTTAAGGAAATTTAATAAAGGACCTCGATGTGAGTGAAGTGATAAAATGAGCGAAGAAGAAATAAAAAAGTTGCCAGGAGTAGGACCCGCAACTGCAGAAAAGCTCATGGACTCAGGTTATAAGGATCTTCTGTCCATAGCCGTTGAGTCCCCACGGGTACTTTCGGATGTTGCCGATATAGGAGATTCAACTGCAGGTAAAGTTATCCAAGCAGCTAAAGATGCTGCAGATATTGGAGGGTTCGAGACTGGTGATCAGCTTTTAGAGAAGAGAAAAAATGTTGGAATGCTTACTACTTCTGCAGAGAGTGTAGACGATCTGTTAGGAGGAGGTATCGAAACCGGTTCGATAACTGAGTTCTTTGGTGAATTCGGTTCGGGAAAGACTCAGGTAGCGCACCAATTATTGGTCAACGCCTCTCTTCCAGAGGAAGATGGAGGATTGGACGGCGAAGCCATGATAATAGATACGGAAAACAGCTTTAGGCCTGAACGAATAACTCAGATTGCAGAGGCTAGAGACCTCGATGCTGAGAGCATATTGGAAGACATCCACGTGGCAAGAGCTTTCAACACTCATCATCAGATGCTTCTTGCTGAAGAAGCACTAGATATTGGAGATGAACATCCTATCAGGCTCTTGGTAGTGGACTCGTTGACCTCTCATTTCAGAGCAGAATATGTTGGAAGAGGAGCCCTGGCAGAAAGACAACAGACATTGAACAAACATCTTCATGAACTTTTGAAATTCGCCGAAAGGAATAACGCAGCTATAGTAGTCACCAACCAGGTTACCGCGAATCCAGATCAGTTTTTTGGTGATCCAACAAAACCGATCGGAGGACATATATTGGGTCATACGGCAACATTTAGGGTATACCTGAGAAAGAGCAAAGGGGACAAAAGGATAGCAAGGCTAGTTGATTCACCAAACATGCCAGAAGGAGAGGCCGTTTTCAAGGTCGAAGCTTGTGGTGTTACTGAGTGATTTGAAACCTTATGAATTAAGCTACAGCTGTTAAAAACATTTCTTTTTATTTATTTTATACATTCCTAAAACACCTCGATTATTCCTATTTAAATTTTTCTCATATTTATCTACAAAAAGTGGAAAAGATTTAAATTCTTCCAAGATAGATAGATTGAATAGGGTATTCGGGGCTAGTAGGTTAGAGTGCATCCCATCCCACCATCCTGACCTAAAAAACTAGCCCCCTCCCCTTTTCTTATTGNCCTTGGTTCTTAGTCGAAGCTATAACTGCTTGTCCGAACGGGACTCCCATATCTCCGTTGGGTATCTTTTCATGCACTAATAGATTATAACCTTGATTGTTTAAGTAGGATCTTATACCTTTCACTATCGGCCGATTGTAAGAGACACCGCCAGATATTCCTATCTTTTCAATATCTTTTTCTTCGCTCACTTGAACCGCCGATTCAGCTATAGCTTTGGATACGGCATCTATGTAGGAAAAAGCTCGATCTTTTTTTGGGCCTTTGTCTTCCATCATTTTGAGAAAAGGATCTAATGTTTTGATCTTGTCTTTTGTGACTTCGACTTCGTATTTTTTTATTCGATTACCTTCCATCAACAGTTTCTCTAGTTTCATCGCTGGTTCCCCCTCGTAAGTCCTTTTTTTACAGACGTCTAGTCCTGCAGATACAGCATCTAATAATCTTCCAAAGCTAGTGGTTTTTACACTATCATCCATCATTTTGTCGAACACTCTTTTTTGTTCCCCGTCGAAGTAACTTCCCTCGAGTCCCTTTTTTCTTTGTATAGCAAAGACCAGTCGTCTGGGGTCCTTTACTGCTTTTTCCCCTCCCAAAAGCGGGAAAGCTTCAAGATGTTTAAGACGTTCATATCGAGTTTTATTACAATAGAGTATCTCACCGCCCCAACTGTTTCCATCTTCTCCATACCCAGTTCCATCCACAGCTATGGTGATTATCTCATCTAGGTCATGCTCTAGCAAAAGAGAAGCTCCATGGGCCCAATGATGCTGAACTTCATGCGTTTCAGCCTCGAATTTTTCTGCAAGATCCAGGGCCAATTTTCTGCTCTGGTACCTTGGATGAAGATCGACCGCTATCGAATCTATATCTTCTATTCCGAGCAGGGACATCATATGTTCTGTCGTAGACTCATAAAACCTCGAAGCGTCATAAGATTTAAGGTCCCCTAAATACTGACTTGCGTATAACAATCCGTCAGTAGAGAGAGCAAAACATCCGTCCTTATCTGCTCCAGCAGCCATGATTTCTCCTTCTTCGAATTCTAGAGCCGATGGAACGTATCCTCTAGATCTCCTGATTATGAATGCGTCCTGCCCATGAGTCCTAACCAGTGAATCGTCGACTCGGTTAGCGATTTTTCTATTATGGAGTAAAAAATATTTGAGGGTAAATCAAAAGCTTCATCGTTTTCTATTATCATCGGCTCTCCAGGCAAATTTGCACTGGTCATCACGACCGCTTCCAGCTCGCTTTTTTCAAAGAAGAGGTGATGAAAGCCAGTATAAGGCAGCATTATTCCAACGGTCGGTAGGCCAGGTGCCGCGTAATCTAACAGTGTTTTCTTCTCATCTTTTTTTTCATATACCATTATAGATCGTCTTGGACCTGTGAGTAAGTCTTCTCTTTCAACTTTTGCGTATTTTTTCGCTGTCTCTAGATCTCTAACCATTATGGCAAATGGTTTTTGGGGCCGCTGGTAATCGTCTCTTAATTCTGGTATTTTCTCCAACTTGCAAACTATATGCATACCTCCCCAACTTTTAGCGACCCCGATTTTACCTTTCTCGATCAGATCGACGAACTCGGAGATGCCTCCTATCTTATTTTTCTCTTCGTCGTAAAGAGTATATTCTGGTCCACATCTTGGGCAGGAGATGGTCTGGGCATGGAACCTCCTGTCCATCGGGTTCTCATATTCTTCTACGCAATCATCACACATTGGGAATGGCTCCATAGTTGTTTTTTTTCTATCATAGGGAAGAGAATATATAGCAGAGTAACGAGCGCCACAATTTGTACAATTGGTGAAGGCATAATTTTCTCTTCTATCATCTTCATCTTTCATCTCTTCTATACAGTCTTCGCAGAGTGCGGTATCTACGGGTATCGTTGAAGACTCTTTCTCCCCGTGAGAACTTTTTACGATACAGAAGTCCTCTTTCTCGATGTTTTCTTCGTACTTCTCTATATCTTTGATCTCAGCTAATGGCGGAAGATTTTCCTTCAGCTTTTTCAAGAAAAGTTTATGGTCACGGTCAATGACCACTTCAACTTCGCCTCCTTTGTTTTTCACGTATCCCTTTAGATTCAAAGATTTAGCTACTCTATATACGGTCGGTCGAAAACCGACACCTTGGACAGTCCCCTTCAAGATCAGCTTCATCAACTGGAAAACATGATGAGTGCTTTTTATACTTACCCATCGAAAAGACTATTTAACTAACAGTTCCTCCACTGAACGATGGTCTGCGGTATAGATGAGGCCGGTAGAGGTCCTGTCATAGGACCAATGGTGGTCGCTGGAGTCAAAGTCAATGATGATGGGATTTTGATGGAACTAGGTGTCAAGGATTCTAAGAGACTGAGCCCTTCGACAAGGGAAGAACTTGAGGAAAAGATAAAAGATTGCAGTGAGTTCACTCTCAGGGTGGTCTCGGCTTCAGATATTGATTCACTGAGAAGTTCTATGAGTCTGAATGAACTGGAAGCCAACTTGTTCTCGAACGTGATAGATGAACTGTGCGTGGAGAGCGACACCTGTTATTTGGATTCTGCCTCGACAGATGAGAGGAAGTTCGCGGATAT
>SL_8KL_010_SEDDRAFT_10002664_pt1 | contig 14985 bp, 22 predicted proteins | sample SodLakKL_010_SED_4_FD_11160 | JGI IMG/M metagenome (IMG submission 11160) | reverse complement strand
CTTGCATCAAAATGTTCAGGATAATTTCTTTGTATATACAACCCAATGTTCATTAACACTCCTCCTGCATCAACAAAATTAGACATTGCCTTGCTAAACTCGCTTTGGTCGCTGTCGACTTCCATCGGGGTTTCGCTTTCCCGGGTTGGAAACCAATTCCGCCAGAAACCGGGCGGCGGGCCGGCTTTCGGGGCCGGCCGACCGCACGTAGGACAACAAACTTTAGCCTTCTTCATCTTCGTTCATCTCCCTTTTAACTATTTCGTGGAACCGTCGTGGTCCGGCAGGTCGTCAAACATACCGTTCAAAATCTGTTTAAATTCTTCTTGCTCGGCCTTGGCGTCTACTATCAGCTCTTCAATTTTTCTAAACTGCTTCTCGGCTTCGACGTCATTGGCCATTTCCGCCCAAATCTCGGCCATCTTAAGTCGCACTTTAATTTCTTGAATTTTGTCCACTGTGGACCCCCCTCTTTTCTTGATAGTCGCAGAACCAGCACCAGAGATATTTACCGCCGGCCACCGTCGGACCGCCACATTTCGGGCAGTATTTCATCACAGGAGCCACCCCGCGATGAAATAACTGCCGACCAAACTCAACACGATGAACAACACGATGAACGTAAACTTGCCCACCCAATAAGTCCCAAGGTCACGGCCATGGTCACCATACAAGAAGTGGACCACGACCCCGGCGAAGAAACCAGCCAAACTTAAATTCACAATCGACAGAAGCCAGAACCTAAACATTTTCTTTGTCCCCCTTTTAAATTAGTTTTCTTGCCACCAAATTATATGGCTTTCCCTGACGCCCCACTGTTTTGCTTCTTTTGCGGACTCCTTGAGAATGTCAACCTGCTTGGGGTTGTCTTCTGCGAAGCCGCCTGTGTCCTCAGCCACGCCCCGGACGACCGTTTTCTCGTGAATGATCATCACTTGGGAGCCGTAAGGAATGGTGTCCGGGCAAACTGCGATTACGCCCTCTCGGGATTTGGTGCCGGTGGCGGTGATGTCCGGGTCGCCGTCCGTGTTGATACCGCCGCTCCACGGGTGATACGCTGTGGCGACACCGTACATATAGTTGACGGTCTTCTCCCGAGACTCCGCGCCACCGGCCAACAGGGCCAAAATCAGGAGTAAACATAGGAGCTTCATTGTAAGATGTTCTCACATTCCGGGCAGTTGTTGGCCTGCAGTTCCCGGGAGCCGTTACGATATACCGTGACGCCCTTACAGCCGGACTTGTAGGCCTGCCAGAAAACTTCTGAAACGTCGTGAAGTTCAACCCCATTCGACAGGTTGACCGTCTTGGAAACTGCGTTGTCGGTGTACTTTTGGAACGCCGCCTGCATTTGAATGTGAGCTTCCGGGTCTATTTCGAGCGCCGTCTTGGTGTCCTCGTCGGCCCACTCAAAGCGCCTTAAACTGCCGGACGCTTCGTACTCCAAGGCCCACGCCGGTTCGATGCCCGGTGTCGTGTCCGCTATCTGCGAAATAGAGCCGGTGGGCGCCAAGGTGGTAAGCGTTAAATTTCGGCGGGGTTCGTTAAGGCCCGCTTCCTTCCAGCGTGGGAACGGTTTTCGACCTTCCACAGCCACCAACCGGGTTGAAGCCGTTTTGGCTACTTCGTCGATGAATTTCATCGTTTCTTCGGCCAGCCCGAACGCTTCCACCGAGTCGTAGTGTAGACCCATTCTGGCCAGCGCTTCGTGCCAACCCATCACACCAAGGCCTATTTTGCGGGTCTGAAGCGTCTTCTCCCGGATTTCGTCTAGCGGGAATTCATTCATCGTGAGAACGTCGTCCAGAAACCGGACTGCAACTTGCACCGCGTCTTCAAGCTTGTTCCAATCGAAGGTCACTTCGCCACCGAGATACGCTTCCGTGAATTCCGCCAGATTGATTGAACCTAAATTACAGCTTTCGTACGGCAGAAGCGGTTGCTCACCACACGGGTTGGTTGTCCTCATCGGCTCCTCGAACGGGTTGTCTTCGTTTATGCGGTCTAGAAACACCACGCCGGGTTCGCCGTTCCCCCACGCGTAGGTGACGATTTTCTTCCATATTCGGCCGGGGCCCACGGACTTCGAGCCTAAAAAGAACTGGTGGCCGTGGAATAAGGCCTTCATAAACTCCTTGGTTATCCCGACGGAGAAATTAAAATTGGTAAATTTCCCCTCTTCCGTCTTGGCGTCGAGGAAATCGTCAATGTCCGGGTGGTCAACCCTCAAAATCGCCATATTTGCACCCGGGCGTTTGCCGCCTTGAACCACGGTATCAGCGGCCTTGTTGTATACGTCGATAAAGCTCACCGGGCCGGTGGCGCGACCGCCTGTGCTTTTGACCAACGATCCCTTCGGTCGAATTCGCGAGAAATCAAAGCCGGTCCCGCCGCCGGACTTCCACACCCGGGCGGCATTCCTCAAGGTACCAAAGATACTGTCCATCGAGTCTTCAATCGGCAGAACAAAACAGGCCGACATCTGTGGCAGCTCTGTTCCAGCGTTCATTAAGGTTGGTGAATTCGGTAGAAAAAGGTTGTCGTTCATTAAGTCGTAGAACCGTTCTTCCCATTTATTTGGTTCGCTTTCCACCTGCGCCACGTAGTTTGCCACCCGCGCAAACATCTGCTGAATATTACCTTCGCTTTCTGTAAAATATCTGTCCTCAAGCGTTTCTCTCTTCATCATTTGATTGGTTCCCCCTGTTTCAGTTGGTATTGTCCCCCTATTTTGACGATTTGGTTGGATTCACGAAGCACCCTGCCAACCGCCGATTTGCTCCGGCCGGTGGCGTCCGCGATTTGCCTATAGCTGGTTAGCTCTTCGCCGTCCTCGATTAACTGAATAATCATCTTCTCCACGTCCGCGTCTTCGTTACCACCAGAGGTTTCTTCCACTTCCACTTCGTAGTTGTAGTCGTCGATTTCAAAGGTTAATCTAAGTTCCTTCTGCTCCGGGGCCATCTTGAAATGCCGAAGCAATCTGACTTCGTTCTCACATTTGCCGGGTCGTATCTGCCAGCCGGTTTCGAGCCATGCGTTCAAGAACTGCGAACCCCATAGTTCCTGCCGACCGGTTCCGTCGGCGTTCTTTGACGTGTGGTGAGCCACCACGAAGGAGCAGTCATATTGGTCCCTCAAGTTCTTAAGCCGTAGCATTTGGGTTGCCGACTCTGCCATGTAATCGGATGTGTCGCTGGCCGAATACAGCGGGTCCAGCATAACCATCTTGGGTTTCAGTTTCTTGATTGCCGCTTCCAAGCCGTCCAACGTTTCCGGTCGGTTAAAGTTGAGCTGGCGGTCTGGGTGCCAGAAGATATCCGGCTTTCCACCCGGACAGTAAAGCCGATGATGGCCGTCTTCCGTCCTCTCCAACGGACCGAAGTTCATTATCTGCGCCAAGCGGGAAAACAGGAGCGGAAAAGGGTCCTCCTGCTGTAACATCAGCACCGGCCCCTTTGAGCTGGTGGGGTACTGGCCGAGAAAGTCCCGGTCGGTTGCCGTGGCCGTCGCTAGGTCCAACAGAAGCCACGTTTTGTAGGTGCCGGGTGGTGCCACGAGCATCGCAATCGTGTTGCACGGAAGCCAGCCTTCGATATGCCATTCGACTTCGTGTAAACCGTAATCGCGAAGCGCCGTACCAAAATCCACCACCCGGAAACCGTCGGTGTCTTTCGTGTGTCCGTTGCCGCCGCTTTGCAGTTCTCGGCGTTTGATGGAGTCCACTATCTTTTCCACCTGTTCGTCTGGAAGCGGTGGTTTGCAGTGGGTCTGGTTAAGCTCATGAGCCAAGGTTAGAACTTCTTCTGGCGGTATTCCGGAGCCAATGAGCTTTCCCACCCGCCGGGTGAGTTCCACGTCCCGTTCGCCTTCCTCAAGCTTTCGGTCCCATTCGACCGGGCCTTTGTCGTTGCTCTCCCTAATCTGTCCCAGCAGTTCATCGGTGAGCGTCTTCGGCCTAACGCCGGACGTCTTCCAACTATACTTTTTACCGCTGGCGTGTTTTGACGGCGGGGCCACTACATAACCCCCATCGGCCCGAACGTCCACACCGTCATGCAGGTTGACCGCGTTCTTGAGTTTCTTCACGTTGGGCGGGCGCTTAAAATAGAAATGCCAGCCGCCCCCACCGGTCCGGGCGGTTAAGGTGGTAGGAAGCTCCAATTTAGGGAGAGCTTCCTTTTTGTCCACGTCAATCACCACCAGACCGGAAACACCGCCGGTCACAATGCCGACATTAGCGTCCGGCCACTTATTCCACCAACGGCGGATTTCGGCTTCCGTTGACCGACGGCGTTGGTATTTGGCCCATTTAATGCGCGGCTTCTTGCCCCGAAGCGGTATTATACACCAACCGTATTCGTTACAGTATTTCAGAGCTGTTTCAAGCATAAAGACACTCCCTATTCGTTAACGAATTCAACCGCCTTTTGGGCCACGAAGTCGAGTTTGTCGGTTACAATTCTGCGGATTTCGACGTCGTGAAACGCTACGTGGTGCCGCATACTGTTGTTAATTAACACCTTAACTGGTACTCCGTTCTGTACGGCAAATTCCATTTCTCGGAAGGTTCCAACGGTGAACTGTTCCCGGTCGATATAAATTAACAAAAGGTCACACTGTAGAAGCGCATAGCGATTAATGCGGTCCAGCTCCGAGCTTCCCGAGGACGAGCAATTGAAGTGGTAGGCCCCAAACGGATCAAAGCAGTTGTAGCCGGCCCGTCGAAGTTCGGTGCCGACCACCTGCCGCCATTCCTTGCCACCATCAAAAACCGCGTCTATTGGTCCACCGAGGTATATCCAATTAACTTCAATCACGTTCAACCACCCCCGCCAGTTCACGAATACAGCTCTCACAGACTTTTTTCCTGCGGTGGTCAACCAACCGTCGGGTTCTGCCACAGAGTGCGCATTCGTCGGTGAGGTTGAGCGGCCTTATGATTATTTGGTTGCCATCAACGTAAACTCCAATTGGGTCGCCACTCTCCAAGCCAATTTCGTTTCGAACGTGTGACGGGATAACTACCCTACCCAACTTACCTAGTGCTTTCTTTTCAACTAATCGCATAGTATGGCCCCCTCTCGTAGTGGTCGTCCCATTCCGGGCCGGTTCTTACCAGCGTGACGGGTGCATCCGCAATTTCTTCCATTCCCGCGATTAAAGAGTCCAAGTCGCCGTGGTACCAGTCGGCGAAGGTCAAAGCCATTTGGTCCGGTCCGACGATGGCCACGGAACGTCTGAAATCGTCCCACGACCATTCAAAGACCCTCTCACGGTCGCCGGAGTCGGTTTGAATTTTCTTACTTCGTGGTATCTCAATTCCGGCCCGGCGCTCGAGTTCTTCCCAAGTGATTTCCTTACCGCCGGTGGGTCCGCTGTTGCCCGGCACCCTCATTGGCACTGTTCGGTACACGCCGAAGATTTCCCGCAGGAATTTGGTTGCTATGCCAGCTTCGCCCAACATACCGGCCGGCGTTACGTTCTTACTGGTGTTATATGGGTAGTACCCAAGGTCCAGCGAGAGCAAAGCCCCCTGCGAACCTTCAAACAGTCCGTGGTACCCTGCCTTAAGCCACTCATACATCAGAAGCGGTGTGTCCGCCAAGTATGGTTTTAATTCCTCGTAATCGCGAGCCAATTTGAAATCGCCGTCCCTAAGCGCCTTATGGGCCACGCTGGCCCCTACACCTTGGTGGGTGCTTCCCCGCCACGCGGTTTCCTCGTTGTAACCTTTGTTCTCTTCTGGTATCACGCCGGCCTGCGGGTCAATGAAAAGCCTTCGGATTGCATCGCCTTGACCCCACAACTGCTCCAGCTCACGAATTTCCCTCTGCAGTGACTCCAGACAGATCATATGGCCGGCGCCAATAACCAGTTTGATGTTGGGTTCCACCCAAGCCGCCGTCGGTATTACCCGGGCGGTGAACTGAACTCCACTTTTGGAGTTGGTGAAGAACCGGTGTTCCGCATTGGACCCCCCAACTCTAACAGAGAAGCGGTAATCTCGCCACTTGGCCAGATGAGCCGCTATTTGTCCTTTTGCTTCGTCACCATATTGTCCCCCTACAACTACATCAATTCCCATTAATTACTTCCCCCTTCTTGATAGATATAATAGAGCGCATGATTTGCGGCGTCCTTTTCGTGTTTGGTTCCAAGCTTCCAGTCGAACTTTTTCACCAAGTCGAGCCGTTTGGCGTTGGCGGCCGACTGCTTCACCAACCGCATTTCCGGGTCGTGCATCGCGATTACAAACTCCAACCAAGAAAGAACCCGGTGCGGGCTTAATAGGCTCTTTTGTGTTTTGAGCGAACTGGTCCCGGTGAGGTAGAAGTCTTCGGCTACCCAGATGTCATAAGCCGTCGGCAACCAGTAGGACATCGCTAGACGCTGTTTCAACTCGTCAATCCCCACCGTGCAGGAGCTTTTCAGCTCCCCACAATCCACTTCTACGACGCCGGTGCTTTCGCCCGGGTCAAACGCCAGAATTCGCTTTCTCGACAGATGTTTCAACTTCATTTGGTTCCCACCCTTCCAGTGATTCACTGGCCCAAGAGTCGCCGACGGACAGGTCAGCCACTATCGGGACGTTAAATTTGAAGTCTTCCATCGTTTCTTTTATCCGCGGAAGCCAATAATCCAACTCCTCTTCCGGCACTTCAAATAGTAATTCATCATGCACCTGCAGTATCATTCGCACGTTGGTCTGCCGTAGCAGGTGGTGAAGTCTAGTTATAGCCACCCGTAGAATTTCGGCTACACCGCCTTGGATAAGGTTGGACAGCGCTTTATCAGTCTGCCAGCGCTGTTCGTAGTGCCGCCGCCGGCCGGTCCAAAACTCAATATACCCCCGCCGCTTGGCCAGCTTCTCGGCCTGTCGGCGAATGGCCCGGATTTCCGGAATTCGTTGATGATACTGCTCCAGATATTGTTTAGCCTGCTTTTTGGAAATCGTGAGGTCTTCATTCTTCTGCAGTCCATGCGCAGTCAAACCATAAATGATGCCGTAATTAATCCGCTTGGCTATCTCCCGTGGTACACCAATCCGGGCCGCAGTTTCATCGTGCAGGTCTTTGCTGTTCTGGTAAACGTCCATCAGAACGTCGGCCTTCGTGTAGTGCGCCAGAAGCCGAAGTTCCGCTTGTGAGTAATCGGCCGAAACCAATTTGAAGCCCGGCGGCGCGACCACAACGTCCCGGACCCGGTAGTTATCTTCCTTCTTCGGTAGAGCCTGCAGGTTCGGACTGCTGGATGACAATCGGCCAGAAATAGTTCCCGTGATGTTTAAACTGGTGTGAACCCGGCTGTTGTGGTCCAAGTGTTCGAGATACGGCAGAAAGTACGTGTCGCGCGCTCGCGCCCATTGCCGGTACTCTAGTACCACACCGGCCAGCTCATGTCCAAGACGGCCAAGGACGGCCTTTCGAGAGCTATCTAAATCAAGGTATTCACATACCTGCTTTGGGCTGTTGGGGTTGAAATCGTCGATGCCAGTTATTTCCCGGGAGCGTTCCTTAAGTTCCTTCGCCTTTTTCCGGGCCACCTTCAAATTTTTCTCGGCCTGCTCCACGTCGATCAGCAGTCCATATTCTTCCATAGCTACGCATGGTTTGAGGTACTCGCAGTATTCGTACCACAGCTCCAGTTGACCGCGCTTCTCGAGTTCCTCCTCTACAAACGAACGTAGAAGGTACGTGAGCAGGACGTCGTTTTCGGCGTAAGGAGCAACCTCGGCCGGGTCCAGCACAGCCATATAACGCTTCCACTCGGACTTCTTAGGCCGTTCACCCCAGCGTTCCTTCATTCGCTCGTACACCAGCTTGCACATTTTCTCTTCCGGGCCGTCGGCCTTCTGCGGCAGAAGGTTCGCGAACTTCTTAAACTCGGAGTTCCCGATGATATACTTTTGCGCCAAGTTCTCAAGCTTCATTGAGTCGTTTTCGTTGTACAGGTGGGCGCCAATCTGGGTATCAATCGGCGTTTCCGGGGTCTTGACTCCCTCAATTCGCGTGAAATGGGTGTCGAAGCCGATGTTGTGGCCGATGGTGGCCCGGTCCGAATCCGCAAACACCCGGTTCAGCTTTCGCAGTTCTTCCAACGGAAGGTTTTCCTCCGAATGTTCCAGCTTCCAACGCTCGAATGGCGCTTCCGGGTCGGTGTGTCGAAACGGAACATAATAAGTTGACAATTTGTCATTGTGTGGCACCAAGAGCGCCACACCCACCAGCCGGCAACCAAGGTCCCATCGAAGCCCGTTGGTTTCAAGGTCGTAGCAGACCTCCTCGGCCTGTTCCGCTTCCTTGATTATTTCTTCAAACTCATTACAGTTAGTTACTAACATCGGTGGATACCACCTTAAGAGCGTAGATTACACCCGGCACGTACAACAGAAGGGACAGTAAGACACAGATAAGAAACTGCTTCCCGCCCCCATAAATGGCGGCCGCAATCGGAGCGGCTAAAACCGCCAGAACGTATCTCACTATATTCACCCCCCAAACATAGATTAAGCGACCCCCTTGCGGGGGCCGCCACGTGTTTTCAATTTAAAACGGCGTGTCGAAGTCTTCCGGAATATCTCCGCCGGACTTATACGCTTCAGCCAATTGCTTGAGGTCTTTATCGGCTTCGTGAACCTCATCCACGTTATCGGTGGTCTTGCCGTCACGGTTCTTACCATGAGATACATCAATATAAACAGGCGTTCCTACAATGTCCGAGCGTTTGAAATCAACGGTTTTACCATAGGCGTCAATACCACAAACGCGGAGATAGTCAGCCACCTTCCAGCGGGCCTGCGGAAGCAGACTGGTCCAATCACGGATTTCCTTGCCCTCTTCCGGGCCACCAATTACCAGAAAATCCCAAACGTACATTGGGTTGCCACTCTGGCTGGTTTCCTTGAAGATGTCCACAATCATCGCCGGATGTCTGCCCTCTTCCACCAGTTCAAAACCGTCTTCCACTTCGCTTCCGTCGAATTCGAAGGTTTCGTCAAACTGTTCATCGAGTCCTTTCGGCTGTTGCTCTTCATTCATCTTTTTTGCCCCCCTTGATGGTGTTGATAATTTTTGGGATACTCGCGTTGTCCATAGTCATCGGTAGTTTCTTCCCGGGCGTCCTGTCCTTGGCGACATACTTATCGTAGGACTGGAAAAGTGTCCGGTGAACCATTCCTTCGCCGTCCTCATCCGGCGCCAAATACATATACCCAACAATGTCCATCATTCCAATAACATTGGTCTGCAGACTCGGCGTTAAGGCCGGCCCCACGGTTTCGCGTTTCTTGTCGTCTTGGTCCGTTCGGCGGTGACAAATGAAAATTGTGTGCATCGGCAGGTCGCGGAAGCTCCGAGCCAATCGGGTGAGTTGCGCAGTTGACTCTCCGTAGTCTTCCCGCCAGCGGTCGTCCAAACTGTCGCGGGCGGACCCCTTCCGTGAACTCTTACCAAGCTTCTCCCCTACGATGTGTTCAAGGTTCTTTTCCTGTAGGTCGGTGAAGGTGTCGATAACAACGGTGTTAAACTCGTGGTCCTCGTTGGCCAGAAACCAGAAGATGTCGCGGACTTCGGAAAACTTTTCTACTTCGATTGCTTCCGGCACCCGCTCGATGATGTCGGTTTCCTCGGCTACCGAGAGCAGACCCCGGTTAATGTCCAGAAAAAAGACGTCCTTGGTGTCTTCGTGTTGGTTGGCCGTGGCCGCCAGAGTGGTCTTGCCGCTTCCCGGGTCGCCGTAAATCACCATGTTCAAATAATAGTCGTCAAAAGAAGGTTTCCGAATTTTGCTTCGGATTTGCTTTATACGCGCGTCGTTTTCTTTCGTCACTCTATCTCCCCCTTTCGCGGTGTTCAAAATCCCGCTCAATTAAGAATTCTACATCGCCGCCCTTAATGTATTCCACGCAGAGGTCCCGGAAGTCACAACCCGGGCAGAGAAAACTACTCGAGCCGTTCATATATACGTGGCGATTTTCCGACAGTACAGTTAAAGCACGGCGATTGATGTCCTGCATATAGTTCGACAACTCGTCTTCGTTCTTATAGAACCGGTGTCGTTGGAAGAAGTCCTTCCGTGAGAGCTTATCCTTCATATCTAAATAATCCATCGGGTCTTCGTCGGCTTCCAGCAGGGCGGCCCGGTAAGTTGGCCAATCAGATTTAATGTTGGCCCGGCTGACGGATCCGTCCTTGTTTATGCTCGGCTTGACTGGCAGTTTCCACAGAAGCTGATTGTAAATAACACCGTTGACGTCGAAGCCGGTAAGCTTCTTCATCGCGTACTGATATAACACCAGCTGGCCGTCGAGTTCCAACCGTTCTGGCTTCTTGAACCGACGCTGTGGGAATTTGTGTTCCACCACCCAAACGTGGTCATTGCTGTCCTTAATCAGCAGGTCAACATACCCCACGTAAGTTGCGTCATAACCGCGGACTGGTATTTCGAACTCGGTTTCCACTTCAAGGATATCCCACTGCGCTTCTGCTTCAGCATAGGTTGCGATATAACGCGGAATAATCTTCTTGGCTTCCTCAACCACCTTTTCAAATGCGATTTCTTCCTCGTCGAAGAGTTCTTGGTCCTTAATTTGCTCCTCAAGCCAGTTATCCAGTTCCTTTCTCCAATCTTCCCCCCGGTAAAAGGCCGCTAAGGCCCGATGTCCGGCCGAACCCCGACTCGGCGCTATTTGCGCCACCCTCGGTTTCAGCTCCTCGATGTAGCGCCAATAGTGCTTCATTGAACACTGCGAGAACGTCCGAATTTCGCTCCAGCTAACTGTACTCATTCTTCTTCACCCCACTTTAATTTGACTTTGTGAACGACTACCTTATCCTGTTTGACGGTTAGCTCTTCAATGCTTTCACCCCCTGTGAGCTTGTCGTGAACGAAATCGGCCAACTCTCTGCGGGTCATATGCGAAATGTAATATACCTCTGTGATATCAATTCGCGAAGGTTCCACGGCATCATCCCCCTTTGGGTTTATTCTATCGGCTCATGCTCCAAGATTCTGCCACCGTCTTCCCACTGCTTCCAGTGGCTGTATCCTTTCGTTCCGGCAAGCTCTATCTGCCAACCGCCTTCCTCGTCGCAGAGTTCTTCTCTGTTAAAGACCGCCGTTCCATACCCCCCTCCCTTTGAGATTATGTAAGGCGCCGGAAAGTGCTTTACGTACCGGCGCCAAGCTACATTTCCATTATACCACACGAAGCGGCTTTTGTCAAGATTTGTCGAGATTGAATATATTCTGTGCGTGGTCCACGATGCTTGCCGAAATGTCTTCCTTCTCCATTAACATATCTTCAATATATTCCTCGATGGTCCCGCTGGTTAAAATCTCATACACGTGCACGGTTTCCTTTTGACCGTGGCGGTGGACACGGTCCACGCCCTGCTCGTTGACCGCCGGCGTCCAATGTTTATCCAGAAATATAACATCGCTGGCCCCAACCAAATTGGCACCCAGACCGACGGTTTCCAGCGTGGCCAATAGTACATCGATTTTACCGGCGTTGAAGTCTTCGATTATCTGCTCCCGGTCCTCTTCTTTGACCTCGCCAGTTATGGAAGCGAAGGACTTGTCGCTGGGAATTCGAACTTCGGCCAGACGGAGTGGACCAACCCATTGCGAGAAGACCACGACAGGGCCTTCGATGGAATAAACGAGGTCTTCGAAGCGTTCCATCTTGGCGGACGGACCCTTCTTCTCGATAAGCGCTGGTGAAATAGCGATTTGCTTCAAACGCGTAATTTGTGACAGCACCATCGGCGCTGTTAAATATTCCTGTTCAGCCAATTCAACGTATGCTTCATCGCGCATTTGCAGGTATATTTGCTCCTGCTCCTCTTCCATATCCACCCAGACGCACTTTTTCACCTTGGGTGGCAGGTCCGGCATTACTTCGTCTTTGGTGCGCCGCAGGAAGTTATATTTAATTTCCTCACGGAGCTTCTCCGGGTTGCTGGCGTGGTCATCTACCACCCAACCCCACTTACCCGGTCGGGCGTTGGCGTGTTCCTTCGCGTACCGCCAGAAGCTTGACCACTTCGTCGGGTCAACGGCGTGAAGCAGGGACCACAACTCCTGCACCCTGTTCATTATCGGAGTTCCGGTGAGTAACATACAGTACTGATCCGCGTCGTGAGCCAGCTTGTGGACCCCCTTGGTCTGTTCCGTCTTCCGGTTCTTTATGCGGTGGGCTTCGTCCACGATTAAATTATCGAAATCGAGGTCAAGTAATTCCTCAAGATAGTTCTCCGGCCTAACCATCGCGTAATTAACGATTAATACCCCACCATCGTAATTATCTAAAACTTCAAGTCGTTCTTCCCGGTCGCCGCGGACCACGGTTATTTCTAACCCCTCGGTCCACTGCTCGGCTTCGTTAGCCCAATTGGATTTCAGCGTATTCGGGCAAATCACGAGAGTTCGGTCTTTGTCTTCCGATGAGCGGTCAATGGCGGTCAAGGCCTGTACGGTCTTCCCCAGCCCCATTTCGTCGGCCAAGATGAAGCGTTGTGCCGTAATGGCGAAAAACACTCCTACCCTCTGATAGGGGTATAAGTCGTCGCCCAAGCTGGCCAACTGATCCTTGCCGCTGTATTCGCCGTCGATGATGTCGTCCAGCACCGCCCGCAGACTGCTTTTGCTGTCAAACCACTGCCGCAGTTCGTCCGGCCATTTGGCGCCCGGACAAATTTCATCTACGTACTTGAGCGCTTCGACGGTCTTCGGTAGGCCGATAGCCTTCTCCTTGGCGTGGTATTTCGCCCGCGGCACACGTTTCAACTTCTGGTGTTCTTCCCGGTTCTTTACGTAAATTAGCACCTTACCCCACTTCTCCCGGAGCGTGGCCGGTGCGGTTTCGATTACTTCGACATTTGTAATTTGGCTTTTAGGTATCCAGTTCCCGTTCAGTAGAATTGCCCGGTTGGTTTCGTGTTCGATTTCCCCATGCAGGTCACGCCCAGATAAACTTTCCTTTTTAGCGAGCCACGGTTCCACTTGAATCCTTACTCGTTCGCCTATCATAACTAATAGCCCCCCTTTTGGTTACGTAGAAGTTTTCAAAACGTTTCAACCACTCAAGCTTGATTTCTTCGTGGAGCGGGGCCGAGCGCTCGGCCCCTGCCCCGCATTTTAAACAAATCGTCCCATCGTAGTATATAGTGTTGCCGTCGTCGCTCCGGTACCGGTCAGCCCAACGATGTTTACATTTCTTCATCGTCCTGCTCCAATTCTAACCCATAATGGTCACGGATGGTCCAACCCAACTGCCGGCGAAGCTCCTGCCCATCCGGATAACGGTATTCAAACTGCGGGTTGCCGTATTCGTTTTCGAACGGTACAGCGACCAAATCCATTCCGCCGAGTTCGTGGTCCACGAGGTCGATTGCGATTTCGGCTTCCCCGCCGTTGGTCCAGTCAATTTGAATTTCAACGCTGTACTTCTCTTCGTATTTCTGCATTTCCTTAGCGAAGACCTGCTTGGTGAATATGCTGACGTTGGTGGGTTCAGCGACGTTCTCGGGGACCACGTCCAGCTCGGCCACCTCGGCCAAAAGCTTGACCATTTCCTTTTTATGCTTGATGTCCTTGGTTTTCCGACCGTCCATTTCTTCCCTTTCGTCGTTCAGCTGGTCGATACGTTCCATTATTTCGGTTTTGGTTAACATTTTTATTACCCCCCTTATTGGATTTGACGGGCTTTAGCCCGGTCCACTACCTTTTTTAGCGCTTCGTTGTGCGCCTTCACTGCGTCTTCGCGTTTGAAACCCATATCCTGCGCGTCCATTAATTTCTTCTCAAGCCAGTTCATATACCTGTCGTGCTTCCAGTTCAGCCGGCGAAGCACCCGGCGTTGCGTCCAGAACTCAACCCGGTCCGGGCGTTCGCCCGGCGCCCACATTTCGCGGTTGTCGGCCATCGTTATTGTCCCCCCTTTTTAGGTGGGTTGAAGAATAAGGTAACATCAACATTCTGACTTCTGAACCCACTCCCAACTGAATAATTGTCCCCGTGATATCTCAAATTCATTACCTGCCGGTCCCGCCCCAAGTCTTGTATCGTATCGTGGATAAGTCTGTTGGCCTGCTCCAGCTTGAAGGTGCGTCCTCTGGTGTCGCTGTGAATGTAAATGTCGATGTGTGCCTTAAGTCCAAATCGCTTCTCAACCTCTTCTTGAAGCTCCTCGGTTAACCTTTTGATTTTGTTCATCATTTTGTCCCCCTTTAAGTTTATTCCGCGGTATCGCCCGCGGACAGAAGCTGTTCGGTTCCATCGTGCAGACTATTTGACCCTTAACTCGTTCGCTTTGCCAGCACGGTCTAGGACATCGGTTGAGTTTCATTCGTCATCCCCCTTCCAGAAGCCGTATCCCTTAATTTCCAACACCAACCAGACTGCCACCAACGCCGAACCTAACAGCAAAAATGCTCCTTGCAGTGATATCATATTATTACATATCCTTTAGTATTTTTTGCGCCTTGTGGTATTCCGACCAATCCGTGCAACCGCGAACCCTGAGTTGAGCGGTGAAGGCCTTATTTCCGCCTTCCCGCTTTAACTCCGTCACTATCTGGTCAATAACCCGGTCCGCTTCCTTAAGTCTTTTCTTGAGTTCCTCCATTCTCTCATAATACTTCATTTTATTTGCCCCCTTTAAAGCATCTCTGCTTCGATAACCACGTCGCGCCATTTGTGCCAGAAGTATCCGTTCTCGTACAGTTCCTCGACTAAAACGGGTGGAGTTGGAATGTTGTAGACGTTGCCCTGTATGTGTTCAATTTCGTTTGGGTCTGCTCCCCAGAACTCCACCAACTCGACCAAATCAGTCCGGTTACCCTCTTTCAAAGCCACTGTTGTTATTATCATTTTATTTGCCTCCTTCTGGCCGGTCTTCATCAGTTCCCGGTGGCCAATCCGGGAAGACGGGGCCGGGGGTAACAGGCCCCGTTTCGACCGTTGGTTTATGCGGCTACG
>SL_8KL_010_SEDDRAFT_10002659_pt1 | contig 14997 bp, 11 predicted proteins | sample SodLakKL_010_SED_4_FD_11160 | JGI IMG/M metagenome (IMG submission 11160) | reverse complement strand
GCGACCCGGCTGCTTGGGCAACAGGGATTGACAGAACGGCTGCTCCCGTAAGCACGATGCACATTGCAATTATCAGCGATAAAAAAGCAGGTTTATCGATGCGGGTCTGAAACAGGCGACGTTGGCGGGTCGTGAACGGGCTGCAGGTCAGAATTGGGTGGCGGTTCGTAAACGGGTTGCGGTTACGAGTCGGAAGAGCGTGGCGATCACCTTCAGGATTCCGGTCAGAAACACGGTTAGAGAGTCCGTAAGAGTGCCTCATGAGCTAACAAATTAAGGGGTCTTGATGTTGTTGGATGAAACTGAAATTAACTTGCGAAAAAAAACATAAAAAAGCATCCGGAAACGTCATCCGGGATCGTCATGTCGCTCGCGGCCGGAAAGACGGTTCGTACGGGTCATTTTCCAAAGTAATCCCGGTACCAGGAGACAAATGCGGCGATACCTTCCGAAACAGCCACTTTGGGGCGGTATCCGGTGTATTCGAACAGGTCGTTCACGTCGGCCCAGGTGCGCGGCACATCGCCGGGTTGGATATCCATCATATTTTTTTCGGCGGTCACGCCCAGCTGCTTCTCGAGCTCGCCGATGTAATCCATGAGCGCTACGGGCTTGTTGCGGCCGATGTTGAAGATCTGGTACGGGGCGAAGCTGGTAGCGGGATCAGGGGCATCGGCTTTCCAGTCGGTGTTGCCTTGCGGCGGCCTCGGGATCAGGCGGACGATGCTTTCGATGATATCGTCGATGTAGGTGAAATCGCGCTCCATTTTGCCGTGGTTGTAGACATCGATCGGTTTGCCGGAGGTCATGGCATCGGCGAACAGGAACAGGGCCATGTCGGGACGTCCCCACGGGCCGTAGACGGTAAAGAACCGGAGTCCGGTGGACGGCAAGCCGTACAGGTGGCTGTAGGTGTGCGCCATCAGCTCGTTGGCCTTCTTGGTTGCGGCGTAGAGCGAGACGGGATGATCGACATTGTCGTGCACCGAGAACGGCATGCGTGTGTTGGCGCCATAGACCGAGCTGGACGAGGCGTAGACCAGGTGCGATACGGGATGGTGGCGGCACGCTTCCAGGATGTTCAGGAATCCGGTGATGTTGCTGTCGATGTAGCTGTGGGGGTTCTGAAGGCTGTAGCGCACGCCGGCCTGCGCGGCCAGATGGACTACGGCGTCAAATCCGCTTTCCCCGAAGAGATCGTTCATGGCGGCGCGATCGGCCAGTTCCATGCGTACGAAGCGAAACCTGCCGGCGGTGACCGGAGGCAGGTCCGGCGGTCCGGCGGGATCCACATCCACCCCCAGCTGTTTCAGGCGATCGCGTTTGAGGCGGGGATCGTAGTAGTCGTTGAGGTTATCGATGCCGGTGACGGTGTGACCGTCATCAAGCAGGCGTCTGGACAGATGGTAGCCGATGAAACCGGCCGCGCCGGTAACCAGGATGTTCATGGAGCGATGCGTATTACGGAATGCGATCCGCCGCGGAATATGCTTCCGGCGGTTGCTTTTCCCGGGAGATTATACTGTTAGGTGTTGTTTCGGCGGACAGGACAGGGTCACCGGTCGGTTTCATGCCGATGGATGAACGCGTCGTCAAAGATATCAAGAGTACCGGTGAGGACGTCGTTGGCCTGGTCAAGGTTGCTAAGGTTGCCGATCTGAACGGTGTAGAGTCCGTTCGGCAGTTGATAGACGAAGAACGAGAGCCGGTCGGTTTCATAGCCGCGCCTGGCAAGGCCATCGCGTGTCATTTCCAGGGCACGGTGGGTGAAGCGTGTGCTCCAGGCCGCGTAGGTCTGGATGTAGAAGCCCGGTTCGAGGGTGCGGGTCAGGTGTGCGATGCCGGCCGCTTCGTGAATGCGGTCGATGCGCTGGATATCCCTGTCGAACTGCGACCCCATATCGTTGAGCTGAGCTTCCAGCATTTCGATGGTGCGTCGGGCCTGTTCCAGGTCTCGCTGGTCAGCTTTGTCCTGCATCTCTTGGTTGAGCTGTGCCAGGCGGGCATCCTGTTGTTCCAGGTCGCTCAGGATCCGGTCCCACTCGTCCTCGCGTCCGGCTATCGCCGAATCCACGCTTCTGCGCCACTCCTGTGTAGCGGGCACAGGTGAATACCAGCGGGCGTGGGGGCGGCGGGAGCTTCCCATGTTAAAAACGAGTCCGGCCATGAAACCGGCAACGCGGTCGTTATCGCGGATGCCGTTGATGTTATTGTGCCCGTCCACGTGGTAGGTAGGGTTGAACTGGTGGTACTTGTAATCCAGTGACAGGTCAATAGCGCTGCCCAGGCGTATGCGCGTACCCAGTCCGAATCCGTAATGGCCGTGGGTGACATCCCGGTCTGGCCGCCCTTCCAGATTGGTCCATTCGCTTTGTCCGTAGCCTATATTCAGCGAAACATAGGGGCTGAACCATGAGTGTCCTTTGTCGATCATGGTCAGGTTGAGCAGATATAGGCTGAGGCCCAGGGACACCGACTGATAGGTATTCTCATAAGATGGCAGGCCTTCGTCATTCTCTATCGTGGTATAGACATAGCGCACGTTAGCCGCAAGCGAAGGGTTGAACATGTATTCAATCCCGGCCCCGAACGCCGGGTTTATCCATCCCGAGTTGACACCGGTGGAACCGGAAAACGGGGTAAACCCCGTGCCGGTGCGGGCCACGAACGAACCGCCATAAACCTGAAGGCTCCATTTCCGGAGTTCCGGTTGCGGCGGGACGCGCTCACGGTCCTGTGATGATGCGGGCTCCATAATTCCGGTCAGGCCGGTCATGACGATCAACAGAATGACTGTTATCATTCGGCTGAAAAATCGGGACACCATCGTAATATCCATGACTCTCATATTAGTATGTGAAATACTTAGTATGTGAAATACATTTTCCGTCATACCCACAAGCAGTTTTTCTCAATGTTTCTTTTTTTGAAGGTCTGTTGATCCAGGTCATGTTCTTTGAATAGAAAAGCTGCATTGCAGAAAGTTTACAAACAAATCCTGATCAGTAACGAATTCTTTAAAACAAAACCGGACAGTTTTTGCGACACTTCAAATCAAAGTGAGTGAAAAACGGCACTTATTAATAGAATATAGTGTGACGAACAGACAATAACAACCATGCGCCGTACAATCTCAGTTGTTTTATCTGCAGCGGTTGTCAGATTACCCGAACTGTTCTCCTGCAGCTTTTTTTGCGCTCCAAATGTGCTCAAAGGGTGTTTCTTTTACTTTATGCTGCAAAGGAAACAGGATCAGCATCCAAACGTGAGATAGCGGGTCTATCCACAGTGAGTATTGTCGGCCTTCCGGTTTGAGCAAAGGCCGGATGGATACGGCCTGGATCTGACGTCAGGTACCTGTCCTGTCCGGAAGCCGGTACTCTTGTGGGGAGTTACATCAGATGAAGATGAGATTCGGAGTACCTGCATGGCGGGCGCGCCGGAACCAGCGTGCGCTTTGCCGGTCAGAGCTGCCAAGCTTGATGGAAAGGCCGATCTTGAAGCCGGCCAGGCGTTGGGTTTCGTAGAGGCCGGAACGTGATTGCCCGTCCACACGAATGGCCGGATTGTAGAAGGTGTAATAGTAGGCGGCCGAGGCATCGATCCGGTCGTTGATGCGGTAGCGCGTTCCGGCCCCGAGTCCGTAGTGTCCGTGAAAACCGCTCTTGTCGGACCGGCCGCGCAGGTTGGACAGGCTGCTGCGGCTGTAGCCGGTACGCATGGTCACGTACGGGTTGATGCTGTCGGTCAGAAAAGTGACGTCAAAGAGCTTGAACAGATAGAAATTCACGCCGAGGTTGAACATCTGGTAGTCGTTCTTGAACGGGGATGCACCTGACCTGCTCTCAAGGGCGGAATAGACATAGCTGGCTTTCAGGCCCACATTGAGGGAGACCATGTACTCCACATCCACGCTGAAGGTGGGGTTGTAGTAGCGGGAAGTGCTGTTCAGAGACCCGGTGTACGGGGTGAGTCCCCGGCCTATCGCACCCATATAGGTACCGGTATTGACTTGTACATTCAAGCGGTTCAGTTCTGGCAGGGCATCTCTTTGGCTGGTTTGCTGGGCGTAGGCCGGGAAGTTCACTGCAAGCAGGAAAAGGACTGCCATGATGGTGGCAACCTGCGGGATATTTCTGGAGCTGGTAGTATTAGACGTCATCATAGATGTTATAGCGTGATTTGGATGCACTTGCGTCAAGTATATCAATAAAGCAGGGTGAAATGCAACCGCATCTTGCCCGGGTTTTGGTGTGTCGGGCAACCGCCGCCAACGCTTTCCTTACCCTTTCCTCACGCTTTCCAGACCTGCCCTTCCCGGACACCTTCCAGGCCGTTCATGGCGTTGCGGGTATCGACGATGCAGTCGGACCACTGCGCCAGGACGCCGTAATCCACCTCGGTGTGATTGGTGGCGATGACCACGGCATCGTAGCCGGAGACGGTCTCCTTGTCCCACGCCACCGACGGCGTGCCGGCCCAGTGCCCATGCTCGCGGCTGGGTTTTATCACTGGCACAAAAGGATCGAAATAGGCCACTTCGGCGCCCATTTCGGTGTAGAGGTCCATCAGCTTGTAGGTGGGCGATTCGCGGTCATCGTCCACATCGGGTTTGTAGGCCAGGCCGATAAGCAGGATGCGGCTGCCGTTGACCGATTTTTTGTGCGCGTTGAGCGCCTCGATGGTGCGGCGCAGCACGTAGCGCGGCATGTCGGTGTTGATCTCGCCGGCCAGTTCGATGAAGCGGGTATTCTGCTCGAACTGACGCGCCTTCCAGGTCAGGTAGAACGGGTCGATGGGGATGCAGTGTCCGCCCAGTCCGGGTCCCGGTGTGAATTTCATGAATCCGAACGGCTTGGTGTCGGCGGCATCCAGCACTTCATGGACGTCGATGCCCATGGCGTGGTAAACCACCTTGAGTTCGTTGACCAGGGCGATGTTGACCGAGCGGAATATGTTTTCGGTGAGCTTGACGGCCTCGGCGGTGGCGGTGTCGCTTACGGGTACGGTCTGCACGATGGCCGTGTCGTACATGGCGCATGCGAGGGTGAGCGCATCCTGACCGTGTCCACCCACTACTTTAGGAATCTTTGAGGTGTTGAAGTTGGCGTTGCCGGGATCTTCGCGCTCCGGGCTGTAGGCCACGTAGAAGTCGGAGTCGGCGCTGAGCCCGGATATCTGCTCGAGCATCGGGATGATCAGTTCTTCGGTGGTGCCGGGATAGGTGGTCGATTCCAGGATCACGAGCTGACCGCGGCGCAGGTGCGGGGCGATGGTGCGAACGGTGCCCTCGATATAGGTCATATCGGGCTCGCGGTGCTCGTCGAGCGGAGTGGGCACGCACAGCAGCACGGCGTCGGCTTCGGGGATGCGGTTGAAGTCGGTGGTGGCGTCGCACAGTTCCGAGGCGGCCAGTTTCTGCATCATCGGTTCGCCGAGGTGCTTGATATAGGAGCGGCCGGCCTTGATGGCGTCGACCTTGTCGCTGTCGATATCGAACCCGAGCACGGGCATCTGCTTCTCGTGGAAGGTCCACATGAGCGGCAGGCCCACATAGCCGAGGCCCACGATTCCGATGGTATAGGTGCGATTCTGTATTTTCTCAAGAAGGGAGTTCAGTCCGTTACGGTCGGGTGTGTTATGCGTCATACGTTCAATGCCTGAATCTGATATGGTTGGATGATGAAAAGAAAGCCGGAAAATACCAAAATGCGGCATTGGAAAAAAGAAGCAAGTCCGGCTGCGTCACGCGCCTGAAATCTGTCCTTGCGCCAGAACGCCTTTCACTCCGGAGAGTGACGGTTGCTTTCTTTTTTTCAGTAATTCCTGTCTTTCACCGGAATTTCCGGGTGCCGCCTCGGCTATATTTGCTTTGTTGGCGGATTCCGTTTCCCCGGAAAGCAATTCACAGGCATAACTCGGCACAATTCGCCTGAACTGCCTGCGGATTTCCATACCATCCTGTTTGTGAGCGGCATCAAAAAGGTCACTGATCAGTCCGTCAAATTCGTCAGCGGCCGGACCGTTGGCCCTGGCCCTGAAGATCTTGGAATGGCGGGTGGATGTGGTGCCCTCTTCGTCCGTGAGCAGTTCTTCGAAAAGCTTCTCACCGGGACGCATACCGCTGAATTCGATCTTGATATCCACATCAGGAGTGAAGCCGCACAAACGTATGAGATCACGGGCCAGATCCACGATCTTGACCGGGCTGCCCATATCCAGTATGTAGATAGAGCCGTTGCTGTTGAGGCCGCCGGCCTGCAGTACGAGCTGCGAAGCTTCGGGAATGGTCATGAAATAGCGGGTCATGTCGGGATGGGTGACGGTAATCGGTCCGCCTGCTTCAATTTGCTGTTTGAAGAGCGGCACTACGCTTCCGCGGCTGCCGAGCACATTTCCAAAGCGGACTGATACGAAGGACTGGTTTTTGCCCGCGCGCAGCGATGCCCGGTGCACCATGTATTCGGCCACTCGTTTGGAGCAGCCCATCACCGATGTCGGGTTGACCGCTTTGTCCGACGAAATGTTCACAAACCGCTCCACATCGTATTTGAGGGTCAGTTCGGTCAGGTTCCGGGTACCTCCAACATTGTTGAAGACGGCCTGATCGGGGTTGCTTTCCATGAGCGGGACGTGCTTGTGGGCCGCGGCATGGAAAATCACTTCCGGGCGATATTTCTGGAAAACGTGCTCCAGGGATGCATAATCACGTATGTCGACGATAATCGGTGTGAACTTTATGTTCGGGTACTCGGCCAGGAACTCGCGTTCCACGCGGAAGATACTGTTTTCGCCTCGGCCCAGCAGCAATACGTGCGCCGGACTGAATTTGATGATCTGACGGGTGATTTCGCTTCCGATGGATCCCCCTGCCCCGGTCACCAGCACCGTTCGCCCGAAGAGATACTTTGAGATGGGCGCCACATCCAGTTCCACCTGTTCGCGGCCCAGAAGGTCGGTCACATCCACCTTGCGAAGTTTTGCAATATTGAAGTTGCCCCTGAGCAGCTCGTAGTATCCGGGCATGATCTGAGAATCAATACCAGCATCCTGGGCCATGGTGACCACTTTCCGGATCACATCCCCCTCTGCGGTCGGCATGGCGATGATCACTTTGTCCACCCGATGCCGGTGTGCTGCTTCCGGGAGGTCTTCCAGTGATCCGAGAATGGCGTATCCCAGGTACCACTCCTTCTCTTTGGTCGGATTGTCGTCCAGGAAACCGACAATTTCCATGTAGGATTCGGGATGGCGGCGCACTTCGCGGGCCAGCATCACACCGGCCTCGCCGGCGCCGGCGATCAGCACGCGCGAGACCTTTCGGGCGGATCGGCGCACATCGGATCGGCGCATGGTTTCGTTGCGGATACGGGAAAAAAGGCGTACGCCGCTGAGCAGCATGATGGTGATTCCCGCTTCAATGACAGGAACACTTCGCGGGATGTAGATTCCGAGATTGAAGAGCAACAGGGATGCCAGCACAATAAGGGTAACCAGGGCCACACCCTGGATGATTCGGGACAGGTCCCAGATTCCTATGCGGGTCCAGCTCTGGCGATGGAACTGGAACTGATAGAGCACGATGGCTTTGATGGGCAGGGCCAGCGCCGTCATTACGGCAATATCATAATAATACCAGGTTACCTGCATCTCGATGCGCAGGAAGTAGGCCAGTGGAAGCGCGAGCGTCCAGATGGCAAGGTCGGTCAGATATTTGTACAGATTTCTCATCATTTACTCTCTCCTTTTTTTACGGTTCTTGATGGGCTCGCGGCATCTTGATGGGTGCCGGGTAAACCGTGATGTGTTTCAGACAATGCGGTGTCCGTGCCGGACACACCGTGAGGTGCCTCGGGCGATGCATTGTACGCGCCTGGCACACAGTAAGGTGCCTCGGGCGATGCGTTCTCCGCGTCCGGTGATACAGGCCGGGTTTCCCGCGCGATGATGGCGAACATGTTTTCCATGTATCGCTGTGTTGTTCCGGCCACGTGCGGGGTGATGACGACCTGCGGCATGGTCCAGAACGGATGATTTTGGGGCAGCGGCTCTTCGTCAAACACGTCGAGTACGGCGCCGGTGGGGATGCCGCTGCGCAGTGCCTGAATCAATGCGGATTCGTCAACAACCGCTCCCCGGGAGACGTTGATCAGAAGGGAGCCCTGACGCATGCGGCCAAGCACCCCGGCATCGATCAGCCCTGTTGTCTGCGGGGTCAGCGGCACGGATAGTACCAGGATGTCGCACCATGCGGCGAGTTCACCCACCTTTGAGACATCGTATATTTGCTCCACTCCTGCCAGTTCGGTCTGGCGGATATCGCATCCGCGAATGGCAAAGCCGAACGGGATGGCGCGGGTGACCAGGCGGGTGCCGATGTTTCCCAGCCCCACGATACCGAGACGCGCGCCGGCAAGTTCCGTGAGCCAGCTGCGCTGCCAGGAGCGCCGGTTCTGCTGGTCGCGGAAACGGTGGAACTGTTTGGCATGAACAAGTATGCCGCCGATGACATATTCGGCTATGGCGGCGGCGTTCACGCCACTGGACGTGGTCACGGTGATGCCGTCCAGATCGAGGCCAAGCGCATCCAGCCGGTCACGTCCGGAGCTTGTCAGGTGGATGCGACCCGGACGTGGCATGCGTTTCAGGGCATCGGGCAGCCAGTTGAGTGGCGGGGTAATGACCAGCTCGAACGCCTCGCCGGAGGGGATTTCCTCCGGGTTTCCGGCAAAACAGCGGGTGGTGCCGGGCAGGTAGCGGTCGAACAGTTCTTCAAGCTGTGTCCGCTGCCGGTCCAGTACATCCGGTTTCTGCAGAAAAAGTGCGCTTTTCATGGTCATGCTACTATCGATTCCCTTTTTGATGATACAAAATTGCGTACGGCGATTACCAGCTTGCGGCGATTGTCCTCAAGCTGCTTCTGGCTGACTTTGCGGAAACTTTCCACGCACTCGTCCAGCCGTTTGATTTCGTTGGTCAGGTTGATCTTGGACTTGAGTTCCGCAACGTCGTTGATGCCCATGCGGAACGCACGCGACAGGATCACCATTTCGGAGTGGAGCCGGATATGTTCGCCGATGATGAGTTTGGCCGGCACGGCGTCTTTGCGACCCACGCGTGCAACACCGCCGAAACCGAACCGGATATCGTGCTGCTGGATCTTGCGTGCGACGTATTCCACGATGCCGCCGCTGAGCAGTTCAAACATGAAATCGAGTCCCATGCCCAGGTGAAGGTCGTTGAGGCCCAGGTGGATCTCGTCGATGCCGGCGCTGTATTCAAGGATGTCGTCGATGCGTGTGAGGGCCTGCGGCGTTTCCAGGAGCAGGCAGAGCCGGACCCGGCCGTCGATGAGCCGGATCACCTTCTCCACCTCGTCGGCCGTGTTGAACATGGGGAGCATGATCACGTCGGTGCCCGCCTCGATGGAGGCATCGATTTCCATATACGATTCCGAGTGGACCGGGTTGATGCGCGTCATGATCTCTGCGTCGGGGAGCCGGTTGCGGATGGCGGCCACATCATCGGAGGTGCTCAGCGCCATATGGGTGTCGAGGAAGCCCTGACGCTCGTACTTCCCCATCCACTCCATATCCACGAAGATACGGTGCACTCCGCTCTCCCAGGCGTATTGGGCCATATCCGGTTCATTTGTGATGAACATGTAAATCATGAATTCTCCTTCAATTCTTTGTGTGCATGCGGTGCCCATTTTTCACGGTAGGCACGCCAGTTTTTCGACTCGTCTCCATAAATGCCCTTTGCGGTAAGCACTACGACGACGGTCTGAAGCAAAATGCCGATATCTCTTATAAAGCCGGATTCGCGGGCATAAACTGTATCGTACTCAAGTTGTTCTTCCCAGCTCAGGCTGCGGCGGCCGCGTACCTGCGCCAGTCCGGTGATGCCCGGGCGGACCCGGAAACGGTCTTCGAACCAGTGCGGGACCACTTCGAGCTGTTCGGGGATGACGGGACGGGGTCCCACCAGGCTCATCTCCCCTTTCAGGATGTTCAGCAGCTGCGGCAATTCGTCGAGGCTGGTCATGCGCAGAAACCGTCCGGCCGTGGTGATGCGCTGATCGGCGCCGACGCTGACGACCTGTTCGGCGTGCTGGTCGATGGTTTCGGGATCGCGGTGAGTCATGGTGCGGAACTTGAGCACGTGGAACGGCTCGCGGTTGCGTCCGATCCGTTTCTGGCGGAACAGGACGGGGCCCGGCGAATCGGCTTTGATCCACGCCGCCAGCAGCGCCAGCAGAGGCGAGAGTACCACAAGTGTCAGAAGAGAGGATAATATGTCAAACAGTCGCTTCACTTGTCGTCCCAAGCGGTTACAAATTTTCGTTTGGTCTCAGTGACTGTAATATGTGAACCATCTCCTGATGTTTTGCGTTTCCAGTTTTCCACAAATACGTCATTAGCCTCGCGACTCCGGCCATCCCCGAGAGCTGCATGTCTCCACCCTGGTTCGGAATGGGCATTTCGACTTCCTGTCAGCGGCAGTTCGGCGGAGCCATTTTCGGCCGGTTCCGGTTCAATGAGACCGATGGCCTCAAGGATGACACGGTTGACCAGGCGCACATCGTACTTTTCCACTGCCATTCCATGGCTGTTGCGTCCCATGACGTCGATCAGATCCGGCTGGCGAAGGAATATTTTCATTCGGGTGGCCAGGGCCTCGGCCGATTTGACGGGAACGAGGAACCCGTTCACCCAGTCAACGACCGTCTCGCGGCAGCCGGGTGTGTCGGTGGTGATGACGGGACGGCCCGTGGCCATCGCTTCCAGTACCGAGCGCGGGGTGCCTTCGCGGTAGGATGGCAGCACGTATACGCTGCACTCTTTGAGGAAGGCCCGAACGTCCTTGACGCCGCCCACGAACGAAACCGCTCCGTTGACCTTCCACTGCTCCAGCTCATCGGCCGGCAGGGCGTGCGGCAGCATGGGGTCATGCGGACCCACGACCACGAACTGCGCTTTCGGGTAATCGGAGCGCAGCATTTCGGCGGCACGGACGAATTCGCGCACGCCTTTGTCCTGCAGCAGGCGCGCGATCATAAGGAAGGTGACCGGCTCGGCCGGCGGCATAGGCGGCGGGGACGACGGGAACCGCTCCAGATTGATCCCGGAGCCGTTCGTACGTGTGATCTTGGCCTCGTCTTCGGGACCGATAATGCCCAGTTCACGGAAAAGCGCCAGGTCATCCGGATTCTGGAAAAAAATGCGATCTGCGGCGGCCAATCCACGCCGGTAAAGCGATGAAGCAACTTGTCTGAGCACCCGCTGTTTCAGGGTTTCTCCTGTAAAAAGGTAGCCCATGCCTGTGATCATGGCCGCGATCATGGGCACATTGCTTGACTTTGCCGCCAGCGAACCGTAGATGACCGGCTTGATGGAATAGCTGTAAACGATATCCGGTTTCCATTCGGCCATGAACTGGCGGAGCTGCCGGTAGTACTTCCAGTCGGTCCGCGGGTCCATTCCGGTGCGGCTGAGCTGGATCAGGTCGTAGGAAATCCCGAGTTCCTCCACTTCCGGCAGGAAGTCGTATTCCGGTATGAGGGCATGCACATGGTGGCCCAGCGCCTTCATCTCCTGGATAAGGTCGCCCCGGTTGGCGATAAGCGACCGGGCATTGGCGGCTATGAAGAGAATTTTCTCAGGCAAAATATCGCGGCGTTTTTGTCGGACTTAAAAATAACGGTGTCCTTTTGATGACGGATCTTTCCGGGGCGAGCCGCTGCGACATGTTGTGGCAGGGTTCACGGGAACTCATATGTCCAGTCCGTTTCGGGATCCGGATAAACAACGTGAGGTCTTTCACATCGTCTGCGTCCTTACTTTCGGAGGTGTGGATTAAAACGGTTGGTTTGTCCATTTGCACTTTGATTAATTAATTGACCCGGAAAGCTGATCCGGATTCGCTTTTTACATACTAACAAGCTATTCTCAAGTGCAACTAAATCCAAGTTTTGGAGATTAAGAAATCTTAACAATGGGCTGAAGCAAAACCTGTAATACCCATCTAGAAATGTGTTTTCCGGTTCAGGGCCGGGCCGCTTCAAATTAGAATCTCTTAATGTGTGTTTTTTGGGGGGGGACAGGGTTTACTTGATGAGCAGTTTGGATTTCCTGCAAACTGAAAATTTTTCGGATGAGATAACAAGATAGAAGACTCTCAAGTAATTGAGATGATATATTATCAGGCACTTGAATCGAAGCATAATAGCCAGCACCATCGGCACACCTTGCTGCAAGAGAATACACTGACATGTTAATGGAACGTACTCTTGCTACTGTAAAGAAAAGCAAACAGGATAAAATTTATAAAAAAATCTAATTATTATTAAAGTAATTTTATGATTTATTTATTAGTGCTGAAGTATATAACAACCTGAAGCAGACTAAAAAATATCAGCAATCCGGATTTTTATATGGAATACAGATCATTATCAGATATGGGTAAAACCATAACGCTGAACACTCATAAAATTCCGCCCAGCGTGGATTTGGTTGTCGGGATTCCCGGATCCGGCATGCTGGCTGGTTCGTTGATCGCACTTTCGCTGAATACCCTTGCAGCCGATCTGCAAGGATTCATTGAGAACCGGACTTTGCGCCATGGTTTCACCCGCAACACCAAAACCTTTTATTCATCGCCACGTGAAGCCAGACACGTTTTACTTGTTAACGATGCGATCGTATCCGGCCATACCATGCAAAAGGCCAGGGAAAAGATCTCAGCAGCAGGAATTGAACAGATCATCACCGCCTGCGTCGTGTATGCGGGACACGAACATACAGAGAATGCCGATTTGATCTTTGAGCAGCTAAGACCGCCATTTGCTTTCGAGTGGAGTCTGATGTATAGCCCTCTTCTTCAGGATTGCTGTGTGGATATAGACGGGCTGTTCCTGGATATCCCATTGACGAACGATGTGGAAGACCGGCAGGCCCGTATGCGTTCTATTCGGGATGCAAGGCCGCTGACTGTGCCGTCACAACCTGCCGGGGTTCTGGTTACTGACTATCCTGAAACGTTCCGACATGAAATTGAGACGTGGCTTGATAAGCACAATATCCGTTACCGGAAACTGCATATGCCGGAGCATGGCGGAGTGAATGGGATTCGGCGCAGTGGTCATCTCGCCACTTTCAAGTCCCGGGTGTATCAGGATTATCCGGAGGCCCCTCTGTTCATCGAAAGTTCAAGCGACCTGGCAAGAACGATAGCCTTGCAGACCGGTCGCAAAGTGCTGTCCTATATGGATCAGGAAATTTTCACACCGGAATATCTGCGTGCAATGGCAACCAAACAGATCAGGAGCCTGCCCTCAAGGATCCTGAGAAAAATGAGTCAGCTTGCATTCAGGGATCCCCTGGCGCCCCCCCATCAATTAGCCGGCGCGGAACAGATAAATAGCAAAAAGCAATCACATGGTGCCAGCCTTCCGGATCTCAAAGTAAATGATAATCATAACAAATAGCGGATATGTGGTATGGACTACAGGTCATTGGATGATCTCTCAAGGACAATCCTGAAAAACCGGCACAGGGTGCCGCAGGACGTCGATCTCATTGTCGGCATACCCAGAAGCGGTGTTTTTGCAGCCAATATAATGGGCTTGGCGTTGAATCTACCTGTCACCGATCTGGACGGCTTCGTGCAAAATACAGCGCTTTTGCTTCCCTACCGGATTGCAATACCTTCGGCCTTGACATATCCCCGGGAGGCGAAGCATGTACTGCTGGTGGATGACACCATCCATTCCGGCAAATCAATGGATCATGCCAGAGAACTCCTGAAAAAAGTGCAGGTTGACCAGAAAATCACGACCTGTGCCGTCTTTGCCAATCCAAAACCTAAAAGCCTTACGCGGATCAATATCTTATTCGATGCGCTGCCTTCACCCGCCGTACTGGAATGGAATGTCCTGCACAGAGACAAGCTGGAACAGTTCTGTGTTGACATTGATGGTGTACTGTGCCGGAATCCCACCCGGCAGGAAGATGATGACGGGCCCGAATACCGGCTTTTTCTGGAAAACGCCACTCCCCTGACATTTCCCACATACAAAGTGGGCTACCTTGTGACAAGCAGATTGGAGAAATATCGAAAAGATACGGAAGCCTGGCTGCAAAGATACAATGTGGCATACAATGAGTTGATCATGCTCGATCTTCCGGACAAGGCCACTCGTGTCAGGATGAATGCATCGTCCCGGTTCAAGGCCTGCGTGTATAAGGGCCTTCCGCATTCAGACCTGTTTATTGAGAGCGAACGCAAGGAGGCGCACATCATTTCAAGGCTTTCGGGGAAAGCCGTACTTTGCTATTCCAGCCAGACGTTCTTTGCGCCAACATGGTCACCGGCGCTTGTCGAACTGAAAACACGAAAAATGGCTGGATGGCTGGCAAAAAGGGGAAGAAGAGCCATTGCTAGATTTATCAATACAAAATGAGGTATATGCAATTTTTCAGGAGGGCATCCACACTACTGGTTCGAGAATATTTTACACAATTAATCCTACAATGGGCCAAGTCTCAGAATTGTTTATGTACGATAATCACATTCGAAAAGATGGGTAACCATTATTTCCGGAACCATTTGGAAGTAAATACCACCTGCCAAGACCTCCTTGCCTTGTCAAAGACCAGCTTTCTGAAGGGATAGAAATAGGGAGCGGCGCAGACGGCCACGGTCACTATTTTGGCCCGGTGCCGCATGCCCGTGCCGTAGTTGGTCACCCCCCAGGCAAAGGTGATCACCATGCCTATCAGCATCAGCAGCAGGATGACCCGCGCCGGATCCTGCCGTATCAGGGGCATGGACTTGTAGATGCCAAAGAAGATACTCAGGTACAGCAGGGCATCAAAAAGCCCCACCAGGTCCCAGACGGAACCCATCATCCATGGAAACGGTGCGAACAGAAAGTACGCTGCCCGGATGGGCGTCTGCCAGACGACATCGACGGGATTGTTGGCGGTCATGCCG
>SL_8KL_010_SEDDRAFT_10002658_pt1 | contig 14997 bp, 14 predicted proteins | sample SodLakKL_010_SED_4_FD_11160 | JGI IMG/M metagenome (IMG submission 11160) | reverse complement strand
TGGGTGCTGTACTGACCGGTCGCAATATATTGAAGAAAACGTTCCATTTGTTCTACTTCAATCTCCGCTAAAAAACCTTTTTGACCGAGGTTGATGCCGAGAACCGGTACATCCCAGGAGGCAAGATCTCTGCCCACTCTTAAAATTGTTCCATCGCCTCCGACGACAATGATCATTTCGAGTTTCTCACACCAACTGTTCAGTTGATCTGCCAAAGATTCAGGGCTATAAAAATCTGCGTCGTTGCTGCTGGCAATTTGGATCGGAATATGGCGCTGCTCAAAAAAATATTTAATATTATCGACAACCAGGGAAGTATTCTTTTTATGCCAGTTAGGAATAATTCCAATGTCTTTCATCAATTACCTCCTAAAGTTCCCGGGATGCTTATTATTACTGTCCTTAAAGCCTCCTATTAAGTTTCTGCACTCCAGGCAGAAATCCTTTCCGGTTTGTTACTTCTTTGATCGTAAAAGTGCCCGGTGAGCCTGATCAACGACATTTGATGCAATAGAGAAGTATTCTGATTGACAGGTGCAGCTTCCGCTTTCCTTCCGTTTGTAATAAATAAAGTATTCAAGATTACCTTTTGGACCGGGCCATTTCGAATAAGTAATTCCCCGGCAGCAATAACTGTAACTACAGGATAACTGTATATTGTTGATGAGTATTTTTCGATGCAATCCGGGGTCGCGGATTACTCCTTCGCCTTTAGTGGCGTCTTCACGTCCTGCTTCAAATTGGGGTTTTATAAGAGCCAGTATGGCGGGAATATTTAATTGACCAAGCACTGGCAAAACTTTTGAAAGGGAGATAAAAGAAACATCAATCACAGCCAGGTCCGGTGTTTCTGGAAGATCATTTTCTTTTAGGTGGCGAACATTAAAACGTTCCATGATCACAACCCGTGGATCCTCGCGCAGACCATAATCAAGCTGCCCGTAACCCACGTCCAGGGCATAGACAATCCTGGCTCCTTTTTGGAGCAGACAATCTGTAAAGCCCCCGGTTGAAGCGCCTACATCAAGGACAGTAAGATCTGCCACTGAAAGATTAAAATCTTTTATAGCGCCTTCCAGCTTCAAACCGCCCCGGCTGACGTAAGGGTTTTCAGGTTCGAGAAGCTCAATGCTTGCACTACTCTCAATCAAAGTGCCCGGCTTATCATAAACCTGCCCGTTCACCAGGACTTTGCCAGCCATAATTTCAGCCTGCACACGAGAGCGGCTCAGATCAGGACGTTGTTCCTGCAGTAATTGATCGAGACGTCCTTTGTGTTTCGAACGGCTCAACTTTGACCTTCTACGGCTTTACCGCCGGTAAAAGCCATTGCTTCTTTATAGATGCCTTCACTGTCAAGATTATAAGCAGCAAGCATATTTGACCGGTTGCCATGTTCTACGAACTGATCATCGATGCCCAGGCGTTTTATAGGCAGGCAGAGACCATGTTTTTCAAATAGTTCCATCACTCCGCTCCCAAAACCGCCTGCTAAAACATTTTCTTCAATGGTTATTATACGGCGGCACTTTTGTGCCCAGTAAATAATCAGATCTTCATCAAGGGGTTTTATAAACCGAACGTTGATTATCGCTGTTTTTATACCCTGCCAGAAAAGCTTTTCATACGCTGTCAAAGCACTATTGACCACTGTCCCAGCAGCAAGAATCAGCAAATCGTTGCCCTGCCTTAGCAGCTCGCCTTTGCCCCATGGTATACATTGCGGGCTTCCAAGTTCCACCCCTTCAACTTTATCACGGGGATAACGTAAAGCAACAGGACCAATCTTTTGATTAAGCGCTGTGGTAAGCATATTTTGTAGTTCATTTTCATTAGATGGTGCCATAATTGACATGTTAGGCAAGCTGCGCAGATAAGAAATATCGAAAAGCCCCTGGTGCGTTTCGCCATCTTCTCCGGTAATCCCTGCTCTGTCAATTGCAAAAACAACGGGTAGGCTTTGGATACATGTATCATGTAAGATTTGGTCATAAGCCCGCTGCAAAAAGGTGCTGTATATAGCCACTACCGGCCGCATTCCTCCGGCGGCAAGCGCTGCAGAAAGGGTTACAGCGTGTTGCTCGGCAATACCGACATCATAAAACCGGTCCGGAAATTCTTTGGCGAATTCAGTAAGCCCGGTACCGGTTGTCATTGCTGCGGTAACAGCCATTATATTAGGATTTTTACGGCTTAAATTAATCAGGGTATTGCCGAATACTTCAGTATAGGAAGCGCTTTTCTTGTTTTTCAAAAGCTTTCCGTTATTTAAGTCAAAGGGGCCGATGCCGTGAAACATTTCGGGCGATTGCTCGGCATAATGATAGCCCTTTCCTTTTTCAGTGACCACATGAACCATCACGGGACCCGGCATCTGATCAGCTTGCTTAAGAATTCTTTTGACAGCAGTAATGTTGTGTCCGTCAACCGGCCCGAAATAAGTAAAGCCCAGTTCTTCAAAGATCATGCCCGGCATAACGAGGTACTTTAGGCCGCCTTTTATTCTTTCAGCGAAATCAACCGCTTTTTTCCCGATCCACGGAATGCGATTTACAAAGCTTTCGAAATCTTTTTTAAGGCGCGAGTACTTCGGATCAGAGCGAATTCGTCCCAGGTAAGCAGACATACTACCTACGTTTGAGCTGATCGACATTTTATTGTCGTTAAGTATAACCAGTACGTTGGCCTTTAAATGCCCGGCGTGGTTAAGCGCTTCGAAAGACATTCCCCCGGTTAAAGCACCATCTCCAATCACGGCTAGAACCTTGTAATCATCACCGTTATAATCACGGGCCTGGGCCAGGCCAAGCGCTGCTGAGATAGAAGTGCTGCTGTGACCGGTTAGAAAAGAGTCATGTTCGCTTTCTTCCGGCTTTGGGAAACCGCACAAGCCCTCGTGCTGGCGTAAAGTCTGAAATTGATCCCACCGGCCGGTCAACAGTTTATGGGGATAGCTCTGATGGCCTACATCCCAGATAATACGGTCCCTGGGGCTGTTAAAAGTGCTGTGCAGGGCCAGGGTCAACTCGACTACACCCAGGCTTGCCGCCAAATGCCCACCGTTATCAGCTACGGTTTGGATCATATATTTACGGACTTCTCCGGCAGCTTCAATCATCTGGCCATCATCAAGATTTTTTAGATCGTCTGGCAGCTTTATAGATTTTAAAATACCGCTCATCAATTTCACCCCACGCTATTACCACTTTTACTAAATATCCTTACCGGATTTTGCATTTTAGTAAGCACAAAACCGACTAAAAGAATAACCTCTGTTGAATTATTAATAGCTATAATTTTGCCCCACGCTTTCCCGCCGACTGTGATTGCCGCTATTAAAGAAGTTATCAGAATTCCCAGGTAAAATTCAGCCTGGTAGTAAGGAACAGCGATGATAAGCTTCATAACTAGAATGGTCACCAGGGTACCACTGATAATTCCTGCGATATCTCCGCCTACATCGTTGCAAAAGGTGGCTACGCGCTCTGCGTTTTTTACTAAATTGACCCCGCACTTCGCGCCGGTTACTTTACGGGACGCTTTAGCATTAAGCGGTCCAATGTCAGCAGCAGCAGCGGCGGTGCCAATCAAATCAAAGATGATGCCTAAAAACACAACAAACAATAATATTAAAAATGAAACAAATAATGATTCAATTTCATTTAAAAAATAATGTGATACAAAGCTGAGCAAAACAGCCAGAATAAAAGTCCAGATTGATATGATAAAAACCCAGCGAGTCCGACGACGATTCTTTTTGTTATTTGTCAAATTTCATCACCTTTGTAAAAAGAAGCATAAGTGGTGGCAAACCAGATAAACTTTGCGGCTTAGGTCCAGCAGGATTTCCCGGATAGCCACCAATCGTTGCCGAATGGCAGTTCCCTTTTAAGGCTATCCCTGTTTATGTCACCATTAACAGAGCTGGATTACCACTTAGCTCACACTTTAATCCCTGGTTTGCCTCTTTATTAAGAGCAGTCTAGGAGTTTTCCTCTCTGGCGCCTGATCTTTCCTAGCCTCTTTTGCAGAAATGGTTTAAAAGGTTAAGCTCCTCCACCATTTCCACTCAAGGCAGGCTACTCTGCACACAGCTTTGTACCGCATGCAGGTTCATTCCCAAGCCGTAACCATAGTCCTTTTGACGATTCGCCACGGACATTGGGTCTCCACGAAGGCAGGGTCAACGCCTACATGCCTTTGTAGATCGCCCCATCCTTCTTAACTCCCAGCAGCAGCCCCCGACTGGGCGTCGGCAGCCGCCACCAGGAACTTCATCGATGTGCCCTTAACGGATTTTTAGGCCCGTTTTCGGAAAGGGGCGCCAACTAGAATACTGCACCACTTATGCCTGCTTTCGTACCATATCATAGCATACCATTCACTTCCAGACAACTAATTAATCTGATTACTTGTTCCGAAACTCGCAGTCCATCGCTATATGTTTAGCAAGCACTGCTGCTGCTGCTGAATTTACTTCGCTGAAAACAGGGGTGAACTGCTCTACAACCGGCAGCTGCGCTAAGAGAATCGGTTCTGCCACCTCCGGGGCTGCTGCCTTTGAGGCAAGTTCATCAAGAAACAGTTCATTTTTTTCTAAAAATCAGGCGCTTGGCCAGTTCCTCTAAAATATATGTGGGCCGGTTTAACTCTTCAATAGAAACTACTGCCTGTTCGTAAAGCATTTCAGCTTTTTCCCTGGCCTTTTCCGGGCCCAGGACAGAAGGATAAGTCGGTTTGTAGCGGATCTGATCCGCACCGGTTGGCTTTCCTAACTCTTCTGCGCTGCTTTCCCAGTCCAGTAGATCATCAACGATTTGAAAAGCCGTTCCAAGGCTTGCAGCATAAACTTCGAGCATTTCTAATTGTTCGCTGCTGGCGTCTGCAGCGATCCCTCCGCATAATACAGAAGCTTTTAACAAGGCTCCGGTTTTCCTTGCAGATAAATCGTTAAGTTCAGAGAGGGTTAATTGGTTACCTTCTGCTTCAAGATCAAGCACCTGTCCCCCGATCATACCGGTAATTCCGGATGCTGCAGCTAACTCAGCAGTAATTCGCAAAGCTTTATCTGCGCGATTTCCCCGGTAACCGAATTTGGCTAAGACTTCAAAAGCAAGAGTGAGCAGACCATCTCCGGTTAAGATAGCCATAGCCTCCCCGTAAACCCGGTGACAGCTTGGCTTACCCCGTCTTAAATCACTATCATCCATTGCCGGAAGATCATCGTGGATCAGGGAATAGGTATGAATCATTTCAATAGCGCAGGCCACATCCAGCACTGAACTATCTTCAGAACCAATGGTATCGGCTACTGCCAGGGTAAGAATCGGCCTGAGCCTCTTCCCCCCGGCTTCGAGGCTGTAGCACATTGCCTCCCGGATCACAGGCGGCCCTGAATGCGGCAGGTAACCTTGAATAGCCTGATTGACGATTGCCTGTTTTTCCTTCAAGTATTGATCGATATCAATCATTGATCATTTTCATCCCTTTTTTCAGGATTGGCATCTGTAGACTGTTGTTCTTCTTTCAATAAAGATTCCACCCGGTATTCAATTTCGGCCAGTTTTTCCCGACAATACCTGGATAAAGCAATCCCTTCCTGAAATGAAGATAAAGATTCTTCTAAAGGTGTTTCGGCATTTTCAAGGCGGCGGACAATTTCCTCAAGTCGCTTCACTGCTTCTTCATAAGTCATGTTTTCGATTTTTTTATTTGTCAACGATGCGATCCTCCTCAACCTTCTCGGTACGACAATCCGCCCGTCCGTCTTTAAAACTAAGGCGCAGAAGATCACCCACCTCGACATTTTTAATCGAACGGATTATATTACCCTCCGTGTCCTGGCAAAAGCTATATCCGCGATTCATTACATTTAAAGGGCTTCGGCTCTCAAGTTTATCGGTCAGGTTGTTTAATTGCATCCCCTTAAATTGAAGCAGACGCACAATATCCCGCCGAAGATTTTCATCAAGACGTTCTAAGTTTTCCCGGAAAGTTTGAATACGCTCCCGGGGACGCTGGAAAAAGCGCTCACTGACAATATGGTCAAGGCGCTGTTTTTCCTGCTGGACCTGATTTTTCAGAGCCAGAGCTGCCCTGGTGCTGAGTTGTTCAATATCTACCACCAGGTCCTCATAGAGGGGCACTGCTGCAGCTGCAGCTTCAGTTGGGGTATGGGCTCGGTAATCAGCAGTGAAATCAGCAATTGTAAAATCTGTTTCATGGCCCACTGCAGAAATGACCGGTATATTCGATCGGTGTATCGCCCGAGCAACGGTCTCTTCGTTAAACGGCCAGAGATCTTCTAATGAACCGCCACCCCTGGTCAGGATAATCAAATCAATATCCTCTCTTCTGTTCAGCAAATCCAGGGCCCGGACAAGATCGGGCGCCGCCCCAGGTCCCTGGACCAGGCTTTCAACCACTAACAGATTAACGTAGGGAAAACGCTTTTTAATAGTTGATTGAATATCCTGCAGGGCCGCTCCGCTTGGAGATGTAATTATACCAATTTTCCGGGGGATCAAAGGCAGCTTTATTTTATGCTCAGGCCTAAATAAACCTTCTGCTTCAAGCTTTTGCTTAAGCTGTTCAAAGGCAACATAAAGGGAACCCATACCGGCCGGTTCTATATTATCAACGTAAAGCTGATAAACCCCAATCGGTTCATAAACTGAAAGGTTCCCGTGCAAAATTACCTCCATTCCGTCATCAGGTTTAAAAAGACAGTTCAGATTATCCCTGCGAAAAAAAACGCAGCGCAGTGAAGACGAGCGGTCTTTTACAGTAAAATACATATGGCCGGAACGGTGATGTTTGAAATTAGATATTTCTCCGGTTACCCACAAATCACGTAAACGCGGGTCCCCATGAATCAGTCCTTTAACATAGCGGTTTATTTCCGATACTTTTAAGACAGGCGCTTGATTTTTCATGTTTTTGAAGTTAGTACCCGAATGCCCGAAAATACAATAACCTTTCAGGTTAAAGCACACAGACCTTCGGGTACTCTTTCTTTCTTTCCCTCCCGGTGCACTAATTCACTCTCCGGCGATTAATATGATGGCCTGAGAATGATGATTTAACCGGGAAACAGGTTTTTCATTTCGTCACGGATATCATCCAGGGATGAAAAGCCCCATTTTTCGCCCATCGCTTCAGCCAGGTCACAGATTAACTTCCAGTCCTCTGTCACTTTTTGGCCATTTTGAATAGCGGATTCGTTAAAATAAGTCAGCCCGGATGAATTGGTAAAAGCGCCTCTTTTCCGGACAGCAGGCAATGCGGGCAGCATCAGGTCAGCTTGTTCAGGTGCATCCTCACGGTCTTCACAGGAAATCGCTAAGAAATCAAGCTTTCCGGGTTGAAGATCGGAAAATCCACATCCAAAAGCAAGCAGGCCTTTGACTTTTCCATCTTTAGCTGATTTAAATATCTCATCACGGTTCAGGCCGGCATCGCCATTTAAAGCAACAAAACCGGGCCCGAAAGATGGGGAACCACCCAGCACGACAGTTCCTGCTGCATTGCTGTAATTCGATAGCATCAGTAAATCACTGCGTCCGAATTCAAGCTGACCAGCTGCTTTAGCCATTTCAAGCAAAGCATTGATCAGTTTTTCGTCTGCTTTTTCCAGAAATGAGGGGCTGACCAAAGTGCAGCTGCTCATTTTTAAAAGAGCTTCTGCAGCTTTATTTAGCCCTTCAGCAGAAACACCTGCTTCCCTGGCCATTTTAGAAGGATCTTTATCCTGCAGGGTGGCAGTAATGCCTTCCAGCACGGCTGTTTCCTTACCTGCCTTAGGTTTAATGTTTACTTCTTCCCAGGCGCTTAGTTGATTATCTTCAGCAGCGATGCGGACGATTGTTGCGTTTCCGAAACGTCCGGCCTGCTGTACAGCCATTGCTGCCACCGGATGACTTTCATCCAATCCGGAACCGAGCACAATAATCGATTCTGATTCCTGCATCGTAGCAGGAGTCGGTCCGACGACATCGGGACCGGTTATTTCCTGCATGCCCCGGTAAGCCATGGCCCATGGCTGATCAACGCCTAAATCTACATTCGCAGTACCCAGAACTGTTCGGGCCATTTTTTGGATCAGGTAAGTTTCCTCGTTACTTTGCTTGCCTGACGCAAGCACAGCCAGAGCGCCGGGTCCGGAATTTTTCTTGATGTCAAGCAGACCTTGTGCAGTCTTCTTGATCGCTTCATCATAGGCGATATCTTTATAATCTTTCCCGTCCCGAACCAGCGCTGCATCAAAAGGCTTTGGATCAAGTTCTTTGACGCCGAATTTACCTTTTTTACAGAGCCAGCTAACTTTTTGACCTTCGGTGGGAACAGTTACTTTGATTAAGTTGTCTCCGCAAGCCTGTCTTTCTAAGGTGCAGCCCAGAGAACACTCAACACAAACCCCGGAAGCCTGGGAAAGTTCCCATTCCCTGCCACCGGCGCTTCTGCCTTTTTCAGTAATCGCAGCCACCGGGCAAACATCGACACATTGTCCGCAGAATATACATCCTGCTTCTTCAAGGGTAACCTCTTTCCCATCGCGATACGGAACTACCCTGGTTTCAACACCGTTACCAACCATGTTGTAAACAAAGCAGCCCGGGCCGGATCTACAAACCTGGACACAGCGGCCGCAGAGTATGCATTTTTCCTCGTCGCGGACTATATATGGATTATCATCGGTTTTTTCGGTTGGGACCTCCCTTTCAAGCTGCTCCGGCAAATCGACCTTGAAGTTATAAGCTTTCTCCTGTAGTTCACAGGTACCGGTCCGTTCACAGGTTAAGCAGTCTTTATAAGGGTGTGTCGATAAGGACAGAACCAAAATCTGGTTGCGCATTTCCTGGATTTCCGGAGTGCTGGTGGTAACCACCATTTTATCGGCCACCGGATTGTCACAAGAGGTAACCGGCTTGTCGATTCCTTCGATATCAACGATGCAGACCCGACAATGACCAAGCGGTGCTAACCGGGGGTGGTAGCAAAGAGTAGGAATGTCGATTCCGTTTTGCCGGGCCGCCTCCAGAATAGTTGTGCCCTCTTCAGCAAATATTTTCTTATCATCAATTTGTAAGCTTACTGTTTTCATCTTTATTATACCCTCCCCTCGGCTATAGTATGGTCATGCCTAAGCGTAAACACTTGATGCAGCGTTCCGCTTCGTTGATTACTTTCGCCGGATATTTAAAGCCCAGTTCCGCTTCATCAAAGCCTTTTAACCGCTCTTTGATCGGCAGGACTTCTTCTTCCAGGCGTTCTCTTCCTCCAACCATTTCCGGGACTACTGCTTCCTTGTAGACACCGATTTCCTCAACATGCTTTTCACTTACCGCCTGAGCTTCCACCTTACTCTGCCCGGTGCGGATATAATTGTCAATTGCTTCAGCGGCGCGGTTTGCAGAAGCGATGGCCTCGATCACCGTAGCTGCACCAAGGACCACGTCACCACCGGCAAAGATACCCGGTGTATCCGTTTCCATAGTAACTGGATCGGTGGACAGGTTTTCTTTTTTAGTCAGTTCAAGACCGCACTCCGGGGTCATATAACTATAATCGGCGACCTGTCCGATGGCAGGAATCACAGTGTCCACATCGAGGACATATTCAGAACCTTCCAAGGGTTCCGGACGACGTCTGCCGCTATCATCAGGCTCACCGAGTTTCATCCTGATGCACTCCAGACCGCTTACACAACTGCTATCTTCAAGGATGGAAGTTGGGTTCGCCAGCAGATGGAACTTGATTCCTTCCTCTTCAGCAGCATCAACTTCTGCTGCGTTGGCAGGCATTTCCGCCCTGCTGCGACGATAAATCAGATTGACCTCCTTAACGCCAAGGCGAATTGCTGATCGCGCACAGTCCATGGCCACGTTTCCGCCGCCAATAACAGCAATTTTTTCGCCCAAATCCACTTTTTCTCCAAGGTTAACTTTGCGCAGATATTCAACCCCGGGTAAATAGCCCTTATAGCCGGCATCTTCACCCTTACATCCCATTGTAGTGCTTTCGTGCAGGCCGTTAGCAATAAAGATCGCTTTGAAGCCCTCTTTCCAAATTTGATCGAGGGTTATATCTTCCCCAACCTTGGTATTATAGATAATTTCAACCCCAAGGCTCTCTACTAAACCAATTTCGGCATTGAGGATATCGCGGGGCAGTCGATAGCTTGGTATCCCGGCTGCGAGCATACCTCCTGCGATTGGAAGTGCTTCATAAATAGTGATTTTATAACCTTTTTGAGCTAATTGGTAAGCGGCATTAAGTCCGGCCGGGCCTGCGCCGACAATAGCCACCCTGGCAGCATCAGCTGCCGTTTTAAGGTTTTTGGCCTTTTGATCGTAATTATTTTTAGCCCCGAAGTCTGCCGCATAACGCTTTAAGAGACGAATTGACAGGGACTGATCATAGGGCTGACGGTTACAATTAGACTCACAGGGATGGACACATACCCTGCCCAGGGTCCCAACCAGCGGAGTTTTCTCTCGATTGACAGCAAGAGCTTCTTCATAATCGCCTTCTTTTATACACTCAATATACTTGGGAATATTGATATGAGCCGGACAGCCATTACGGCAGGGCGCCGTCAGAATTGGCTGATAAGCCAGGCCGTTGTCTCTTGCAGGCGGATTTTCGCTTAAGTATGCTTCAAAATCTGCTGCGAAGTGTTCCAATGCATGCAGCAATGGCACCGGAGAAGACATCCCGAGTTCACAAAGCGAACTGTCCTTGATCAGGCTGCTAATTTCTTTTAGAAAAGCCAGATCGTTTTTGCTGCCCTTACCTTCCAGAAGCTTTTCAAGCCGGTCAGCAACAACCTTGCTCCCGGCACGGCAGGGGATACATCGTCCGCATGATTCCTTTTGAACACTCTGAAAATATTCTTTTAGTGTTTCTACAACATTTAATTCAGGATCAACAATTACCATCCCAGCCCAGCCAATAAAAGCTTTTAATTCCTTTTCGCCGAGCTGAGGGGGCACATCCAAATCCTGCAGGTCCATCCGTTCGTTTGGTTTCTTGTTGCGTTCATCAGTTAATTTTCCATTCCAGCTGCTAAAAAATACTTTGGACATTTTTCCCTCTCTCCCTAAAGATAATTACTTGAATCATCCTCCCCAGATAATGTTCGTGATGTTATTCACTCATCCTCCCTCCACTTAAGATAAAAGTTATTCGATTAAGGCCAGGCCTTTATCATGCTACGTGCTACCAGTTTTTACTTCGCCATGATTTGAGAAAATCCTTTTAGAGTTTTAAAAGCAACTAATTTTAGAGAATTATATATTCTTAGCGCAGAGAATAGCGCGCAGCCTGGATAGCCAGTCCGACAGCATTGTCGGAAGCAAGTTCAGGTTGAGCAAAAAACAATTTCCAATCCAAAATATTTTCGATTAATCTTGCTCCGATAAAGCGGTTGGCCGTCACTCCACCCACTGCCAGCAAACCCTGGTAATCTTTTGGATTGATAGAAATGTTTTGCACAGCAAGGCTCAGCGAATCAGCGATACAAACTTCAACTGCCCGGGCCAGATCTTTTTTAGAGCAGCCTCCGGCAATTAAACGTTCTGCCTGGCTGGCCGGCCCTGAAAAACTAATTTCACTTCCTTTAACCGCCACAGGTAATTGAAGGTTGCCGGTAACGCCTTTTTTAGCGAGATTTTCCAGCTGGGGTCCGGCCGGAAAATTAAGACCCATGGCCCGTCCAATGCGGTCAACAAACTGCCCGGCATTTAAATCAGCAGTACCGCCCAATAATTCAAGAGTTAGATTTCCGGGACATTTTTCTTCAGCAGAAAGGATTTCAGTCGTGCCACCTGATAGATGCAGGACAATATAGCAACCCGGTTTTATACCTGCAGACCATAAACCGGCCAGAACATGACCTTCCTGATGAGAAGAAGCCCAAAATTGAAGGCCCATGGTTTGCGAAAGAAACAAACCAAAGGCCTCACTGACTTTAAAAACTGGCATATAAGATCCTTCGATGGGCCGGGGGCGGGTTGAAGAAACCACCGCTTTCAGGGAACCATCCTTCAAAAGTTCCCTGCCTGATCCCCAGAGGTCAGGCAGATTTTTAATATGCTCAAACACTGCTTCTGATTGACGTAAACCAAGATTCCCCATCTCAACCGACAAAGCTAACCTGTTGTCGAAGATAAGGTTTTCATCCTGGTCAACAAGGGCCAGTGATGTTGTGTAAGCTGATGTGTCAAGGCCCAAATACAGACCCATTTCAGGATTTTCTATCAAATGATTCTCCTGCCACTCGATCTAAAATTCCGTTTATAAAGCCGACTGCTTCAGCGGTGCTTCCATATTTTTTGGCCAGTTCAAGTGCCTCGTTAATCGATACTGCATGGGGTATATCTTTGCGATAAAGAATTTCATATATGGCCATTCGCAGTAAGTTGCGGTCAACAGCAGATAGCCTCTCTAATTCCCATTTAACGAGGTTGGTTCTGATCAGATTATCGATATAATCGATTTTTTCCACGGTACCCGAGACCAGATCTTCGATAAACTGCTTCTCATCATTACTGAAATTAAGGTCTTCAAGAGATCTGCGCAGGGCTAGTTCAACCCTGCACTTACCAATATCAATTTGAAAAAGAGCTTTAAAAACAACCTCTCTGGATAAACGACGGGACAATAGGCTTATGACCTCCGTGCTAATCGTTATTCTTGCTTATCTTTAGTTGAAAAGAGGCGCTTGAAAAAACCGCCGATATCCTGACTTACATCCAATTTCCATCCAATTAACATTCCTATTCCAATACAAAAATATATAAAAACGCTCCACCAAAAACCATAGTATATTACCAGCAGAGCGAAAATTAAACCAAGCAAGCCACCAAGAATTTTCCCCCAGTGTTTGTTGATTTCTGACCACCAATTCATTTCAGACAAAATATGCTCCCCCTTTACATCCATTTTTCAGACCTATTTTACAGGTGCTGACTGGTCTGTGACAATATTCTCGACCTGGACCTTTACTTCCTGAACNGNTATACCGGTTATTTGTTCCACATATTCCTTGGTTTTTGATTGTAAATCGCTGGATACATCCGGCATCGGAACATCAGGCATCACTCTTATTTTCATGGTGATAAGCAGTCCGTCCTGCGTATAGACAACTTTTCTGCTGACATCCTTAATGCCCTGGATTTGTTGAATGACCCGCAGTAAAATGTTTTCAATAGCATCTATTGAAACCTCAACTTGACCATACTCACTACCTTTGATTATAGCATTGCGGGCTTTTTTGGGTGAACGAAGCCCCATAATAAGCAGGATTAAGGCAATCAAAAGCAGTGCCGCGCCTGCTCCGAGCACAACATTCTGATCGGCCCAGCCAGGCAGCTGAACGGCCAGGCGTGGAACTAGTTCATACTTAACAATCAGCAGTAAGAGAGCGCCACCGATCAACAGGAGTCCCAGGAATACAGAAATAATCCGGGCTAAAGTTCTCATCTTATTTCCCCCTTTTTCTGGAATCAGAAAACTTCATTATCGCAACATTTTTCATCGCAACATTTTTCATCGCAACATTTTTCATCGCAACATTTTTCATCGCAATAATTCTTTATTTTGGCTTTTCTTCAGTTGCTTCAATCTCTTCACTTGCTTCTTCATCTGCTGCTGCTGCTTCTGCCTGGGGAAAGTGAACACCCTGGACATGCACATTAACCTGGGTAACCCGTAATCCGGTCATATTTTCCACCGTCTTTTTGACGCTTTCCTGGATATCCCAGGAGACATCGGGAATCCTGGCCCCGTACTTGACAATGATGAAAATATCTATTTTTGCTTCTTCAGTTCCAACCTCGACTTTTATTCCTTTAGACATACTTTTTCGTCCCAGGACTTCAGATATTCCCCCGGCGACTCCTCCACTCATCGAAGCGACCCCTTCAATCTCAGCAGCCGCTAATCCGGCAATAATGGAAACTACATCTTCAGAAATTCTTACTACACCAAGTTCTGTTGGTAACATTCGACTTTCTTGTTCAGCCATCAATAACCCTCCCAACCTGATTTAAGTTTGCAAAAAAGCCTTTTTTAATCTAGTTCTATTATACCAGACCTAAACAATGGCTACAATTATTAAGGACGAAGATAATGTTTACTCTTTTTCAGGATCTGGTTCCGTTAGATCATCTGGGCCTTCATACCATTCTTCATCATCGACTAAAATTGCTTCACCGCATCCGGGACAGGTCAATTCGATTGATCCTTCTTCATCTAGAATATCATCATCAACTACGGCTATTTCCCGGCAGTTTGGGCATTCAATAGTGAAACCTTCTTCAAAAGCATCAAACTCATCTTCGTCATCGTCATCGTCATCATCATAATCCTCATCAAAGTCTTCTTCTAACTCAGTCAGGTCATCGTCAATTGCTTCGGTGTATTCAAAAAGTTCTTCATAATCGACCCTTAACTGTTCTATCTCATCGGTCATCTCTTCGAGCAGATCAATGATACGATGCAGTACCTTTTGTTCCTTGCTTTCTTCGCCTAATTCAAGCCCTTCGGTAAATCCCCTTAAATGCGAGGTCCTTGCCTTTAAATCTTCATGCATTTCATTTCCCTCCCTTAGTATTATAAACTTAAACCTTTAACTTAAGCCCGCTCAATATAATTGCCACTTCGAGTATCGATTTTCAAGTAATCATCGGTATTAATAAAAAGTGGAACTTGCACCACCAGGCCTGTTTCCATCGTGGCTGCTTTGGATGCTCCTGAAGCAGTGTCACCCTTTATTCCGGGTTCAGTATCAGCAACCCGTAATACCACAGTAGCCGGAAAGTCTAACCCGATTACTTCTTCATCATACATAATTATATTGATCCGGTCATTTTCCTTCAAATATTTTACCTTGTCTCCAATCTTATCAGCAGGAATGGTAATTTGTTCGTATGTCTCTAAGTCCATCATGTGAAACAAATCATCGTCTCTGTAGAGATATTCCATTTCTTTACG
>SL_8KL_010_SEDDRAFT_10002656_pt1 | contig 15006 bp, 12 predicted proteins | sample SodLakKL_010_SED_4_FD_11160 | JGI IMG/M metagenome (IMG submission 11160) | reverse complement strand
ATCTAGTTTCTTTTTTGATATCCACTTTTTGAGATCTTTCGTTCTCGATTTCATAGAATAGATAATTAATTCCTAGTATAAAAAGTTACGTCTTACACTATCGTTTCCAATCACTTCTACCGTTGCATATGAAGTCGAAACCGTACCACCGTTAATCCCTATAAGTCCGCCTACAGCGGAAAAAAGACCTTGGTCACCTTTTTCGTTCACTTCCCCAGTCGCATAAGAAGCGCTGACCGTGCCATTTATGATAGTTCCGACAAGCCCACCGACACTACCACCAGGCCCACTAACTTTTGCATCTACTATACTAATGTTAGCGATCCTCCCACCATCGACATACCCGAACATACCTATATGGCCAGCGACGGACTTGTCTAAATTTAGATTCGAGATAGTATTATTATTACCGTCGAAGTCCGCGGCAAGATAAGGGATGTACAATCCCTGTTCACCGGACAGGTCTATATTCTCTGTTAAACGGAACTTATATTCTTCTTCCCATGCAAAGCCAAGAATATCTTGCAACCCATCTACACAACTTATCTGGTAGTAATCATCCTCTAAAACAAGGGTATCGCTGTAATCCGATATATCAAGAGTTTTATCTTCAATCCAATCTTGATATTGTGCCTTAAAAAGACCACCGATAGTAATGTGATGTCCACCGTTGATGAGAACTTCGTCGATGTTGTAATATGAGTTAGACACTGTCCCCGTATTGTCTCCTAAGAGTCCACCTACAAGTACATCTCCGCTCACATCACCGGTTACATACGAGTTCTCCACAGCACCACCCCAATTTAATCCAATGAGCCCACCTGCAGACCAGTTTCCACTAACTTTACCAGTAGCATATGAATTATTGACTATTCCAGAGTTGGATCCTAGGAGTCCGCCTCCATTGTTTCCGCTCACATCTCCCGTAGCATAAGAGTTCTCTACAGAGCCATCGTTATCTCCAATAAGTCCACCACTACGCCCACCATTCACGTTACTAATTGAGTGTGAATTATTTAAAATGCCACTATTCCTCCCTGCAAGTCCGCCTACATAAAAATCCCCGTTTACGTCTCCTCCTACATACGAATTGTTGATATTACCATAGTTCGTTCCGACTAGTGCGCCTACACTTCCTGGGCCCATGCCCCCTCCTCCGCTAATTTTAGCATTGACTAGTCCGAGATTGGTGATTTCTGCTTCATCTTCTATATACCCAAAAAGCCCCACATTATTACTTCCTTCGGGGCGGTCTATATACAGATCGGTTATTTCATACCCATTTCCGTCGAAAGTTCCGTTAAAGCCAAGATCTTCCTCTCTATCATAATCACCTATCGGAGCCCAACCTACAACGGCATTTTCATAAGTAACATAAATCCAAGAGGTTCTTGTATCTTCCTCAATAGTGATATAGTCCGTTCCTACTGTATGATTTATATGATTTCCAAAATCGTCTTCAACTGATAAAACTGATTCATAATATTCCTCATCAAAGTATATTTCAATCATATCTCCTTCCTCCCAAGTCTCTCCACTTCCAGCAGATTCTCTGATTTCATAATTTTCCATCCGTAGATTGTAGTCTTCATAACCTACAGTATTTTCGTCCAGATCGCTCATCAAAATATAATCTCCAGTTAGGTTTTCCCGCGTATTGTTAAGGTCATGCCAATCATGGATTTCTACAGATTGAAGTTCAGTTCCCTCGATGCTTTCAACAACTCTCTCTTCTCCATCCGTCGCCTCACCTCGGACCGTCACCAACATCCCACTGAGCAGCAGCGAGAGAGTGAGAGCGGTAACTAATATTTTCCTCATTTTCATCCTCAATCCTCCAACATATTATCCTACTCACCCGAAGTTAGTCCTTCGAGATTGAGACTTTTAATAATGTCAGATTATAAAAGTTTTTTGCCCAGTCGATACTTTATCTAATTATTTCCCTCTACATAATATCCCTGTTAATAGCTATTATCGAGTTATGACTCTATCTCTTCCTTTATAATCTTGACCAGTTCTTCAAAGCAGTCCTTGCAGATGCTTTTATCTCCTACTCTCTTGTACTGCTTCGTCCAATTCCTACAAAAATGGCATCTGTCTGAATCATAGGGCATGATTTTCTCCTCTATATCCATATCGATGGTAAAGGATATAAAGTTTTTACCGTAACTTTTCTAGAATTCACCTCTCGTATCTACAATCATTTAACCGCCATCTTCTCTTTTGACCAAACCGATAGTTCCTACGTCTAGGCAATCTAGAAGAATCGGGCTCTGGTTTTTAATCTTCACAGGTAGTGATACTTTTTATTTGTTTCACCAATTAGGAGTGGGCTCTATTGTATCCTGTGTGCCTTTATCTTTCCAATAATCCTCAAAAATCCCTTCGTACGTATTTTCATGAACAATGTAAGTATCTGCCACCTTATCGCCTATCCTCTGTTCTTTTTTTTCTATGAGAATAAGGTCTATCACCATTATCACTCCAAATACATATGCTATATTTGGAAAGGGTAGGGGGTACATGAGTGGTAAAATCTCCAAAAAGATAAAAGGTATTGGCCACAATAATCTGAACACGTTTCGAGTCAAGGAAGTAGCGAAACCTATTCCCTGACCATATATATCAACGACTTTCAAACTAGCTGCCTTTTTGCCCAATGAAGAACCTAAAATTCTATCTGACTCAAGAATCACAAAATAAAATAGATGGATCAATGAAAACAGAGATAGTGTAACGAGATAAGAGGGGGTCGTAGGAATGAATCCTCCCGCTACCAAGGTTATTTCAGAAGGTATTCCTACGAAATCTACTCCTATAAATTGTAAAAGTGCTACTGCAAAAATGAATAATAATGATGTTACGACGATATCAATTATGTAGGCCCCCACTCTTCGTAAGGTGGATCCTGTTCCCTTCCTAATTTTTTCTAAGATTTCAGCTTTTTCTTCTTCATCCATTTGTTTATTTTCTGGAGGTTTCATCAAATAAATATATTTCTAAAAAATATATAAAGGTTTTGATTGCTTCGTTTTCAATGTCTGGGAAGCTTACTGCGAATCCACAGTAGCCAACATAGTACAGGCTCGGAAGACCTTATAATTCTTCTCGATTTCACCTGTATCTATTACGAACTCTTTTGGACCGGTTCTCTCTACCGATGGGAGGAGCTCTATATTGTCTAATTTTCCTGCGTCTTTAAACCAAACGTGGTAGCGAGTTTCTTCCGGCTCTATGATCTTGCCCATGTCGTTTTCAATAGCTTCTTCTACCTTCTTCTGTATCTCTTCTCTAACAACTTTAGGATGCCTGCACTTAGCGCTGTATCTACCCGTAGCTTTTTTTGTCATTACATGAGGAATATCCGGATAAAGGTCTTTAGCCTCTCGGATGATCTCGTCGTCTCCTGCAAGAAAGAAAACCGGTACGTCATACTGGGCCGCGAGGAAAGAGTTCATAGCGAATTCACTCGCCATCACGTCTCCTATCATGAGTTTGTCTACTACTGCCCCAGAATAAGTGTGTGAGAGCGTTCCCTGGCTGTGAGCAGAACTGTGATACCCTACATAACCAACGGCGTAGATCTCTTCGCTGAGGCCCTCCATCTGAGAGAGCAGTTTTGGCCTTCCGCTGAAAAGCTCAACTCTCTCATCTAAATCCTCTATAACTATGTTCCTCATCTTTCCATGGCCATCTGTCACGTAAACGTGTTCGGCTCCTGCTTCAAAGGCTCCTTTCGCAGCAGCGTTCGTCTCTTTCGTCATCAGTTCCTGAGCTCTATCGTACTCTTTTGAATCCATTTTACATTGCGGTCCAGAAACTACGCCTGATATACCTTCGATATCGACAGAAAATAAATACGTCATGTTTTCCACCGAGAAGGAGAACAGAATAACAACTTATATTATTTTTCTTAATTAAGCACCGAAAGTAATATTTAGCTTGTTTTTATTTTGCTCTCGTGGCTGAAAATGATAAGTGATTCAGACTTGGTAGAATTTCTAGATGATTTTCTTAACATCGATGATATCGAAGACGAGAGCGAGAACGGAGTTCAGATCGATGCTCCTACTGAAGTGGGAAAGATAGCTTTCGCCGTAGATGTTAGAAAAGACATCGTGAATAGAGCGATTGGGAAAAACTCTGATCTTTTGTTCGTCCATCACGGTCTCATATGGAACAACGGTCTTGGACCTCTCACCGGCAAAGATTACGAGATAGTTCGTGATCTAATTCAAAATAACACTGGACTTTATGGAGCTCATCTTCCTTTGGATGTACATTCCGAGGTTGGCAATAACGTAGAATTAGCTAAAACCATCGGTGCTGAGCCCCGAGAATCTTTCATGGAATACAAGGATACAAAGATAGCCAAGATGGCCGTACTTGAAGAAGAAAGAACGGTTAAAGAGATAGCTATGGAGTTAGAGGAAAAATTGGGTACCGAGGCTTACACATTGAAAGATGAAAGGAAAATCAAAAAGGTAGGGATTCTGACCGGTAAAGGTGGACAAGCTTTAAAGTCGGCTAAGGAAAACGGAGCGGAACTTTTCATCACTGGAGAGCGCACCTATATGACCTATAATGAGGCTATAGATCTAGAAATGCCTTTGATATTCGCAGGACACTATGCGACGGAAATTCTTGGAGTCAAAAAGATGATGGAGTTAGTGGAGAGCGAGTTCGGATACGAGACCTGCTTTCTACCGGCAGAAACGACAGTATGAAAGAAAATTTTCATGTATTTCAATTCGTTTTTTAATCGTTATTATGTCATCTTAATGTTTGCACAGTGATGCAAAGCTTTTAATACCCTTTCCTAAATCCTTTATCGAAAAGTGATGAACAAGGATAAGTTCAATATTTTTCGTTGGTTGATCTCCATCTTAAAGAGCATCATAAAGAAACCTGGAGAGATCTTTAAGGGAATGCGGAAAGAAGGAGTTTATGCTTTCTTGAAAGAACGGATGAAAAAACCTTCTAAGAACGAGATACTCGAAGGCAACGTTTTAGCGGTTATGTTCAAACTGGGATGGCCGATGATGATAGCAACTTTTTTAAGAACTCTTTACAACCTAATAGATACTTTCTGGCTTGGTAGAATTCCGGATCCTCAGGTCGCCGAGTATTCAGTCACAGCGGTAGGTCAAGGATGGACAGTCGTTTTCATGATGATGTCCATCGAGATGGGGTTCGGTATCGCAGCTTTAGCGCTTATATCTCAATATACGGGTTCAAAAAACTTTGAGGAAGCCGATAGGACAGCTGGACAACTGTACTTCATCGCGATCACAGCATCCATATTAATAGGTATATTTGGATACTTCATGACTCCCGCCTTTATGGATCTACTTGTAGGGAGTGGTGAGGACTCTGCAGCCTTAGCTTATTACGGTACTCAATATATCCAGATAATATTCATCGGGCTTCCATTCATGTTTCTCTTTTTCGCTTTCATGTTCACTCTCAGGGGTTGGGGGGACACCATAACACCGATGAAGATAACCGCAGTTTCAGTGACCTTGAATATGATCATAAATCCTGTATTGATCTTCGGCTCAGGAACCATACCTTTCATCGGAGTTACCATACCAGAACTGCCCTTGATCGGTCCGATACCTGCTTTAGGTGTTAGAGGAGCCGCCATAGGTACGATAATGAGCAGAGGGATCGGCTCAATTTACGCTACATATATGTTGTTTGCTGGAAAGGTTGGTATAAAACTTAAGCTCTCTTACCTTAAACCGGACCTCTCTAGAATAAAAAGCTTCCTGAGTATCGGCGTACCTGCAGGCATCGGTAGATTTGGAACTTCGATAGGTTTCATAATTTTATGGGCTGTTATCTATCGACTTCCAAATCCAGAAATCGCTGGAGCAGCTTACAGTGTAGGAAACCGTATTTTGAATATAACTTTCCTGATAATGGGCGGTTTTGCCATGGCTATAAGTACTATGGTTGGACAAAGTCTAGGTGCAGATGATATAGAACGGTCTGAAGAAGTTGCAAAAAAAGGTTTTTTAGCCGTAGCGGGTTTGATGCTCTTCTTTACGGCAATCTTATTCGCTCTGAGAAATAACTTGATAATGATATTCATACCCGATTCCCCGGAAGTCATAGCTGAGGGTGCTAACTTTCTGATGATATTCTCTCTTGCGATGCCATTCTTCGGGGTTTTCAGAGGTGTAACTTCACTTTTGAGCGGTTCTGGACACACTAGACTTCAGATGGGATTGAGTCTGGTAAGACTATGGGGTCTTAGGTTGCCGTTTGTCTTCCTTTTTGCCGTTTTCCTTTCAATGCATTCGACAGGTGTATGGTTGGGGATGGCATTGAGCAATGTGATTGCGTTCGGTCTAGCATTAGGTGTATATAAAACTGGCTGGTGGAAAGAAAAAGTTATCAAGGATAAACCCACACCAAAGTCCGAGGTAAGGCTCGAGGAAGATAAACCTAGCCGAGAAAGAACGGAAGCCGAATAATATTTAGTTTCGCGGGAAACTATTATATATCCTACTTTCATACGAAATTGAGATACCTCATGTCTAGTGATACTAGTATTTACGATAAACTGAAGAAGAAGATGGGTCGTCCTGAAAAAGACGAGATACTTGAAGGAAATATACTTGCAGTTATATTTAAACTCGGATGGCCCATCATGGTGGCTACCTTTTTGAGAACTCTCTATAATCTTGTAGATACTATCTGGCTTGGACGGTTACCCGGCGAAGTCGCAGATTATTCTGTAGCGGCTGCCAGTCAAGCCTGGTCCGTAGTTTTCATCATTATGTCTTTGGAAATCGGTTTGGGTGTTGCAGGCTTAGCCTTAGTATCACAATATACAGGTAGAAAGCAATTTGAGAAGGCAGAAGAGTACGCTGGACAATTGTATTTTATAGTGATAGTTCTATCTATCGCTTTGGCAATAATCGGTTATTTTTCTAGCCCTTACCTACTTGAACTATTGACTGGTCATGGTCCAGAGGCTGAGGCATTAGCAGATTATGGAACTAGATATCTTCAGATAATATTCATGGGAATGCCCTTCATGTTTCTCTTTTTCGCGTTCATGTTCATATTGAGGGGTTGGGGGGATAACATCACGCCTATGAAGATAGTAGCGATCACTGCAACTCTCAACATGATCATAGATCCTATACTGATATTCGGATCCGGTTCAACAGTAAGTCTAGGCCCTCTGAGGTTTACGATACCCACTATTTTCGGTTATTCCATACCGATGATGGGTCTGGAAGGGGCAGCATACGCTACAATAGGAACAAGAGCTTTAGGAGCTATATACTCATTCTATCTGATGTTCTCCGGTAAACTGGGGCTCAAGATCAAACTAGCCTATCTTTACCCAAATGTAGAAAAGATAAAAAAGTTCTTGAAAGTTGGGCTTCCAGCCTCTGCGGGAAGATTCGGAAGTGCATTGGGATTTCTCATATTATGGGCCGTGATATATAGACTGCCAGATCCAGCGACAGCTGGAGCAGCATACGGCGCAGGAAGCAGGATATTAAACATAACTTTCCTGGTCATGGGAGGGGTGACCATGGCTATGAGCACCATGATAGGACAAAGTCTCGGTGCGGACATGATAGATAGGAGTGAAAAAGTCGCGAAGACGGGTCTCTTGACAATTGTTGTGCTTATGGGGATCATAGCAATGATGATATTCCTGTCAAGAGAGTTACTAATAGGATTCATGGTTCCCGGTCGAGAAGCCGTTATCAAGTCTGGAGCTGAATACCTGATGATATTCTCATTATCGATGCCTTTCTTCGGTATATTTAGAGGGGTAACGAAGATAATGGGTGGATCTGGCCATACGGTTCAGCAGATGGCACTCAACTTGGGCAGGATCTGGGGCTTGAGGTTGACTCTCGTCTTCTTATTTGGTTTATTCCTCGGGATGGGAGATATCGGTGTATGGATAGGGATGGCTATAAGCAACGTGGCTGCTGCAGGTGTTGCATTCTTCGTTTACTCCCTTGGATTATGGAAAGAGAAAATTATTAGTGGAGGACCTAGCCCGGGGCCATCTTTAGAGGAGACTGAGGACTAGTAATAATAGGGAATATATTCCGAAGATTTATTATCACAGAATTTTATGAGGTTATCATATGAGAGAAGAATCCTCCGAAGATTCAATACATAAATTGTATCAGAGAGTCTACAAAAATTTGATCACATTGATACGGTCTGAACTTGAACCTTACGATTTCAACCGGGGAGAATTTCCCCTCCTTTTTAAGTTGATAAAGAAAGGTGACGGCATAACTCAAAAAGAGATCTGCGAGATGCTTTACATATCAAAATCAACCACCTCTAAGATAATAAAGAGACTAGTAGAAAAGGGATATCTCAGGAAAGAGAAGGACCCAGAGGATAAACGTGCCTCTAGAATATTTCTGACCGACAAAAAAGATAAAATCGAAGATCTGATAAAAGAGATAGATCAGAAAGCCGAAAACAAGATGTTAGAGGGCTTTGATACAGAGGAGAGAGAAGAACTTAGAGGTTATTTAGAACGCATTCTAGATAACCTAGACTCTTGATGCTTCTATTCTTTGAAAACTTAGAGAATATAACTATTCTTCGAAAAACTATATCTACTATAAACCAGATATCTAAGAAGGGATATCCGATGATAAATCAAGATAACGAGAGAACGATCCATATCGATTCTGGGTTTCAGCAGATGTTAGCCGGGAAAAAAATCCTTTGCTTAGTTGACGGTCAGCATTATCCACCCGTAACTAAGAATACTTTAAATGAATTGAGAAAGATCGGAGCCGAGATAAAAGCCTTGATCTTTTTAGGAGGGACTGAAAAAGTAAAAAATGCAGAAGAGGAACTGGGAGAAGCAGACATTGAGGTGTTTGTTGATGAGGACAAAAAAGACTTACCTCTACAAACTACTCGAAAAGCGATAAGTAAATATGATATTGAAATCGTCGTGGATCTATCGGATGAGCCCGTTGTCGATTACCAAGATAGATTCGAGTTAGCTTCTTCAGCTCTTCAGAAAGGAGCATCGTATATGGGAGCGGATTTTTTCTTCTCACCTCCAAACGAATTAAAGATTTTGAAAAAACCTAGTCTCTCCATAATAGGAACCGGAAAAAGAGTTGGTAAGACAGGCGTCAGCGTTTCGATAGCTAGAACTTTAAAAGAAAAAGAGCAAGAACCAGTTATTGTATGCATGGGTCGTGGAGGTCCTCCGGAACCTGATCATATAGAACCAAAAAAGATGGCGATGAATGCCGATACTTTATTGAAGGTGGCGAAAAAAGGAGGCCATGCTGCATCGGATTACTGGGAAGACGCTCTGCTAGCTCAAACATCTACAGTCGGATGCAGAAGATGTGGTGGCGGCATGGGGGGCAACCCATTCTCCTCTAACGTGATCAAAGGAGCTTTGAAAACGAACGAGGTGGAAGAAGATTTTGTCATAATGGAAGGATCAGGCTCGACCTTTCCCCCAATAAAAACAGATGCAAGAATTGTTATAATAGGAGCTTCCCAGCCTCTAGATAACCTCCTTGAATATTTTGGACAGTACAGGATAAATACATCCGACCTAGCGATAATAACCATGTGTGAGGAACCAATGGCTAGTGAAGAAAAAGTAGAGAAAATCGAGAAAGGTATAAAGGAATTGAATAAAGATATAGAAGTCGCGCGAACGATCTTTAGACCTCAACCTCTAGAAGATATAGCCGGAAAGAAAGTTTACGTTGCGACTACCGCTCCAGAAAATATTATGCCAAAAATAATAGATCACATAGAAACGGAACATGGAGCAGAGGTTGTGGGATATTCTAATAAGCTGTCTAACAGAGATGAATTAAGGAAAGATTTAATTGAAAGTCTAGATAAAGCTGAAGTCCTGTTGACAGAGATAAAAGCAGCCTCAATAGACGTAGCGGGTAAAAGCGCTAATGAGAAAAATGTAGATATAGTCTTCATGCATAACGAATCCGTTCTTGTGGGAGGTACCGTCGAAACTTTTGAAGATGCCGTATTAAATGTTTATGATAAAGCTATGAAAAGATTTGGAGGGAGAAGATGATCCAGGTGACCAAAGAAGAGGCGAAATATCCATTCTCTAAGGGTATATTAGCCAGGTCTCTTTCTATTACCGGTCTGACTCTTGATCAGATTTATGAAATCGTGAGAGAGATAAATAGAAAGATTGAAGAGGATAATCAAAAAACTATAAGCTCTAAAAAGATAAAGAAGATGGTGAGTAGAGAACTTTTAGCTCGAGGATATGAAGAAGAAGAGAAGTTTTATAGAGTCTCTAGAAAAATACGATATCTTGATAAACCTCTATTGGTCTTGATAGGTGGTGGCGCTGGAGTCGGTAAGTCTACAATCTCTTCAGAACTAGGCGTTAGATTAGGTATAAACAGGATCATCGGGAGTGATTCTGTTCGAGAGATAATGAGAGAGATGATTCCCTATGAAGTTATACCAGCACTTCACGAATCGAGTTTTTCTACCCATAAAGCTGTAGATGCTCCTTTCGTGAAAAACAAGCTAATATACGGATTCGATCAACAGGTTAGACTCGTGAGCGTTGGACTGAAAGCTATCATTCAAAGAGGACTGAAGGAAGGTTTGAATACTATAATCAATGGCGTTCATTTAGTGCCGGGATACTTGGATATCGAGGGTATAAAAGACAGTTATATCTTCCATTACATTTTAGACGTGTCCAATCAGAACGAACATGAAGAAAGATTCAGAATGAGAGCAGAGGGTAGCCACAGAGATCCCAACAGATATATTGAAAACATGGACAATATAAAAAAGATTCAAGAATACAACATACGTCAGGCAGAAAAGAACAACGCTCGGATTCTCATCAACTCTGATATAGAGTCAACAATAAGAGAGATAATGAAAGATATAATAAATGAATTAGAGCCGGTGGTAGAAAATGAATAAAGTTGCACCAAAATTCTACGACGTAGACATGCCGATACGGTCTTTTGTTACTAAAAGATTGATAGGAGTTAGATCTGAAAGCAGTGTTCAAGAAGCCGCTGAGAAGATGGTTGAATTCGGTACAGGCTCATTGGTCGTCATAGAAGACGAGAATGTCGTAGGATTTCTAACAGATGGCGACATAAAGAAAAAAGTCGTGGCTAAAGGTTTGAAACCAGATATGCCGGTGAAGGAAATAATGGTTGAGGATCTTATTACCATAGATATCAGCTCAGATATCAAAGACGTATTAGAGCTTATGGCAGAAAAGAACATTCAGCACGTTTTGATAGAAGAACACGATGACATAGTGGGAATAGTGACTTTCAGAGACCTTATAGACATCGAAAGGCAAAAGCTCGAAACCTATATCTCGAGGGAATGAAATGAAGATACTTCACATATCTGACACTCACATCGGTAAAAAGAACCATTATAATGAAGAATCTTTGAAGATCGCCTTGAAGGAAATTAAGGATAAGGAAATAGACTTATTGATTCATTCTGGAGATATCACACAGGATGGAGATTTAAAATACTATAAAAAGGCAAGAGAGATTTTTGATAAGATAAAGATACCTTATATCATAATCCCAGGAAATCACGACAAGAGGAGTGGTGGACTTTCTCTCTTCAAAGAGTATTTTGGTTCACCCAATGGTGTTTTCGAAAATCAAGAAGCGGTTGTCATCTACGTGGACAGTGCGGTACCAGATACAGATATTGGTCGTGTTGGGATGGTTAAATACGATATGATAAAGGAAGCACTTGCAGAAAACTCCAACAAATCGATCAAGATAGTGGTCCTGCATCATCATACTATACCGATACCGAAAGCTGGTAGAGAACGCAACGTTCTTTCCAACGCGGGTGATCTTTTAGAACTTTTCTTGAAAGCTGATGTAGATTTAATATTGTCGGGACACAGACATTATCCTAATGTTCATCGAATCGAAAACACTGTTTTTGTGAACGCTGGAACGACCTCGGACAAAAAAACACGGTACGGCGACATAAACTCGTACAACTTGATACGGATCGAGCAGGATAAATTAAAGGTGAAAACTAAAAGAGTAGATGGGTCTAAAAAAGAAAAATCCTTTCCTAGAAAGGACAAAAGGATCTTCTACGATTTCGGAGAGAAAATATTCAGAGTTGTACACCTCTCTAACACTTTCATCTCATCATCCCCTAAATTCCTTGAAACTCATTTTTTTAACGCTCTCAAAATTATAAATTCGCTCAATTGTGACTTAGCTGTACATTGCGGAGGTATCGTAGAGGAAGGAATAAACAAGAATTATGAACTAGCCAAAAACTACATTGAAAAGTTTGATACAAAAGTCATTTACACCCCTGCAGGCAGAGATATAAATTACCTAGGTTACGAACTTTTTTCGGAATATTTTGGAGATATGGTACAATCTTATAGAAGTGAAGATATCCTCTTCCAGGGAGTCTCCTCCGCTCAGTACGATTCTCCGGAAGGTTATATTGGAGAGACACAAAGGGAGAAATTATTCGAAAATCTCGACAATAATAAGCGATCTTTTAAATCTGTATTTCTTCATCATAATATTCTTCCTATACCACACGCTAGAGAAAAAGGACTTCTAGAAGATAGTGGGGACTTTCTCAGAGAGATAGTAAACAAAAATATCGATTTGGTTTTGACAGGAACATCATCACATCCCTCAGCTGTGAGGATAGGAGATACTGTTGTGGTCAATGCCAACTCCATGAGTAGCGTTTATCAGAGAAGCAGATATGGCAATTCATTCAACGTTATAGACTTATATGAAAAAGTGATCGTGGTGTATGAGATAAACAGTCTCTGGGGTAATAGGAAAATCCTTGGTGTATGGGAGCGAAACAACTTAGAGAAGAGTTAGTTTTCAAGCTTTTACAAGGTGTATATCGAATCTCGCACCACCGAGTTCGGAATCTTTAACCTCCAAATTCCCATCATAATTATCGACTATATTTTTGACCAGGTACATTCCCAAGCCAGAACCTCCATATTTACCATTGGTGAAGCCCTTTTCGAGTATCTTATCTTTTTTCTCGTCAGGGATACCGACCCCGTCATCTTCAAATTGGATCAAAACTTTTTCGTCTTCAGATAAAACTTTGATCCTGATTCTATCACAGCCGGAATGTTGGATTGAATTTTCGATGAGGTTTGAAAATAGAGCTTCCAATAAGGGACCAGCTTTGACTTGAAGTTTTTCTTCTTTCATTTTTAGATCGATATCTATTTCCTTCAAATGATGTTCATATTTTGATAGGACTCTTTTTATCAAAGGTCGGAGATAGACATCACTAACCTTCTCCTCTTCTTCAAGTTTTCTAAGCTTTTCAACCTTTTCTATTATGTCTTGAGCTTCCTTTAGCACTCTAATAGTTTTATCTATAAGTTCCTCCTCATCGTACTTATCTTTTAAAAGTTTTAGATAACCCTTTGCTGTTTGTGTCTTGTTGCCAACGTCGTGCCGGAGCATGGTATGAAGAAATCTTTTCCTCTCTTGGGCTCCCTTCCTATCGGTTATATCTCGAACTATCGCGATAATCCTAGATTCATCTTCGATCTCATATCTATTCAAACTTACTTCAGTATGAAATTCGGTACCATCTTCTTTCTTATGAACCCATTCAAAATAAGGAGCCTCCCCTTCTAAAGCCTTATTGATCTTTTCTAGAGCTTTTTTCCTCGAATTTCTACCGTCTGCTTGTTCATCAGGAGAGATTTCCCAGGGTCTTTTTCCTATTATCTCTTCACGATCGTAGCCGAACATCTCTTCAGCCTTTTCATTACAGTCTATGAACTTTTCTTTATCCATTATAATTATGGCATCGTTCGCTGATTCAAATATTGTTCTGTATCTCTCCTCGCTCTTCTCGAGTTCTCTCTCCATCTTCACTCTTTCAGTAATATCTATGATTATTCCTTCTAGGTATATCTCACCTTCATCACTCTCTACCGCTTTTCCTCGTTCCCAAACCCATTTTATATCGTCTTCAACAGTTTTTATACGATAATTAGTCTGATAACGTTCACCCTCATTGACAGAATCATCAATTTTTTTTCGAACCTTTTTCCTATCTTCAGGAAAGATCAATTCTTTGTAAGCTAATTTCTGATTATCTTTGAGTTCTTCCGGTTCATAGCCTGTCAATTCCTTACAGCCATTACTCAGAAACTTCATCGTGTAATATTCGTCGTTCAAGCATCGAAAAGCCATGCCAGGAGCGTTACCTATAAGATTCTGAAGCAGTCGATGTTTTTCTTCTAGTTCTTCTTCTGTTTTTTTCCTTTCAGATATCTCTCTTATATTGCACTGTATAACATCTTCTCCACCGGCTCGGTAGACGTTGCTTACGAACTCTACAGGTACCTTCCTGCCATCTTTAGTTTCTAGAGGCAAATCATCATAACGCACGTATCCTTGATCCCTGAGATCTTTGAATTTGTCCCTATTTTCACAAATCTGTTCAAAGCTACCGATCTCCCACAGCTTTTTTTCCTGCAGTTCATCTAAAGAATAATCGAGAATTTCCCTGATATATGGATTTGCATCTTTGATCTCTCCGGTATCATAATTTAAAATCAATATGCCGTCTTTAGCGCTCTCGAACAATCTCCGGTATCTCTCCTCACTCTTCTGAAGAGCTTCCTCAGCCTGTTTTTGATCAGTAATATCCACCAGATAGCCAAGATAATATTTCACTTCTCCTTCATCCTTAACTATCTTAGTATAGTCCTTGACCCAAATTGCTTCTCCATTCTTCTTTATCAAACGGTAAGGTCTGTGGTCTATTCTATCAGCTTTAATCTCGAGATGTCTCTCGACCTCTCTATTCAATTGCTTAAAATCCGTATTTGGAAGTATATCAGCATAACATAAATCGCCGCTGATCATCTCTTCCTGACTATATCCCAATAATTTTTCTACGTTAGGTGTTACATATTCTATCGGATAATCTTCTTTAGCTCTCCATTTG
>SL_8KL_010_SEDDRAFT_10002654_pt1 | contig 15007 bp, 19 predicted proteins | sample SodLakKL_010_SED_4_FD_11160 | JGI IMG/M metagenome (IMG submission 11160) | reverse complement strand
TCTCCCTCTCGATTACAAAAGAGCTGAAGCCCTCTGCGACATCGCTAAAGCTGTGAAAGAAAAAGAGAGAGCTAGAAAATTACTAAATCAAGCATTGAAAATTTCAAATAAAATCACTGAAGATGCCAAGCGGTCAAAAGCACTGACCAAAGTGACTGAAGCCCGGGTTGAGTGATTATGAAAGTTCTTTTTTAGATCAAAGATTAGAAAAAAACTGATATACATTCATCCATATAAACGATCAGATATAATGAATCCATTAGCGTCTGATATGTGGTCTCCATATGTGGTAGGAGTCGGGATTGGAGTATTGATATGGTTTGGATTCCTACTTTCAAACAAAGCCATAGGATGTTCGACAGCATACGCGCGGACAGCAGGTATGGGTGAGAAATTGATAAGAGGAGATAAAGTTGATGAGAAAGCCTACTACAAAAAATTTCTTCCAAAAATAGACTGGGAATGGATGCTGGTTTTAGGTGTGGTACTAGGAGCTTTTATATCGTCCGTTCTATCCGGGAGTTTTAGGATAGAGACAGTTCCGCGAATCTGGGAAAACGCTTTTGGTTCGAGTCAGGTTCTCCGATATATCGGAGCTTTGATCGGCGGATTACTCTTAGGATTCGGAGCTCGGATGGCCGGTGGATGCACCAGCGGTCACGGTTTAAGCGGTACTTCTCAATTATCGGTCGGAAGTTGGCTTGCCTTTATATTCTTCTTCATAGGAGGAATAGTGACCGCTCTTTTTTTATATGGAGGTGTCTAGATGCTAGAAGAACTTTATAATAAAAAGAAAAAACAACTCTTCATAGGCTTCTTGATAGGAGTTGGTTTCGGTTTTCTATTGGACAGAGGGGGCGCTACAGATTTCAATATAATAGTGAACCAATTGCTTTTGAAAGATTTTAGAGTGCTGAAGATAATATTTACAGCGATAATCACTGGTATGATAGGAGTACATCTGATCGTAAAGTATCTACCTCCAAAACTTCAACCGAAGCCCTGCCGGTGGAAACCAATAGTCATAGGTGGCTTGATCTTCGGGGTTGGTTTCGCGGTCCTAGGTCTCTGCCCAGGAACTGCAGCAGGAGCCATGGGTACAGGAGCTATTCACGCAATCTTTGGAGTTCTAGGTATGCTTTTAGGCGCAGGAATATTCGCCTCAGTTTACACTCATATCGAAGATTTCATGGTAGACAGTGATATGGGTCCTGTTACTATACCTGAATCACTGAATGTGAATAAATGGTTGTTGATACTGGCTTTCTCTATCGTCCTTGCAACAGTTATGTATTTGCTAGAAAGAGCTGGATTATAAGGTAATCTTCTTTTAAAATTCGCTTATAAGAGGTTTCCATTGACTCTACCTCTTTACATCCTTTAGTCGACATTCTCAATCTTCAACCATGGAGAATAGGAAATAGAAGAGAAAAATTTTTTCTATCTAGATGAGATAAATTCCGACTCGATTCATCAATACTTGGAAAACATCCCTTCTTTCCGTTATGACAAATTTGACCACTCTATCGATTCTAAGACCTAACTTTTCATCTGTAAAAAATGTATGAGATTGAGTGAATTATCCTTGTCTCAACATAGATTATACGAAAGTTTCTAGGAAAAAATATTTTAGTATCAAAAATATTTTTATTCTACGTATGGGTAAAACGGGAAAATACAGATCGCTCGGTCTTAAATCAAAAACTTCGGATGTTGAGGCAAATTCTTTTTTCAGAGTTATAGCCTATTTCATCGATGCGGTCGTAATCCGCTTAATCTTCCAAATAGCAGTTTTTCTATTGAGAAATATAGGATTTATATCTGAAACCTGGATGGAGAATATAAATTTTTATCTCGCTCTTGGGCTAGCTCCCATGCGTGCTGGTGGTATAACCCTAGAAGGACTTATCTTTATCAACTCTCTACAAGATCTTCTAGTCCACATCTCATATAGTGCATTATTCATAGGTTATTTCATAATATGGGAATGGAAATGGGGAGAAACGATAGGAAAGAAGATTTTTGGGATCAAAGTAGTAGATGGATATGGATCTAAAATTTCCTTTAAAAATTCCTTTTTGAGAAATTCGACTAAGTACCTTCTCAGAGTACCGATTTTAAATTTCCTGATATTTATTATCGAGATGTTACTCCTCACATTTTATTCCACTAGGAGTGGAGATTTATTAGCAGGCACAAAGGTCATCTCAAAGTCTGAAGAGAGTATAGTAAGTCGTCTAAAGAGAAGTGATTAACAGGAGATTATTTACCTAATCCTTAATCTTGATTTTCTCTGAGGAAAACAATCTGATGATCAAAAATGTTATTAAAAAAACAGTAGCTGAGAGAACGACCATAACTAAGGTCTCGAGCATAGAACCCATAGATATCCCTATAGAACTGTAAAAAGCGATAAAGGAGGCTATAATGGATAAAAGAACTGCTAGCAAGAGAGTGTTTAGGATCTCGATCAAAGAGGCCTTTCTAAAAGTCGATAATCCAATATAAGATCCCTCAATACCAACTCTATGAGTACCGCTGATGAGCAAAATATTCCTAGCGTAGAACCATAGACCGATCGATAAAAAGAAAAACAACATTATCCCAAGCAAGTTAAAAAGGGTTACAGGAGGGGCAGCACTTGCTCTAGAGAACAGATAAGAAATTACCATCAAAAATATACCAGTATCCAGTATGAAGAATCTCTTCATAACATAACCTATAAATGAAACGACTCCAAAAAGCAGGGGGAAAACCATGTAAACGTTCGATGGTGAAGTTAGAGTCATCACTCCAGAAGTGACAAGAATCAAAATAGGCACGAACCACCATTCTATCTTCATCTGCGTTTGTGCCTGTATCTTAACACCTCCTCTAAAGTGGGTTCCAGCGGCTCATTTGGGTCCCAGTCGATCACAGTGGTCCCACGGGACCAGAGTTTATCTAGTAATTGTTGTCTTTCGGCCTTGTAAAGCCTTTCAGCTACTTCTTTATAATCGTTCTCCTCCATAGATTCTTTTTCAATCTTTAATGGATCAGGAGAGATCACTATAACATCATATTCCTTCATACAAAGATCCACCAAAGTATCACTGTACTCTGGAATAGTAAGTGGCGAGATAAAGATTATCATACTCTTCCTTGGAAAGAATTCTTCTAACAGCCACTTGACCCCCTCCAATCCCCAGCTGCCTCCTCTTTCAAATTTTGTTAGGTTCGACATCAGCTTGTGGTAATGATTTTTACCGGTTCCAGGATAAACCCAGTTCATGTATTCTCCCGAAACTATAAGACCCACTCTATGCCTCGATGAGAGTAAAACATCTGCTAAACTAGATGCAACACCGATAGAAGCTCTCATAGTGTTGTTCTTCATAGTTCCCACCATCCCCTCCTCATATCCATCAACGACCAGGATAACGTCTCCTGATTTTTCACCTTCATATTCATTAGTGAGAGGTTCAAAATATCTAGCAGTTGCTTTCCAATTTATATCTCGTAACTCGTCACCAGGATGATATTCACGGATAGCAAAAAATTCACGCCCTACACCCATACTTTTAGATTTTATCTCACCTAGCCAATGTTTGGTATAGCTCGGATCGATATCCACCTTCGCCATATCTTCAGTTCTTGGCAAAACTCGGATGTCCATCTGTTCCTCCATCTCTACCTCTTTTTCAAAGAGGTTTAATGCATCCCTATATCTTATTCTAACCGGACCTAGTTCAAAATTTCCAGTGATAGGGCATGATATCTTGTAACTGATTTCTCTTTCTTCGCCTTCATCTAACTCAAGTACTCGATAATTAGATCCTTCAGCTACATCAAGTAGATTCGGAAGGACGTCATGTAGCTCTAAAAAACGAAGATTGCCTCCATTATTTTCAATATTTATAGTTATTTTGAGTTCGTCATCTACATAAACGTCTCTGCCTTCTTCATTTGACTCTCTTGTTACATCTATGTTAAATTCTTTGGGAGGGAGTAATCTAACAGCTACTACAAAAATTGACAGAGAGAATATACTCACGGTAAAATAGACCCAAACGCCTCCGAAAAGATTACCTAGGAGCACACCAGCGACTATGAACGCGGCTAGATATACCAAGGGTCTTTTCTGCCTGATTTTTATTTTTTTCTCATCCATAGTCACATCTTCCATATTATTCCCATTCTTCTATGTGCTTTAACAGTGTAGATATCCACTGTTCGTATCCCTCTCCTTTTAATCTTTCAGAGAGATTATGATCATATTCCGAATTTCCTCGATCTTCTGATGACTCGACATCTTCTTTTTTAGATAATATGAAATCAGATATTATTTCATCATCCACGACCTGCCGAAATTTTTCAGAGGAGTTTAAAAGTTCTTCAAGCTCTTCCATCGAAAGATTTCTGTTCTCTCTCAGTTTGTCTAGATAGAGATTCCTTATCTCCTTTTCTAAAAGAGCCTGGCTTAATTCCATACCTTTAAAGGCTCTTTCTACAAGATTAGAGGTATCTTTGAGCTTTAGATTCACCTTTTCATCGTATCTCTTTTCTCTTCTCCAAATCTGTGAATGTTCGGTTCTGCCAAACGACCAGATTAGAAGATTGAAACCGATGATAAAGAGAGTAAAGATAGCTAATGTGAAACGAACCATTCCACCTACAAGGATAATACCTACTACAAGACCAATAACTATAAGGATCATCAATGTATAATATAATAGATTCCCTCGATCCTTTTTAGGAATTTCTTGAAATTTACTCCAATATATCGAATCAGATCCTGCCCTAGAATTAACCATCATATTCACCTCAATTCCTTCCTTAATTCCTTAAGAGCCTTTACAGCTTTGTCTTTCTCTTCCTCTCCAAGTCGATAGCCGCTGTATTTTGCAAGTTCGAAAACCTCCCTTATTTCAGAAAGTTTTGAATTCGGTACATTCAGTGTTCTTATCGCTTGCTTTTCGAATTCCCTAGGAGTCATAAATTCAAAGTTCTTCGCACCTTTTTTTTCTAAGATAGAGCACATCCGCTGATAGCAACGTAAGATAGTAGAATGGATGTCTTTTCCTTCACGAAGTTCCATCACAGCACTATCTACTGTAGAGGAAAGCTCATTCTCCAATACATCTTCATCATCTCCTTTTTCAGTTGAAGACCTAATTACCGGCATAACTTGCTGGAAGAGTAAAAATACAAGGATGAAACCGACCAAGATGATTAACATGAAAGTTCCGATGCCTCCAAAAGTGGTTTCTACAAATACTCCAGGGTCGTCCCAAGGTATGGTAGGTGCTTCTCCATTAACTCCTATCTCTTCAGATATCCATTCACCACCTCCTCCCAAAAAAATAGCTGCTAAAAGAAGGACACCAATTAAGGCAACACCTACCAGATAGGCAGACATACTATCCTCTTTATATCCTTTCCATATTCCCATAGCAGATATACCGATTGTCAAAACTATGAGGAATAAGGACCATCTCTCAGCAAATATTAAGAGAAGGTAGGCGCCAATCATTACAGATGGCCAAAAAATCACCGCCAATATATATGCAGGAGTTCTCTTCTTTATAAGTAACCCAATTGTTAGGGCTATCGTGGCTATTACAAGTATTGGCCATAGATAGGGTTCACTCATGATAGGTTGAACTGGTTCTTCGAAACCAGGAGATAGATCCAACACGATCCCTATGCTCCATGAAGAGAAAAGAAAGAGTATGAGCAGCAGTCCTGTCAAAGTCCTCCTGTCAATATCCAGGATAATCACCCTCCATCTGAACCTGATTATAGCCCATTTTATATTATAAGCTATAAAAGTCAGTTATTAATCTTTTTCTAGAACCAACTCTCTCAGATGCTTCCTGAGTTTTTTAGAAGGTATTGTCTACTTTTTTGGAACCTTCATTTATAGGTACGACATTTAGGGCAATAATGACTCTGATATTCCTCCCTATACTCGAGTTCTGTCCCGCATTCATTGCATTTTTTCTTTCCACTAACTAGATTTAATCTAGAAAGGAGTCCTTCTTTCTCCTTAGAAGACTTTTTAGAACTATAAGCAGTAGGGCTGTCTGTTTTCACTCTGACTTTGTTCGATTTCGGTTCTCTAGATGAAGATACTTCGGGACTTTCTTCACTCTTAGGTTTCATGCTACCAGATTTGGGTTCAAGTAAAAAAGAGATTACCTTGGGTATGAAGAAAATCGCTAGAATCCCGATGCCTATAACAAGTACGAACGCTAAACAAAAGAGTGCCCATATCATTATTTTACCCCCGATTCAATTTTTTCTTCCTTCTTAAATCCCTTATCTATAACTCTCTTGAAGTAAAAATCATTTTCGATTAAGATATAGATTATGATGGAGAATGTCTATAGATTCAACCAAAATTTTCAAATATAAGAATATTCTAAATTTATGATGAAAATTAAAGAGGTAAAAAGCAATGAATTCTATCGTAGAAAAGATCAGATTCGGTATACAGATGTTCATGATATTTTTAGCAGCATTTCTGTTCATTACAGGTATTTTTTACTTCAATATCCTATTCATTATCGCATCGCTGGTGCTAGCGCTCCTTTTCGGAAGATTATTTTGTGGCTGGCTGTGTCCTTTGGGTTTTTGGACAGAAAGGATAATTGGTAAGGTCCGAGAGAATAGAAAACTTCCAGATCTCTTCAAAACGAAAAAGTTCAGATATCTATTTACAGCTTTTTTCCTAATAATCTTCATATATCTCTGGTTTTTCTTCCCATTTGAAAGGTTTCTTTTTCCTCTACTGCTCATGACCACTATGTTTGGTTTCGCTACCATCTTAGGAATCTTCACATTCGATAAGGCATGGTGTGCCTATATCTGTCCATGGGGTGTACTCTCAAGCCTTTTAGGGAGATATGCTCCATATCAACTAGGAATCAAAGGAAAATGTGAAGGATGTAAAGCCTGCGTAGATGCTTGTCCAATAGACGAGGTCCCTCTCGATGCAGTAAAAAATAAGCAGGAGGATGATACCTCTGAGATTTCTTCAAGATGCATTAGATGCCTACAATGCAGCCAAGCTTGTCCTAACGATTCTATAGATATCGTCGAAAGGAATTCATGAATAGTCAATATTCTTATATAGTGATATCCTTTTGAGGAGTTGAGAATGATGGAAGATGAACAAATCTATTCAATTCACGCCTCAGCATGTAAGATGTTCTCTCATGAAGTCAGATTGAAGATAATCGACGAATTGAGAGAGGGGGAAAAAACGGTGACCGAACTCGCTGACTCGACAGGTCTGAATCAACCCAATATATCTCAACATCTTGCAAAGATGCGGGAAAAAAATTTTGTCGAGACAAGGCAGGAAGGCACGCAAATATATTATTCAATCGCTAACGAAAAGATATTCGAAGCCATCGACCTGATGCGAGAGATCATCAAAGAACAGATGGTAGATCCTTCATCACTTTGAAGATGATCGTTTTTATCATTTCATAGTGCACGATCTACCGCTGCTTCAGCGTGTATCGACGTCGTATCAAATAGGGGGATATCGATGTCTTCTTCAGTGATGTATAACGGAAGTTCTGTACAGCCCAAGATGATGCCTTCTGCTCCACTGTCCACTAAGTCATGAAGGATCTTCAGAAGCGTGTTTTTTGACTCATTTTTCACTTCTCCTTTACACAATTCATTATAGATTATGTCGTGAACTTTCCCTCTCTTTTCCTCAGCCGGTATCAAGACGTCTATACCGTGCTTTTCTTTCATCCTTTTTCTGTAGAAATCACCTTCCATTACATATCTAGTTCCTACAAGTCCGAGAGTATACATACCCTTCCGTTTTATAACCTCAGCTGTAGCATCTCCAATATGTATTACTGGTAAACCAACTTTTTCTTCCACGTTGTCGGCCATCTTGTTCATCGTGTTAGCGCATATTAGCAGAAAGTCCGCCCCAGTTTCCTTTAGTCCTTCCCCCGCTTCAACCATCATGTTCTCCAATTTTTTCCATTCACCTTGTTCCTGTAAACGGACTATATCGTAAAAATCAAAGGAATAGATCACCAGCTCAGCGGAATGGTCTCCACCCAATCTTCTCTTCGTCTCTTCATTGACTATCCTATAATATTCAAGAGTTGATTCCCAGCTCATACCTCCGATCAAACCGATGGTCTTCATACTATCGATACAGAATAGCTCATCAAATGATTATAAGTTTTTACCAAGAGAGTTGTTATTTTTGATGAAACAGTGTTTTCACCTCTCTTCATCCGAAATAATTAAAATCAACTTGCCCATCAGCATATCAAAGTGTTATAATGAAAATGGAAAGTTTACTAGATGCTAAGACGGTTGCGCTAAGTGCTGTATTTGCGGCAGGCGTTGCAGTCGCTACAATGGCTATAGCGATACCGTTCGGCCAAGGTTACCTTAATTTTGGCGAGATCGTTATCTTCACTGCCGCTTTCCTGTTTGGAGGTATCGTTGGTGGTCTCGCAGGTGGAGTTGGAGCAGCAGCTGCAGATATAATACTCGGCTGGGGTTTCTACGCTCCGATCACCTTTGTAGTTAAAGGATTAGAAGGTTTCGTTGTAGGAGAAATCAGTGGAGAGAGCGTAAAAAGCAAATTGATCGGGGTCGGAGCTGGGGCACCTATCATGATATTCGGTTATACTCTAGCTAGGGCTTACTTCGAAGGTGTTCCCGCGGCCTTGTTCATAGAACTGCCTATAAATGTGGTGCAAGCTGGGGTTGGCGCAGCGATAGGCTTACCATTGGCAGAAGTACTGCAGGAGTTCGTACCCCAACTCAAAAAATGATTGAGATCAATTCTTTTTCCATAGTGAATAGAAATAGGGATCGACTCCTCGACGATCTGAACTTTAAGATAGGGGAAGGAGATATCACGGTAATTTGTGGGGAACCAGGATCCGGTAAGACTCTACTGTTAAAAGCGATAAAAGGAGTGATCAGCGAAGGACTCGAAAAGAGAGGGGAGATCCAAACAGAGGGAAAAGCGGGTCTAATATTTCAAGAGCCTAGAAAACAAATGGTCAGAAGCAACGTAAAGATGGAAGCAGCTTTTGACCTCGAGAATCGATGTTTCTCTAAAAAGAAGATAGAGGAGAAGATCGAAAAATACTCCAAGTTTTTACAAGCTGAACATCTTTTAGAGAAAGATATCGACGAGATCTCTCACGGCGAATTGACAAAGACCGCTATATTATCTGTACTTGTGACAGAACCTGATATAATATTATTCGATGAACCTTTATCTTCTTTAGACCATCCTAATAGAAACAAACTGCTCGAGATAATAAAAAAGCTAAAAGAGAGAGAAACAACCATTGTGATAGCTGAACATGATGTGAGAGATCTTGTCGATATTTGTGACAGGATGGTTTTACTCAAAGATGGAAGTATTCTACAAGAAGGCGATCCAAAAAGTATGAAGGCAATGCTTTATAGAGAAGGAATCAAAATTCCTTTCAATTGGGAATTGAAGATGGAAGCCAGGGAGGGCAGTTCATGAAGGCGAAATTAGAGGATGTCAACTTTACTTATGAAGAAAGTGATACAAAAAGTATCAAAGATGTTGATCTATCGATAAGAGAGGGGAAAAAGTATGCTATCATAGGTAGGAACGGATCGGGAAAGACCACGCTTTTGAAGATACTAGCAGATCTTCTTGAACCAGATTCTGGAAGGATAATGTTCCCAGAAAGTGAAAAGAGGCCTGAGATCGGTTTTTCTCCAGAGGATCCGGAACTGGGCTTTTTCGAAAGAACGGTTAAAGAGGAAGTTGAGTTCTATCCGAAAAATTTGGGATTGGATCATGAAAAAATTGCTGAAGAAACGCTGGAGAAGGTTGGTATATCACATCTTAAAAACAGATCGCCTTATCTCTTATCTTCCGGACAGCAACGGCTGGTTTCCATTGCCTCTGTACTTTCAGGTCTTCCAGATATACTAGTCCTTGATGAACCTACTCACAGCCTTCACAGAAAAGGAGAAAGGATGGTCGGTAAAGTCTTGAATAAATTAGAGAGGACAATCACATTCTCCACACACTCTTCGGATTTCGCTTTTGAATTCGCTGATGAAGTCATCGTTCTTCACGAAGGACGTATATTAAGAGTCGGAAAACCAAGAGAGGTGTTATCTAAAATAGAAACACTGAAAAAGGCCGGGATAAGAACTCCCGGCATTGTTAACTGGACTAGAAAAAATTCACTAGAAATACCTTCGAGTTTTGAAGAGGCAGTCAAGCTGAAAAGAGAGGTGGAAGATTGAAAGAAAACTTGCTCCAAAAGCTAGATCCAAGATCAAAATTGTTCTTTTCTTTTATAGTGGTGATCTTAGCTATAATCATACCAAAGATAGAGTATTTGATCATCCTCATACTTCTAACTCTTATTTTGGTCGTATTTGGAAGATCGATAAAAAGATGGTTATCCTATCTTTCAGTATTCAAGATCCTCATACCTCTTTTATTTTTTCTAAATTTGTTTTTCTATGCTCACGGATATACATACTGGAGCTTCGAGTTTTCCTTTTTTACTCTTGCGATAACTCAGGGAGGACTCATCACATCTGTCACTATCCTTCTAAGGCTTTTTTCCATAGCTGGAGTCGCTGCTTTGTTCGTCATCTCCACCGAACCTGTTGAATTCGAAACAGCTCTAGCCGGTTTGAAGTTTCCGTGGAGAATCGCCTTTTTATTTTCGTTGACTTTGAAATTGATCCCTGAGATGAAGACAAGATACGGTAAAATCAAGGAGGCTCAACTATCTAGAGGTTTGAATATAAGTGGAGGGCCGATTAAGAAGACAAAGAAGAAGTTACCGATGCTGATACCTTTTTTGGCTTCGATAATCCGTTACGGTTACGATCTGACAGAAGCGTTAGAAGCTCGAGATTTCGACAGCATAGAAAAAAGGACAAGTCTGATAGAGTTAACGCACGGCTTTCCCGATGTACTTCTGTATTTCTTTTCTATCTCGATATTTTCTGTATACATTTACATAAATTTTCTTTGATCTGGTGTTGTATTTTTGTATCTTAAACTGTCCGATGTTTGAACTCTCTTCCTAAAAATAGGGTCTTTATCCAAACTAACTACAACGTTTTTTAATTTATAAATAGAACATCACTTCAAATACCCGGGTAATTATAACATTCATAGGGGATGAAGCGATGACAAAATCAAACGTAAAGATAGATACCTCAAAACTGAGAAAGAAGGTAAATGCCGGCGAATTGAAGGAAGCCTACGAAACTGTAGATAGGAAGGACCATTACAGGATAGGTGCAGGCGCTAGGATGGAGAAGCCAGAGCAGATGACTTTTTTCCTTGAGGGGGTTATATCTCTCTGTGAAGAAGATGGTGATGTCAGACTAGAAGGATTGAGATCCAAAATGGGAATTTTGGAAACGTTCGAAAGTTTCGGTTATACTCTCAAATGTGAAAAAGACAACTCAGTGATATGTGAGAAAAAGGTACTAGAAAGCGAGATCGAAGAAGAGTGTGAAAGATTGGAAGGTATCCTTCAAGATTTGAAATAACGTTCTTTCACGCTTAATTAATCGATAGAGAGGGGAAAGGTATGATAGAAGTCGAAAATTTAATAAAAAAATATGGTGATTTCACCGCGGTAAATAGAATCTCGTTCGATGTAGGGGAAGGTGAAATATTCGGGCTCATCGGTCCTAACGGAGCTGGTAAAACTATCACGCTGAGAGTAATTTCTACATTATTGAAGATAACTGGTGGAAAAGTAAAGATTGCAGGGAACGACTTAGAAAAAGAAGCCGAAGAGATCAGGAAGATAATTAGCTATCTACCAGAGGACGCTGGAGCTTACAAAAATCTCACTGGAAAAGAATATTTAGAGTTCATGGCAGAATTTTTCGACGGAGGCAAGGGAACCAGCGAAATCGTTAGGAAAGGTGTTGAGATAGCTGATTTGGGGGAGAGGATCGACGATAAAGTCGATACTTACAGCAAAGGCATGAAAAGAAGACTATTGGTTGGTAGAGCCTTGATGATAGACCCTAAACTAGCCATCTTAGATGAACCTACATCAGGTCTCGATGTGATAAATGCCCGTGAGGTAAGACAATTGATAAAGGAATACGCTGCAGGTGGTACCACGATATTGCTTTCTTCCCATAATATGTTAGAAGTCGACTTTCTGTGCGATAGGATTTCGCTGATAGATGATGGAGTCATAGTGGAAAGCGGTAGACCTAAACAATTGAAAGAAAAACATGATGCCGAAAATATAGAAGAAGTATTCACGAAGGTGGTAAGATGAGTCTAATGAATATAACTAAAAAAGAGATAAAAGAATTGCTTACACCTTCGACGTTCGTACCGATTATTGTGATAGCTATATTATTCGCTTCCATGGGCAACATAATGGGAGGTATGATGGAAGAAGGGGAAGAAGAACCCGTGGTTGGTGTGATCAACGAAGATAACGGTAAATACTCTGATATGGCTATGTTTGTCCTTGAAGAGGATGCTGATATCGTTTACAATGGGTCAGAAATGCAGGAGGGTATCGATGAAGTTACGAAGAGTGGAGGTTCCGCTGTCTTGAGAATCCCAGGGAATTTTTCCTATAATATCGATAATAATATCACCGGTACAATCGAAGTCGTTTGGATAATGAGAGGCGTAGGCATAATGGACAGCATATCCTCTAGTGTCGTTGAGAGGGTTATCCAAAACATAAACACACATATCTCTCACGATTTAATAGAGGAAAAGACGGGCCTGGACCCTCTACATCTACAGAATCCAACTGTGAAAGAAGAGGTCATCATGTTCAAAGGAGAAGAGATGGCTGGAGTCGATCCATCGACTTTAGGTGGAATGTTGAGCTCGCAATCTGTCATGTTGCCTATTGTTACTATGATGCTGATAATGATGGCAGGAGGAGCGATAATATCTTCTATGGGTATGGAAAAAGAAGATAAAACACTAGAGACTCTATTGACCCTACCGATCAAAAGGGGTTCAATAGTTACTGGAAAGTTGATAGGAGCAGCTACGGTAGGTCTACTGATGGCCTTAATCTTTATGCTCGGTTATGGATATTACATGCAGTCGATGCAGACCGCTGATTTAAACCTGGCAGATTACGGTTTAGGCCTTGGAATTTTTGATTATGTGTTGGTCGGTATCTCGCTCTTCTTAGCATTGATTGCTGGTTTGGCTCTCAGTCTTCTGTTAGGTACTTTTGCTAAGAACTATAAGTCGGCTCAGACACTGCTTTTTCCCGTTACGGCCTTAGCGATAATTCCGATGTTCGTGTTCATGTTCACAGATGTTGGCAATCTTCCTCCCCTATTTAGAAGTTTAATGTATGCGATACCGTTCTCTCACCCGATAATCGCTATGAGGTCTCTTATGTTTGGAGACTATCCGATAGTCATCTGGGGTATATTATACAGCGCTATCTTTTCGATGGTGATCATAGGTATCGTAGTATGGGTATTTAACAGCGATAGACTGATAACAGGGAAAATCGGGAAAAAAGACGGCATCCTAGAAAAACTATCTAGATGAGATGATGAAACTCGGTGTATCAAACAAAAAACCTTTATCTCTATTACCTATTTAAAGAACGATGGACGAAACAGATTTCAGGTTATGTTTACTGCTGAGAGAAAATTCCCGTATTCCCTACCGCGAACTAGCCGATAAAGTTGAACTTTCGGTCAACGCAGTACACAGCAGAGTCAATAATTTAGTAGAGAGCGGTATCATAGGGGGCTTTCATACAAATTTGGGTGATGGTGCGATCAAAGAAAGTCTCAAGATTTTGATCCACGGAGAATCTCGATTCGAGGAACTAGATGAGGTTATAGGTGAATTATCAAAAGATGAAAATACCTTCAAGATGTTCTCCACTAGCGATGAATATCTCTACATCCATGGTGTCTTACCAGATATATCAGAGATGAGCGATTATGTGGAATATATACCAGAGGTGGCAGGGATAGACACGCCCGAAGTATTCTTACCATCTGTACCTAAAACTTCTAAAAATGAAGTTTTCGAATTGAAACAAACGGATTACGAGATCATAAACTCGCTCCATCTAGATTCTCGAAAATCACTTTCCCAGGTGGCTGATGAACTCGGCGTATCAACGAAAACTGTTCGAAGAAGGATCGACAAGATGGAGGAAGCTAGGGCGATAGATTACACTATCAGTTGGTATCCTATTTATTCTGATGATTTTATAGGGATCTTGCATTGTAAGGTTTTGGAGGGGGAGAGGAACCAAAGACTCTCCGATGTCAAAAACACTTACTTTCCCAATGTTTTCGAAACAGAAAAAGCTAGTAATCATCCTGAAAGAGTGCTTATCGATACGTGGGCAAATACTCTAGAAAAGATACAAAATATTAGAAGTGAACTCCGCTCGAAGGAATACTTCGGCTCGATCAAAAGTAGGATGTTCTATAACATAGAATACTTCGAAACGTGGAAAGATGAACTGTTGAAAGAAAGAGCGAATGAGTAGGTAAAGTCCCGTTTTTGAGTCTTACCTGTGATAAAAAGGACAGATATCACAATAATTTGTACTTTTTTACGATGTTTTTTGAACATCATTATTTATCTTTGTCTTCCTCTGTCGTTTTTAGGGAGGGAGGGTCCTAGGAGGGTGAAACCCTACTCACCTATCTTAACGGTGAGTTCTTATGATCAAAAGGAGATGAGAGATATGGAAAGAAGAGATGTGATCGAAGTTCAAGATCTAAGTAAAAAATATAATGGCACTACTGCAGTCGATGGGATTTCCTTCACAGTTAAAGAGGGTGAAATCTTTTCGATGGTCGGTCCTAACGGCGCGGGGAAAACCACTACCGTTGAGATCTGCGAAGGTATAAGAAAACCGACTTCTGGATCAGTACATATCTTCGGTGAAGAATTTTCTAAAAAGTCTAAAAAGACTCGACAAAGGATAGGTGTATTACCTCAAGAGTATCGTTCTTTTGAAAGATT
>SL_8KL_010_SEDDRAFT_10002653_pt1 | contig 15007 bp, 8 predicted proteins | sample SodLakKL_010_SED_4_FD_11160 | JGI IMG/M metagenome (IMG submission 11160) | reverse complement strand
AAAGAACCTGCTCCTATGCCCCATGTGAGGATAGATAACCCTGAAGAGGAAGATGTGGTAACTAGAAACTATGCCCAGGTTGAGTGGACTGCTATGTATCGATTCAGTGATGCATTGGAATTCTTTGTTAGGATCGATGATGAATGGATTGAAGTTGGAAATGAGACGGAGTACACCTTCCAGAATTTATCATGTGGAGAGTATACCGTTGAGGTTAAGGCCATAGACGAAAACGGCAACATTGGGATCAATAATGTATCGTTTATCGTTGAATATGAGGTAGATGAGATCGTGATCTCTCCCTCAGATGATATTATAGAAGCCGGGGATGAACAGGTATTCACAGCAAAAGCTTACGATGAGGGCGGTGAGATGACAGGCGATATCACCCTAACAGTAGAATGGTCTATCCAGGACGGTGCCGGTGGCTACTGGGATTATAATGTGTACCACTCCGAATTCAAAGGTGAGTGGATAGTCACTGCTAGTTATGACGGCGTCGAGAATACAACATCACTGACTGTAACCCCTTCAAATGTATATGAGGTATCTATAGAACCATCTAAACACCAGAATGTATCAGCCGGGGAAGAATTACAGTTCTCAGCAGTTGCATATGACGAGTTTGGGAATTTGATCACTCAAGATGCTGAAGAATTCACTTGGAAAAATACGACAGATGAAGGTATATTCAATGAGACTGTCATAGGTGACTACAAAGTTACTGCCATATACCAAGGCGTTTTATCAAAGCCAGTTAACGTCACTGTTGTAGTGGACGAAGTATTCATGGTCAATATCGAGCCGATAACAGATCAAAACATAAAAGCCGGGGATATTATAGAGTTCAGTGCGACAGCATACGATAGATATGGTAATTTGATTACAGATGAAAATACAGATTTTACATGGTATAATACCGATGGACAAGGGGTATTCGATAAAACATCAGTTGGAGGATACATGGTCACAGCAACGTATGAAAATGTTGAATCAGAATCTGTAACTGTAACGGTCGACCCAGCAGAGGTTGATACGGTGGTCAACAAACCTTCTACACACCAAAGCGTATCAGCCGGGGAGGAATTACAGTTCTCAGCAGTTGCATATGACGAGTTTGGGAATTTGATCACTCAAGATGCTGAAGAATTCACTTGGAAAAATACGACAGATGAAGGTATGTTCAATGAGACTGCCATAGGTGACTACAAAGTTACTGCTATATACCAAGGCGTTTCATCAAAGCCAGTTAACGTCACTGTTGTAGTGGACGAAGTATCCATGGTCAATATCGAGCCGATAACAGATCAAACCATAAAAGCCGGAGATATTATAGAGTTCACTGCAACAGCGTATGATGGATATCAAAACCAAGTAACAGATAATAATACTGAGTTTATCTGGAACAATACGGATGAGACCGGGCTGTTCGAAGAAACAACAGCAGGCGAATATACTGTTACAGCGACATATGATGATATAACTTCAGACACAATAACAGTCAACGTGAAACCCGGGGAAATCGCTGATTTTTCCATCAATGTTGGTGACATATATGTAGGTAAAAATCCCATCCTCGAGGTATTTGAAACTGTTGATAGATACGATAATTTAATAGAAGGAGATAATTCCATCACTATATCTATCGATGATGACACAGCTACGGAAACCCTAACCTTCACTGATGGAAATGCACTTTACACATTAAATGAGTTTGATGAGGACGGTGTATACACAGTTACGGTTACCATCGGAGACATAAATCGGTTGGGAACATTCACCGTAAACAACATCGTTAAACCGGCTGAGTTCGAGGTTTCCAACCTAAGAGTGGATAAGGATGAAGTGGGATTCGGAGAAGAGACAACCTTTTTAATCAATGTGACTAACGTTGGAGATGAACTGGATGATTACACAGTCGATTTCTATGTCGATGGAGAATATATCGGATCTACTACTGTTACCGTCGAAGGAGGTCAAACGGTTACAGCTTCGATAACCCACATCTTAGAAGAATATGGTGAACATGAAGTGTCGGCTGGTGAAGAAAGAGTAAACGTGATCGTTAAAGAAGAAAGTTACCCTCCACTAACTGCAAAATGGATACTTACCCAGATATCTATAATAATCATATCGATCATCTCTGTTTTACTCTATAAGTGCAGATCCGATTAATGTTATGTTTCATTTGTAGGGACTAATCAATAAGAAATAGTGCGAGGGAAGGGATTTGAACCCTCGGACCCCTGTGGGACAGGATCTTAAGTCCTGCGCCGTTGGCCATGCTTGGCTACCCTCGCGCTGAGAAAACTTATTTGCACTCCCTATCTTCTACTTGCAAATAAAATTTACCCGTTGATTGAGGTCACTATAACCACCATAAAACATAATATGGTGAATAGAACTGGGAGTAACATGCAGATTCCAACCGGCTGTGATGCCATCGATGAACTACTCGACGGAGGAATAGAGTCAGGAACGATCACAGAGTTGTTCGGTGGAGGTGGAACAGGTAAGACAAACCTTTGCCTTCAAATAGCAAAGAATGTAGCTTTAAAGGGTAAAAAAGTGGCTTTCCTCGATACAGAAGGAGTTTCCATGGAAAGGTTGAAACAGATATCATCAGATAAGTATGAAAAAGTTATGAACAATACTTTGATCTTTAGGGCATGTTCGTTCACGGAGCAAGAAGAAAAATTAAACAATATCGTAAATCTATCCTTGAGAGAAGATATGGATGTTGGAGCTATCATGGTTGATAGCATGACTATATTTTATAGAACACGATTAAACAATGGAGAACATCAAAAAACTTCGGCTAGATTAGGTCGTATGTTGATCAAACTGATGAAGGTGGCAAGGAAATTAGATATACCCGTGTTAGTCACAACTCAGGTATATGGAGGGGATGATACTACGAAACCTCTAGGAGGACACATCCTGTATCACAACGCTAAAACGATCCTAAAGTTTGAAGAACTCGGCCCACATATCAGAAAATGCACTGTGATGAAACATCGTTCGATGGCAGAACGCCGATCGACGAAATGTAAAATCACCGATAAAGGTATCGTTTCAGTTTGAGAAGTCATTATCATCCAAAGCATTAAATATCCTGAATTTTTTTCTTAGCCATGAAACGTTCAAGACCGGCTGACATGAAAGAGATTTATGCACTCCGTGCAGATACTATAGATTATTTTTTTCCGGATAGAGAAGATGAAATTGAGATATGGGCAGATATTGCCTCAAATTATGGTAAAGATATACTTCACATAATGTGTGGAACTGGAGAACTAAGCATCGGATTAGCTGAGAGAGATTTTCAAGTCACCGGTCTAGATTTTACTGAGGCGATGATATACCTTGCCAAAGAACGTATTAAAAATAAAAATCTAGATGATATTAACATTGTTCAAGACGATGCTAGACATTTTAGTTTGAATAAAAGATTCGATTTCGTCTTTGTCTCAACAGGCGACTTCCATCATTTTGTAGAAAGACACGAGATAGATTCTTTCTTAGCTAAAGCTTATGCACATCTGAAACCAGGTGGAGCTTTAGGTATAGAGCTCTATGTGCCCCCTGAAGAAGATTTCAAAAGGGAGGATAGGAAACACAATCCTCTAAGAAAACCTCCAGAAGGTCAAAGGATATGGAGAAGAAATAAAATAAGTTATCACCATGAGAAAAAGTTACTAGAGATTATGGAAGAATTCCATTACGAAGAAAACGGTGATGTTAAAGAAGGAGAATATGAAATACTTCTCAGATTATTCCCACAGATCGAGATAGAAACAATCCTTAAGGATGCAGGATTTGATGAAATTAAACATATTGAAGGAAGTAATTTTTCACCATACATGCCAGGTGAATATTCAAAAACCTGGATTGTTGTAGCAGAAAAACAGTGAAATAGTTTTATCTATCGAACTCGTACTTTGTTTTTGATGCATTAGAATTTATTTTTCTTTTATATATGTAAAATAAAAAAGTAATGAGTGGTACCATTAAAAATATGGGCCAGTACTCAACATAGGCTTCTTCACCTTGTTCATCAATTTCAAATGCAAATATGGTTCTTTTATCGAACTCAACATTTGAATCTGAAGAGTTCAGCTCCAGGGTATAATCTCCATTGGGAAGTTCATCTTTTAAGAGGACTATATCTGAACCAGACATAGCATATATTTCATTCCTTGAAAGATCGATTTTTTCACCGCTCTTATACAAAAATAAACATTCCTCAATCAATCCTCGATTTACCCAGCTTCCAAAAGATATGTGGATAAATGTTGATCTACCCATACTAGTATGGATTATATCTCGGACCTCTGGAAACACTTCGAATGCCTCACTCTTTACAGAGTAGATCACTCCGGCATCATCAACAACTTCTAGCATGATCTTGCAATTATTAGACATTGCAAAAGGAAACCTTAAAGTTGTAGTTTCTTCATCCGGTTCGACTTCACTCATCATAGACCAACTCTCTCCATCATTACTAAAACTGACTCTAATGTGTTGGTAATCGTCAACCATTGGTGGTGCTATCCAATTGATGGTTATTTGTTCTCTAGTATAGTAGGTTTCTTTTAAGGGATCCAAAGCTAAATCCAGGGGGTTTTCATCAAGTATCGTAAACTCAGGAGAATGGGCCCAAGTTATAGCGCCATCACTATCCGTGCAGCTCACATTTAGGATAGCACTTTCCGCTGAAGTGTCTACTGTCCAGTGATATATACCGTTATTCTTAACATCATAACTGATAACCCTCCAACTGTTACCACCGTCTTTTGAAATCGATATAGTGATTGGATTTTCTGGAAGAGGGACATCATCAGTAGCATTCCATCTGATTTCAGTTTCGCCTCCTTCTACCAAGATTAGTCCATCGTATGGTCTTTCGATATCAACATTAGGTTTCAAATTTTTATAGATTGTAAATCTATTTGAATGACCATAACCAATGAATCCATACTCATTTTCACAAGAAACATTAACGATAACATTTGTAACTGGATATTCGATGAAAGGTTCTTTTAATACCTCCCAGTGATAAGTTCCTTCATCATCTATTCCACTGACTATCGTAGTCCATGTATTGCCTCCGTCAAGCGAGTATTTGATATCAATTGGTTCTTCAGCTAACTCTTCTTGATCTACTGTCCAGTTTATATCTGTAGTATTTCCTACACGTATCTGATTTTCTATGACATTCGAAACTTCTACGTTAGGTGCCCCTCTTTTAACGGTAAAATCTGCTCTTAAGTCTATATCAAATGCGTTACCCGGATCACTAGTATCATTTATTGTACCAGACAATTCAAAGTAATAGTTTGAATTCGGAGGTAGCTCACTATAAGGAGTGAATTCTACGGTGTAGTTATTGTTTCTTGAATAACCAGAAAAAGTACCTAGAATTTCAGATGTATCTCTATATAGAGTAAAGTTTCTCCTAATATCAATCAAACGGATTTCTTCACTAAAAACAAATTCTAAAGTGGAATCACTTAGTAAAACTCCTTGATCTTTAGGTTTTGAATAAAGGAATTCTGGAGGAGTAGAATCTACCACAATGGAAACCATCTTCCATCTTCTATAATCACCTCCCTCAGCACGGATTATAAGAGAAACTTCATCGGAATCCATATCCGGAACAGTCCATGTGTAATTTGTAGAATAATTCGACAACTCCCCCTTTTCGTAAATTTTTATAGTATATGGACCCTCACCTTCAAAAACATATTCAAGTGTAACCTCGATTTCAGAAAGTTCGAGGGTCGTATTCAAAGTGAAGGAAATATTCTGTTCACTACCTCCCGACCATATATCTCCTTCAGCTGGTCTATTCAATTCGATTTGAAGTTCCGGAACAGTAGATGTTTGAGATGATGAAACTCCTATAAAAAAAGTAAATGAAGAAAAAACGATGATAGATATTAATAGAAATGAAAATATTTTGTCTTTTTGATATCTATAATGAGCCATGGAAGTCATTACTGCAGTTGATTTAATAAACCTTTTTGCTAAAATAGCAAAATCTATTAGGATTCACATAAAATCTTCCAAAGACATATTTTCTTTACTTTTAGATTGGTTTTTTTCTTTAATGTTCTTCTCTTTGTCCTTTATCTGTTTTTTACTTTTTTTAAATTGATTAGAAAACAAATCTGACTGTTTGTTTCCAGCTAGTAAACCTTTTTCATCCCAGCCAAAAACGTCGGTAACTCTAGCTAAGGTTTTGGCAATCCTCCTGGCATAATAGTCCCAATCTGGTTCATCATCGAGTTTAACTTCAGGTAACCATGGTTCGACTTCCTGAGGTGATCTATCAGCATCAGTGACTATCCAAGATACTTTCATACCAGGGGTAAATTCATAACCTTTTTCCTCCATCTTCTTTGCAGCCTGGACATTGGGCATACTCTCAGGGTTCTTATAATAACTGTATTTTTTACATGTTCTAGATATAACTAGTTCTTCGGGGTCCAACTCGCTACTTCTAGTTTTCTCTATCCAATCTTTGGCCGTATCTATAGCTCCTTCAATATCATCATCTAATATATGATGGAAAACATCCTCTAATGCTTTATTCTGGGCTTCGAAGGAATCACTCCTTCTTAACTCGTACCCTCTTACCAGCATATCTTCTTCAGGCCAGATCACTTTTCCTACGTACCTTTTTTTCATTCCATGACTGAAAAAGGGATTCAGTACTTTTTCAAATTCTAAAATAATTGCTCCTCTACTGTAATCTTCAGCAATTTTACGGCTTATCTCTATAGTATCGTCTAGATTCTCTTTCGGTGATCTAAAAAACACACTATCAGTATCTGAATATATCACTTTCAGATCATCATCTTCCAATTCTTGGATCAGTTCTTTGATGTTTTTCCTGGCGAATGCAGTGATGCTTTCACCGATCCTATTATCAGTAAATCTATAAAAAGAAGAAGCGAAAACCCCGTAGAATGAATTCATGAGTACTTTAATTGCGGCTTGTAAACCGCTGTAATACTCTTTTTCCCTTTCATCTACTGCCTCTTTCATCTTCCTTTTAACAAGGTCCCTCTCTTTCATGAGATCTTTCAATATCCCAGGTAGTATCCCCTCTTTCTGTTCTGGCGCAAGGAATTTAGCACCGATTGGACTTTCGATAGTTCCTTTACTAGATAGTGTGGTGAAACAGATGTTGTTTTCCATTATTATACTTGGATACATGCTCTTGAAATCCAGTACACTAACCCAGTGATACAATCCTGGTTCAATTGAATGGACGTAACCGCCCTTGATTTTACTGCTTTTTCCAGTATGGCTTGTGAGTGGAACACCAATATTCTTACTATCAGCTTCTCTTATCAATATAGAATCAACAAGTGTTGAAGTTCTTCCATTCAAACCCTCATCTACTGGAAGTTTGGATACGGTAGCCATATCCATGGCTTTGTCTAAAATTTCCAGCTCAATTAATATCTCTAATGCCAACTCTGCATCAAGAGTGCAATAATCGATAACCTTATCCTGGTTTTTATCCCACTCTCTATCTATCTCTTTAGGATCAACATCATCTTTTTTCCTACCAAGCAGTTCTTTTGATACATGATCCAAAGTTTCCCTTTTCAGGTTCATCTCTGTACGGACACTCCACCATGCATCTGCTACGATCCTCCCATTGACCTTCCAGTATCGGTTACCAACCTTTTTAAGACCACTTCCGTCTCTACCTATTGTTAGGGTCCCGATCCCTTTCTCCTCAGCTCTCTTTTCTAAAAGAGGGAAGTCATATCCATTAATGTTGTATCCAGTTATCACATCCGGATCAACTGAATTAACATAATCCCTGAAATCTTCTATTATACTTTTCTCATCACCGTAAAAACTTTCTTTTTTTATCTTTCCTTCATAGTTTACAACACAACATATCGTGAATATCCTGTTGTCTTCAAGGCTGTTCTCTATATCAAAACTTAAAGTTTTAAGATCCGGTTTAAGTGGTTCAGATTCATCAAATCCTTTCACTTCCACTACCATTTCTGTGGTGTATTTTTCATCATCGATTTCTTTGCCCTCGATAATGACTGTAGATCCTAGATCCATATCGTATATGAACCGCTGAATGTATGGGATATCTGCTGCTAAAATTTTGCACTTGTTCTTGTATTTGTTCCTGTATCTCGGAACTTTGAAAGGATACCTTAAAATCACTTTTTTACAGGGTTCCATACCATCATCAACCCAAAGCTCTCTATTTTCTAAACCTATAATCTCTTCATCTTTCTTTAATTCTTTAACGATTTCATTAGAAGGGTTTACTAAATAGAAATAAGGTCTAAAATTATCGTACAGTAATGTAATCGATTCACCCTGCTCAGTTCTTCCAAACAGTTCGATAACAACTCCATCATCTCGGGAATTGTAGGAACCCGATAGTAACCTTACTTTTTTCCTAACCATATTCTTATCACTTCGAGACTATCTTTATGATGTCTCCGTTGTTTAATTCATGATCACGGCCTATAACTCTGTCAGAGCGTGCGTCTATAGCTCTTATGAAACCCTCTCCGATGTCTGAATGAACTTCGAAAGCAAGGTCCTCTGCAGTACTTCCCTTTTTGACGAGATAGGCATCAGGGAGGACTCTCCCTTTCTTATCTGTATAATTATGTTCATTTTCCACAGGATATACAACGATCATATCTAAGAGTTCATAAACAGTTTTCTCAAGACACTGTTGGACACCTAATCCACCATTCTCCTTCATGAATTTTCTGATCTTATCAAGAGCTTCGATCTGTGGGCTTGACATATTTTTATCTAAAACCTCGAAAGTTTCATCACCTGGTCTATAATGGATTAGTTCATTCTCTGAGGCTTTTCGAAGAGCTAATTCGTACTCAGCAGAAGTTTTCTGAATCTTGTATTCAAGATCTTTAAGATTCTTAATATGCTTTTCAGGAGCTATATCAGACTTATTGGCAGCGACCATCATAGGTTTAGTCATACGTCTTAGATTTGATGCTAATCTAAATAAATCATTCTCTTCCCAACTTCTAACGTTTTCAGGCATTTTAGATTCGTTCAATGCTTTGATCACGTTTGCTTCCTTTACACCCAAACCAGAGAGTTGTTTATATATCATTTTCTCTAATTTTCCTCCAGTTACTTCTAATCGTCTCGATACTTTCTGCCAGTTCTTTTCTAATATACCTTTAATCCAATAATCGATTTCTTTATCTAGGAATTCGATATCTTCCACGGGATCATGTTCTCCAATCTTACAAGGTTCTCCCTTTTCATTGGTGCTGCCGCTAGCATCTACGATATGGATCAAAGTTGAAGCCTGTCTCAAATCGTCTAAAAATTTGTTACCAAGACCTTTTCCTGAATGGGCCTCAGGTACTAAACCCGCAACATCTATGATGTTCACGGGTATCATTCTGACCCCCTCCATACAGGGAGAATTATTTGGGTCACACTCCAATTCTAACTCCTCATGTGGACAAGGAGCTCTCACATAACCTACTCCTTTATTGGCATCTATTGTTGTGAAAGGATAAGATGCCATCTCAACATCCGCTCTTGTTGCGGCATTGAAAAAGGTGCTCTTTCCCACATTTGGTTTTCCGACTAGACCTACATCCATTTTTTCTACCTTACCTGTTACACCCATATATCTAGGTGATGTTAAATGCTTTCTTCTAATTCATTGATTAGTTCTTCAGCTTCTTTATATTCGCCTGCTATTGATTTGGCTATTTTTGCATATTCTAAAGACTTTTTGAATTTACCTATATCCCTATATATCTTTGATTTTAGGAGCCAAGCAGCTTCAAAGTCTTCGTCGATACCTAGACATTTATCCATCCATCTAGCTGCGCTTTTATTCTTACCTAGTTTATAATGTGCAAAGCCAAGTCCGTATACTCCACTCACATCTCTTTCATTTTCTTGAACTAGATCTTTGAATAATTCTCTTGCTTTATCGTAATCCTCACTTTCTAAAAATAGATTAGCTTTAAGTAACTTTTCTTCCCAAGTTTCCTCTTGAAGGATATCAAGTGCCTTTTCAATGTCATTATTGTCTCCTAAGAATCTAGCCAAAATAATCCTAGCTTTTTCTCCATCAAGTTCTGATGCTCTTTGATACGACTCTAGAGCCTTCTTTGTATTTTCAAGACCTTCAAAGGCTTCACCTCTAAGGATGTATAGTTTTTCATTTTCGTATTTTTCAAGATATTTATTTGTCTCTACAATCGCATCTCGATATTTATCCATCTCTATAAGCATCTCTATTTTTTTTACCATAGCTAAAAGATTGTTATCATCTCTTTGTATGATATGGTTAAAAACTTCAAAGGCCTCGTCAATCCTACCTAATCTTTCTAACAACGATCCTTTTTTATGAAGATATTTAATATCCTCATATGTATTATAATGCTTTTGATAACCCTTTAAAGCCCTTTCGTAAGCTCTTATTGACGATTCATATTTTTTCAGTTCTTCCAATATATCTCCTCTTAGTTCCCATGCATCCCCAAAATCTGGATCGAGACTTATTGCTTCTTCTAGTGCCTCCAAAGCTTCATCTTTTTTATCGGCAATATTCAAGATTTTTCCTTTTGAGAACCAAGCTTTTTCATAATCGGGATTTAAATCTAACGCCAGATCGATCTTCTCTAAGGCTTCCTCTATATCTCCCTTTTTGGCTAGGGCCGTACTCAGAGCGTACAATGCATAATCAAAATCAGGGAGGATCTCTAATGCTTTCCGATGATAATATATTGAATCTTTGTATTCCCCCATCTTATCTAAGGCATTCCCGATATTGTTCCATGCTATTGCATAATCTGGATTTGCTTCAATAGATTTAACAAAAAAGGGTATACTTTCATCATATCTATCCATATTATATAACGCATTTCCTAAATTATTCCATAATATTTCATTTTCGCTATCGAGTTTAGAAGCCCTTTCATAATATTTGATAGCATCCTCATATTCTCCAAGAGTATGGTAAAGGTATCCGAGATTATAAAGTGCAGAAGAATAATTTTGATTGATCTCGATCGCTTGCAGATAACAGTTCTTTGATTCTTCATAGAATCCCATAGAAAATAAAGCATATCCTTTATTATTCCAGATCTCTTCATCTTTTGTACTATAATAAAGGAAGATATCATATACTTTGACAGCTTCTTGAAAATCCCCCATACTAAGAAGAACATCACCTTTCCGCTTAAGAGCTTCTAGGTTTTCTGGGTTTTTTTCTAGAATATCGTCATATATTCTCAAAGATTTTTTTTTATTTCCAATTTCCTCAAAAATCTTACCCTTTCTAATAAGATTCTGCTCTCTGCTATTTGAGGATAATTTAGTTGCTTTATCAGCTGTATTGATCGCTTTACGGTTTTTCCCTAATAAAGCGTATGTATGAGCTTGGTCAAATAGTATCTCTTCATTATCCGGATTCAGAGATATTGCACTTTCATAGGCTTTAAGGGCTTTTTTAAACTCACCATTATAACGATAGGAATTTGCTAGATTATACCATGCAGTAAAGTATTCATCATTGATCTTCAAAGCTTCATTGTATGCATCTATAGCTCTTTTATGCTCATTTAAAGCGTCTAGAGCTACACCTTTATTATTCAAAATCACCTCGTTCCTTTCTAATCCTAGAGCCTCATCATATGATTTTATAGCATCTTTGAACTCACCCTTATCGCACAAAGAATCTCCCTTTTCTAAAAGTTTGCTGGCTTTATCAGATCTCAAATTAATATCTTGAACGTCGGTTTCCGGATAAATTGTTAGGAACAGATAGCAGTTTGATATCATTTAGGCCGCCGAGTATATAAAAGTAGAATTAAAAAAGAAATAAAAGGTTTTCTGAGATTATACGATTCTTTTTTTACCTGAAGTTTTCTTTTCTTCTTTTTCTTCTATGTCTGCACCACAAGCGTAACACATCTCTGCATCAGGGCTGAGTTCAGTCCCACAAACTGGACATTCGATCTCGCCTTCATCTTCTCCCTCATCTTCTTCTGTTTCTTCTTCACCTTCTTCTTCTAGTTCCGTACCACATGCATAGCATATTTCAGCATCCTTGCTTAGTTCAGTACCACAGTTTGGACATACGACTTCTTCTTCAGGAACTTCTTCTGTTTCTTCTTCACCTTCTTCTTCTAGTTCCGTACCACATGCATAGCATATTTCAGCATCCCCGCTTAGTTCAGTACCACAGTTTGGACATTCGACTTCTTCTTCGGTAACTTCTTCGACTTCTTCTTCGGTAACTTCTTCGACTTCTTCTTCTGGAACTTCCTCGACTTCTTCTTCTGGAACTTCCTCGACTTCTTCTTCTGGAACTTCCTCGACTTCTTCTTCGGTAACTTCTTCGACTTCATCTTCTGGAACTTCCTCGACTTCTTCTTCGGGAACTTCTTCGCCTTCATCTTCGGGAACTTCCTCGACTTCTTCAGGGACTTTTTCAACCTCTGGAATTTCTTGAGTTTCACCTGTTTCAATATCTATCTTTTCTGGCATGGAAGGTACATCTATCATAGTTCCTTCGCTGTCTTCGGATAGAATTTCTTTCTCTCTCTCAAGCATCTTTTTATGTGCTCTTAGTAGTTTATTTCTTTTGTTGGCNAAATCTTTATCTTCGTCTAGAAGCTGTCTTTCTTTTCTCATTATGTCCCTATTCTTTTCTAGACTATCTTTGAAAGTGGCTTGTAGTTCAGATAGACTTCGTAGGCTCTCTCTTCTTTCATCTAAAATTTCTTCCTCTTTTTGAACGATAGCGGCCTCTCTCTCATCTAAGTCCTCTTCTCTCTTTACAATCGCTTCGTCCCGATCTAAGAGTTTTTTCTTTTTATTCAATATCTCTTCCTTCATAGTGTCGATTTCTTCAATTTTATCAAGCAGGCTGTTTCTTACAGATTTCACTTCATCTCTTTCCTGGTCCAGTTCAATCCTAGCTTCCTGAAGTTTTTGCTGCTGATTTTCGAATTTACTTTTAAGCTCTTTGAGCTCGTCTGATTTTTTAGCGACCTCTTGTTTCTTTACGTTTAGGTCATTTTCCTTCTTTTTAAGATCTTCTTCTCTCTCATCCAGAGCTTCTTCTCTGTCGTCAAGTTTTGAAGCTCTTTTGTCAAGCTCTGCTTTTTGCTGCTTTAGTTTACCGACGTAACCTTCCATTTCTGATAAAAATTCATCTTCTTCTGGCAATGTAATTCCCCCGAGGGTTGATTTATTCAAATGTTATAGGCAAATAGTTAATCTCTCTTAAATAACTTACGAAAGGTTTTCATTCGAAGATAGGTCCTAATACCTTGAGACCGTTATTACCAANATCAAGTGCATGTTTTTCCATACTATGTTTACATGCTCTCATCTTTTCTATTTGTAAGTACCTTGTTAGCTTTCCTCTATTTCTGTCGATGCCAAGCATTATAACACCATCTACTAGAAAGCCTTCGTTACCTAATAGATTCGCATCTCCACCTAGAGAACGTTCCATGACAACGAAACTGTAAAGATCTAGATCCCTCAATAGTTTAAAGAAATAAAACATCTTTTTGCGCATATTTTCTTCATTCTCCATCAGAGAATAAAGTGCACCTAAAGAGTCTAAAGCGAACACTTTAAAATCGTCACCTTTCTCTTTTTTAAAATGTCTCAACATAGTTTCCAAGAAATCTATATAATCTGTTTCTTCGTCATCCCCAACTATTTGATCTATTTCTCTCAGATCAGTAATATCTGATATCTGCATATTTAAACTTAGATCAATTCCCAAGCTTTCCATGTTATTTAAATGACTATCTACACTTTCTTCCAAAGTAGTGTAAAGGCCAAACTTACCTGTGCTCTCGACATATCTCGTCATCAAACTGTAGCAAAAACTTGTTTTCATAGAACCTGGTGGACCTGTTACCAAAGAAACTTGTGGCGGTTTAACATCAGTGTGAAAAACCCTATCGAGACCGGGGATCGTATCTTTAAACATCGTGTGCACCTTGTNCCGTAATACCTATGGCCTCATTTAATATTATCGTTTTAATGTGAGAAACAATCAAAAATCTTAATTCCTATAACTCAAATTAGATATCATGGTCGATATTGAAACTCGTATTTCTAGAATAAAATTGGAGAATCCCCTTTTTTTAGCTTCAGGAATATTGGGGCAAACATCTGATTCTATGGAGAATGTCTTAAAATCGGGTATGGGTGGTGTGGTGACCAAATCCATAGGGAAAGAACCCAGGGAAGGTCATCCAAATCCAACTATGATCGAGACTGAACATGGGTTACTTAACGCTATGGGATTACCTAATCCTGGTATAGATGCGTTTTTGAAAGAATTGAAAAATCTTTCAAGAGAATCTAAACCGATCATAGGTAGTGTATTTGCCGGAGATAAGGAAGATTTTATAGAGCTTTCAATGAAGATGGAGAAGAGCGGTGTAGATGCAGTTGAATTGAATTTGAGCTGCCCTCATGCAGAGGGATATGGAGCTGCAATAGGCACCGAACCCGAACTAGTAAGTAAAATTGTTGAATCTGTAAAAAATGAAACCAATATCCCAATATTTGCTAAATTACCCCCATTTTCAGATATAATAGATGTTGCCGTAGCAGCAGAAAAAGCTGGTTCTGATGCCATAGTTGCTATAAATACAATCCAGGCCATGGCTATCAATTTTGAAACTAGAAAACCATTTCTTGGAAATAAAGCAGGAGGTTACAGTGGACCGGCTATCAAACCGATAGGACTGAAATGTGTTTATGATATCTATCAAAATGTAGATATTCCAATTGTCGGATGCGGAGGTATCACTTATGGTAGAGACGCTTTGGAATATATCATAGCTGGCGCATCTGCATTACAGATAGGTTCTGCAATATATTACAGAGGTAAAGATGCAGGTGCCTTGATAGTAGATGAGATGAAAACGATTATGGAAAAAGAAGGTATCAAAAGCTTAGTAGAACTTATAGG
>SL_8KL_010_SEDDRAFT_10002650_pt1 | contig 15013 bp, 10 predicted proteins | sample SodLakKL_010_SED_4_FD_11160 | JGI IMG/M metagenome (IMG submission 11160) | reverse complement strand
TCTTCAATTTTATACCCTTCAATAAACATTTCAAGCAGATGATAGGGAATTAACAGGTCATTATTAATTTTAAGCGGTTTATTTTCAAGCTCAACTGTCTCACCGGAAATATTTGCTCTGTAGGATTCTGCATCAACAAAGAGTATCCGGCCCTTCCAGTTTAAAATTGTTCTTTTATCGTCAATTTCATGAAATTCCATATTCAGTTCTTGAAACTGTTTCATTGGAACCAATGTATCGGCATCAATGCTTTCTGGCTTTATGCTAAAGGAGAGTTCAAAATCATTCATTTCTACTGTTAGTGCCTCAGGACTAACTGATATTATCATTAAAAATATAATCATAAAAATTAAAGTAGTGCTTAAAACAATATTCCTTTTTTTCATAATAATTACCTCCCGGCTTATAGTGAAAAATAGATATGAAGGACACTAAAATACAGGGAGCATCCAGATAATTAGGCGGCTGGATAGTTAAAAAACCAGCAAAACTTGACTCTAACTATAAAATCCGCTCCAGACTGTGTGATTTATCCAGAGCAGACTCTATCTAAGAATAAAGATTAGTAAGATTTTGTCAGAGAACAAATTTAGTTCAGAAAGTAAAATCATTGAAGTAGAATTATTGAAGTAGATCAGATTAATCAAGATAAGGTAAGTTTGAATGATAGTAACTAGAGCGAATAATATTAAAAAAATTAGATTAGTTTTATAAAGTTAAAACTGTTCTTTTAGTCTACCCAGCTGAAACAATTTATTTAACTTTTATTTTTAAATTATATTTTCATGTTCATCAAAGTTTAGATCATCTTCCTGCAAAGGGTAAAAGGCCCATTCCAGATCTATCTTTTCACTGAATGATAGGGGAGGTTTACAATCACATTCACTGCTTTCGGGCATAGAACGCTCCTGGCATCTTCCCTTATGGTTAAACCAGCAATCCAGTTCGGGGCATTTTTTAAGAGATTGATGAAAGTTTTCTTCAATTCTTCTCTTGACTTTATTTGTATCCTCATCAGTTATATCATGGAGTAATATTAAAAACCGATCTTTTTCCCAGAGGCAAAAAATATCACTCTGTCTGATTGTTTTTTGCAGGGTTTTTTGCAGCAAATAGGCGGCTTCATCCAGTCTTTCTGATTCGCCGGAATTAATTGTGATTTTTATCTGAGAAACATAAATATTGTGCCATTCCCGGCTGGCTCTTCTTTTTTCTATTTCATAAAAGGTGATAAAACTTTTTCTATTACACTGTAAGGGTTCGCTGTCAGCTGATAAATTTGAAGATCTGCCTCCTGCTGTATTTTGTTTATTTTTTTCGGAAATATTTGCTTTGGAGTTGTGCGTTTTAGAATCATGATAACTGTTGGAATCTCTATAATTCAAGCTTCTCTCACCTCTTAAATAAACCAGGGTAAAAAAATTATACAGATGATAAAAGATAATAAAAAATGCGGCAATAATCAAAAGATCCTTCTTGAATGTTTGCAAATAATTTCGTATTTTCGTATAATCGCCCTGGTTAAGTTTTATCTGGTATTTTTATCTGGTATTTAATCAGGTGAGTTCAGCAACAGACTGCACCTGTTTTTCCAGTTTCACTCCATTTAAGTCAAATTGCTGGAAAAAGTTCTTCTCCAATCGCTTCAGCACTTTCCTGGCATTTTCTGCGCTAGTGCCCGGTAGAAGTAAAACAATATGACTTTCCTTCCAGCGACAGGCCAGGTCACCAGTTCGCAATTCCCTGCTAATAGTTTCCAGCAGCTGATTCTCAATTTCACGAATTTGCTGACTATCAAAATCTCCTGTGATATTAAAGTGTGCCAGACATCGAGGTATATCCTCTCTTAAACTCCTTCGTTTTTCCAATTTGTAGAGGTTTATAAAAGTCTCCCGGGAACAGATAAAAGCACCCTGGATTTCATTATCACCCATCTGACGATATTTTTCCAGTTCCCCGGGTAAAGATAACTCATCATCTTTCACATAGAACACATCCCCGTTAATTAGGTCTGAACAGTTGTATCTGCTATCTTATATCCAGTCTTTGAGTTAATTGCTATCTTGCTTATCTGTTGTTTTAAAGCTATTGCTATTTATATTATACCTTTTTAATCAATTTATATCAATAGTCAGTTTATATCAATTGATTGCCATAGTATGATTGTTAGAATTTGATTATTATATTAGAATTTCTCGGTTTTACTTAATAAGAATAATCAGAAAAAAACAGACGGATTTTGTTTATGAATAACTTTCCCCAGACCAGCCAGATATTTATCAAAATTAATATCTGCAAACATTGATATCTAAAACAGAATGGCTTAACATTTTCTGGTCTGTTATTTTATTCAGCAGGCTGATATAATAGTAATAATAGAAATAAATGGAGGTTGGAGGGATTGGCAGGGTATGAAAATCAGCTACAAAAGATCTATTGAATGGGATAATAAAATCTATATTGATACCAGAACAGCTGAGGAATACCGGGAGGCAACGATTCCTGGTGCTATTAATCTGGAGGTTTTAAGTTCTAAAGAACGAGCCGAGGTCAGCAGGCTTTACAACCGGGGCCGGCATCAGGAATCCTATCTCAGGGGAGTGGAGTATCTGGCGCCAAAACTTCCGGAGCTGCTGGGTCGGCTGGCTGAACTGAGCAGTGAATCTGAGCGGCTGATTCTGTTCTGTTCCCGGGGTGGGATGCGGAGTGAAAGTTTGTATGTAACAGCCAGGTTGATTAATCTGGAAGTCTTCAAGCTCCAGGGAGGATATAAAGATTACCGCCAGTATGTCCTGCAGCGGCTTAATAACTTTGAGCTAAAAGGCAAACTGATTGTGCTGCACGGCAATACCGGCTGTGGCAAAACCGAGGTGCTGGAAGAGCTGGAAAGACGGGGTTATCCGGTAATTAACCTGGAACGGCTGGCCAATCACCGGGGTTCGGCTTTTGGCAGTATTGACCTGGGAGAGCCTCATAATCAGAAATATTTTGACTCGCTGCTGCTGGAACGGCTGGAGGAAGTGAAGGACTATCAGTACATCTTCACCGAAGCTGAAAGCCGGCGGATTGGGTATTCAGTGCTGCCTGACTGGTGGATGGAAAAAATGGAAGCCGGTCATCATATTCTGCTGGAGGCTTCGCTGGAATGCCGGGTAGACAGGATATATCAGGAATATGCGACTTCCTTTAAAAAAGATCCCCGGGGATTCAGAAACAGTGTGCGGGAATCGCTGCGGGGAATTGAAAAATACCTGATCAAAAATATTGGCAAAGCTGGCTATCAGGAGCTGCTGAAGCTGCTGGAGCAGGATGAGATTCAAGAAATGATCCGGAGGCTGCTGCAGGATTATTATGACTATTTTTATTCCTATGCTCAGAAGAATCAGGAGCGATTTATTAGTAAGCTGCAGGGCTGTGAAGCTAAAAAGCTGGCTGATGATATTATTCAAGTATTTGAGGGATTTACTAATTAAAATGGTTTTCAAAGTAAACTCCAGGTCCTTTAAGGCACAACAATTGAAAAAAATTTACCTGCTATTTTCAATGGTAAAGCAGCATCCCCCTTTTTTCAAGGTATAGCAGCATTCCTTTCAGAGCACCACCAAAGAGCACCACAAAAGATAAAAATATTACAGCTTATTTACAAGATAAGAATCAGGGGATTTCCTTGATAACGATCGTCCGGGCCAGGCGATCACCCAGCCGCTTCTGTTCGGGATGGGAAAGAGCGGCAATCAGCTCGATTATCCAGACTATCAGTGAAATGACCGGGGCTAATATTAAGCCAAGCAGAGGAATTATACCGACAATTAACCCCAGGGCAGGGATGAAATTTCTCTGCAGGCATTCTGTCCTGGACAGGTTTTTGTATTTTTCAGTACCGGTTTCCACCACTACCTGCAGTCCCAGGGCCCGTTTGCCGGGGCTTCTATTGCGCCATCTTTTATCTTTGGTTATTTCGTACATTATGACATCCCGGAGTAGCAGGTAGGAGGCGCTTAAGATCGAGCGAATTACTGGCAGGGGCATTATAAAGAGAAGTCCTGCTATCAAAGCATCAAGGGCAAAGGCCAGCATCCGGCTGCCTAAATCAGCCCGGCGGTATGTCATCGTTCATCACTACCTTTCATATATTAAAACTTCAGAAACAAAAAACAATATAAACATCAGAATAAAACAGTAAAAACATCAGAACCATAAAAATAACAAATGTTTGAAGTTAATGCTTTGAGCTAATAGCTTAATTATTGTTTGAGTTAAAGCTTATTTTCTGTCACAGCTCATTTTCAATCACCGTATAAATATAATCCTTCTTCAACTCAGCCCGGATTATTTCATATTCCAGAAATTCTTCGTCAAAATGGGCAATATCCAGCAGATAAACCCCCTCATCTTCTAGATATTCCAGATCTATGATTTCCTTACGCTCCTCTTCAGGGAATCCAACCAGCTCTGCGATTTCCCCGGAGGAAACTCTTACTACCTGGAGCTCTCCCCCAACTGTGACGGTACCATAGGCATAGCCCTCCAGCACCAGCAAATATTCATCATCCAGCCACCAGATTTTTTTTGGTGTATGCTGATCACCAAAATCCTGGCCCTCCAGCAGGGCAATAATATCATTGGAGGAATAATCATAGAGATAAAGACTGCCAATTTCTTCCCACTGGCGAGGAGCTATATAGGCCAGCCGGGATCTGTCCGGGGAAATTCGGGGAGGGGAGGGAAAATTATCAGACAGCAGACGGGTTTCCTCCTCTTCTGTTTCGCCTGTTCGAGTAATGCTCAAACTTTCTTCTGGCTGATAATTTATCTGGCCCTCGGAAATCAACTCTTCAGCCAGAAAATCCTGATAAACATAGGCCAGATAAACTCCGGCAGCCAGTGAAAGGAACAGCACGATCAGCAGTATTTTAAACCGGTTTTTTTTAATTTCAGCCATCCGGACATCCTCTCCCCCTACTGTTTAAGAAGAAATACCATACTATTGCCAGGACTTTCAGAAAACTTCTTTAAAGATCACTCAAAAATTTAAATCAAACAACTCCAGAATAATTTACTCGAAAAATTTACTCGGAGAATTTACTCGGCGAAAAGGGAAAGCTGATCTCTCTCCGGCAGGTCTTCCAGGCTGCCATGCTCCTTCATGACCTCTATAACCGTGGTGGAAAGGCTGGTGCGATTTTGGAGATCTTCAATCGAAGAAAATTTGCTTTCCTGCCGGGCGGTTACCAGGCTTTCAGCAGCAGCATTGCCCAGCCCCGTCAGGCTAATGAGAGGAGGCAGCAGACCCTCTTCTGTTAGCTGAAATTCGCTGATGCTGGAACGATAAAGATCAACCGGTAGAAAGTTGATGCCGCGGGCCATGGCTTCAATAACGATCTCCAGCACAGTCATCAGGTTTTTATCTTTGGCGGTAAGCTCGCTGCTGCGGGATTCCAGTTCCTGATAATAGTCCAGGACATACTGGTAACCCTGGCTTACAATCTCAGCATCGAAATCACTGGCTTTGATGGTGAAATAGGTGGTATAAAACTCCTCTGGATGCCTGACTTTAAAGTAGGCAATCCGGAAGGCCATCATTACATAGGCTGCTGCGTGGGCCTTAGGGAACATGTACTTGATTTTTTTGCAGGAATCGACATACCAGGCCGGGACACCGACAGCCCGCATCTTCTTCTCCTCTTCCGGGGTTAGGCCCTTGCCCTTGCGGACATTCTCCATGATGCTAAAGCTGTCAGCCGGGTCCAGCCCCTGTTGGTTGAGATAGTTCATGATATCATCACGGACCGAGATTACCTCTTTAAGTTCAGCAACCCCGTCCTGAATTAAATCCCTGGCATTGTTAAGCCAGACATCGGTGCCATGTGACAGGCCGCTGATCCGAACCAGTTCAGCAAAAGTGGTGGGACGGGTCTCTGTCAGCATCTGGCGGACAAAGGAGGTGCCGAATTCCGGTATACCCAGGGTGCCAACTTTAAGGTCCAGGTCGTTGCTTTCCAGGTTGAGAGGCTCAACTCCGGAGAATAACTGCATAGTTTCCGGATGGTCGAGCTCGATGCTCAGGGGGTCAACCCCGGTCATGTCCTGAAGCATGCGGATAGAGGTCGGGTCATCGTGGCCAAGCAGGTCCAGCTTGAGGATCCGGCCGCTGATGGCGTGATAGTCAAAGTGAGTGGTGCGCACATCAGTGCTCTGGTCGTTGGCTGGATGCTGGATGGGCGTGAAATCATGGATGTCCCTGTCCCGGGGTACCACCATCAGGCCGCCAGGGTGCTGACCGGTGGTGCGTTTGACGCCGGTACAGCCCTGAACCAGGCGGTTAATTTCGGTTCCGCGTTTGTCCAGACCCTTCTCCTGCAGATAATTTTTTACAAAGCCGTAGGCCGTGCGATCAGCAATGGTCGAAATGGTGCCGGCCCGAAAGACATAATCCCGGCCGAAATAATCCTCGGTAACCGAATGAATTTTGGACTGATACTCGCCTGAAAAATTAAGGTCGATATCGGGCACTTTATTGCCATCAAAACCCATGAAGACTTCAAAGGGAATATCGAAGCCATCCTTGATGAGTCTGGCTCCGCAGTGCGGACAGCGGGCATCAGGAAGGTCGGCTCCGGTGCCGGCCTGGATGCTGGTGTTAGTATCCAGGCAGGCATCTGGGTTTTTCGAGGTACCGTTTGTGGTGTTATCGTCTGTGTTTATTGTGGCGCCGTCTGAGTTTATGGTGGTACCGGGTTCCTTAGAATCAGTATTTTCAGCAACGGGACTGTTGATTTCGGGTTTATCAATCGCAGGGTTTTTGATTTCGAGATTATCTGCCCCGGTGATAAAGAAATAGCTGTAACTGCAGTCAGAAGCGGAACAGCGGTAGTGAGGTGGCAGAGGATTCACCTCGGTTATCTCACACATACGGGCTACCAGCGAGGAGCCAACCGAGCCCCGGGAACCAACCAGATAGCCATCCTCTAGAGACTGTTTGACAAGTTTATGGGAAATAAGATAAATAACAGCAAACCCGTTATTGATAATGGCCTGAAGTTCCTTTTCCAGCCGGTCTTCGACCTGCGGCGGGAGATCCTCACCATAGAGCCGGCGGGCTTCAGTAAAGGTCATTTCCCTGACCTTATCATCAGCGCCTTCAATTTCCGGGGTAAAAAGTCCATCCGGCATTGGCGGCATTTTCTCAATTTCAGCATCGATAGTCCCGGGATTTTCAATTACCACTTCCCGGGCTGCCCCTTCTCCAAGATAGGAAAATTCCTTCAGCATTTCATCGGTAGTTTTGAAATAAAGCGGAGGCTGCTGGTCGGCATCGTCAAATTTCTGGCCAGTCTGAAGAATTTCCCGGTAGATATTATCCTCGGGGTCGAGAAAATGGGCATCGCTGGTGGCCACCACCGGTTTGTTGAAACGACGGCCCAGCTGATAAATCTGCTGGTTGATATCCCGGATATCGTTCAGAGAATCAAAGCGCTCCGGCACCATAAACTCGTTGTTGGCCGCGGGCTGAATTTCCAGGTAATCATAAAAACGGGCAATTTCCCGGATTTCCTCCCGGGATTTATCCTGCATCAGGGCCTTAAAAAGATCGCCAGCTTCACAGGCTGAGCCTACCAGCAGATCAGAGCGGTGCTTTTTCAGTTCGCTTTTAAGAATCCGGGGTTTCTTGTAAAAATTATTAAGATGAGAGCGGGAAACGAGATAATATAAATCCTTGAGACCGGCCTTATTCTTGGCCAGCAGCACGGCATGGGAATAGCGCTTCTTCTTCCAGTCAATCCTGCCGGTCAGTTTATTGAGCTCTGCCAGCCCGGTAAGATTTTTTTCATTATCAGGTTGTCTCTCGCTATTTTCTTTTTTACTCTGATCATTTTTTATATTCTGTCCTTCCTGACGGAATTTTTCCAGAAGTTTGAGCAAAATTTCAGCGGTGGCTGCGGCATCATCTTCGGCGCGGTGATGATTGTCAAGGCTAATATCCAGGGCTTTAGCGACTCTGTTCAGTTTATGGCTGCCCAATTCCGGAAGCAGAGCCCGGCTCAGGGAAACTGTATCGAGCAGCGGCAGCCGGGGTGTTTCCAGGCCGGTGCGGCGGCACTCGGCACGAAGAAAACCGTAGTCGAAATCTATGTTGTGGGCTACCAGAACGGCATCTCCTATGAAATCAAGNAAGGATGGCAGTACTTCTGAGATTGCGGGAGCATTCTTAGTGTCGCTGTTTTTGATGCCGGTAAGTCTGGTGATTTTTCGGGAAATCTGCCGGCCGGGATTCACCAGGCTGGAGAAGCTTTCCTGAATCTTTCCGTCGGAAACTTTTACCGCGCCGATCTCAATGATGCGTTCCTGACTGGCTTCCAGGCCGGTGGTTTCGAAGTCAAAGACGACATATTCGGTTTCTGCCAGGCTGCGTTTACCGGGACTCACCACAATGGCATCGCCATCATCGACGAGATAGGCCTCCAGGCCGAAAATAACTTTGATATCGTGCTGCTGGCCGGCCTGATAGGCATCGGGAAAAGCCTGAACTCCACCGTGATCGGTAATAGCAATGCTCCGATGGTCCCACCGAGCTGCCCGCTGGATGGCATCCTCTACGTCAATTACGGCATCCATGTTGCTCATCCTGGTGTGAAGATGAAGTTCGACCCGCTTTTCGCTGGCGGTGTCCTGGCGGACTCTGGCAGGGAGACGCATCAGATCATCAACCAGCATGACAGTCTCCCGGCTGTAGCGATCATATTTGAGCTGACCCCGGGCTTTAAGATAATCACAGGGTTTAATGCTGCAGCTCAGGTCAGCCTCAGACTGGCAAAAAATCTTTAGCAGCAGGGAGTCGGTATTGTCAGTGATGGCAATGAGCTTCAGCAGCCGGCCGTTGCGGATCCGGCGCTGATCCACTTTAAAGACCTCACCCTCCACCACAGCAGAACCATCCTCAGGCAGATCATTTAGAGCATAGAGCTTTTTGCTGTTGGCTATTACCCGGCCGAAAACCAGACGTTTTTGTCTTTTTTGTTTTTTTCGTTGATAATATTTATATTTTTTCTGAGTCCTGCTGTTATCTGAAACAGGTTCCTGGCCCTCTCTCGTTTTTCTTTGATTATTATTTTCTCTGGCGGCACTGTTGTTATTTTTTATCTGATTGTTTTCTGCATTTTCTCCAGCTATATTTTCTTTTTCTATATCCAGGTTTTCATCTTTATTATTCTCTAATCCTGGCTGGTTCTCTTCAATTCCTCCATTTATTCCTTCATTTTCTGCATAGCTGAGGTCATTTTCGCCATCATTTCTGCTGCCGCGGCCGCCATTAACCAGTTTTATTTCTATCTTTTTATCGAGGAACTTATTTATCAAATTGGTTATTAAATTGATGACCCTTTCGCAACCCAGCCTCTTGCAGGCCAGCTTGCTCTCAAGCTGAATAGAAAGTTGATTGTCCTCCAGCTGAAAGCAGGCTCTCTTTAACCATTTTTCGGCATAGTCATATTTTTCCGGCAGTCTGCTGACTATTTCAGGCCAGATCAACCGAACTTCCGAGACAGGGTCCAGTGAGAGTATTATGTTAAAGCTGTAATCCCGGATGATATCATTTTTATCAGTATTTATGCTGTTTTCAGTATCTATGCTGTTTTCAGGGTCATTATCAGGGTTATTAACAGTAACGGCATCATCTCTGAGTTTAGTTGATTCATCTTCGTTTTTAACTGATTTATCACCGTGATTTTTCTGACAGGGATGCTGCTGAAAATTTCGGAAAAGCTGTTCCTGAAGAGGCCGGGGTAGATCGGAAAATTTTTTGTTCAAACCGGGAGAGAGTTTTGATCCGGAAATGTCGGGCTCTAAGGGCTGGCTGGATCTGCTGCCAATAAGCCAGCAGGTTTTTTTAGAATCATTACATATGATATATTTGAATCCAGGCAGGTTTTTGGCACTAAATAATGCTTCGGTCATAAAAAGATTGCCCTCCTGATTTTAAAATTGTCTGACACATTACACATAACTTTCCTGCACATAAATCGGATTTACGTGGGCAGACTTTATTGTCCTGTGCCTTTAAATTCAGATAATACCTTATTTTTGTGTTTCTATCCAATTTTCATTCTACTTTCAGATGTATTTTACCCTGTTGTGTTATCATTGTTTTAGAATGGTTGGGGTGAGATATCCCACCCCAAAATCTCAAATTTATGCTCCAAAGAAAGCATAAGGATTTACCTTATCCTGTTGTGTTCTTACAGGACGAGTAAGGCTTAATTTAAAATTAGCAGAGAAACCTTCATATATCAGTTTTAAAAAGTTTAACATGGATTAATAAATTTACCTAATACCATTTAAATTCCAGCAGTCCATCCAGTTCCAGGAGATCGCGATTTATATTGTTTATATCAGTTTCCTCGCTAAATTTCAAATCAAATCGCACAACCGTTTCCTGGCTGAGCTTATCCCGATCAACCTGGACATCCTCAATATTGGCCTGCTCATTGCCGAGAACCTCGGCTATCCGACCAAGGATACCGGGGCTGTCATCAACCCGGCAGTCCAGCATCTTAAATTTTGTTCCAACACCAATCATCTCAATTCGGTTCAGAACAAAAAGAGTGAAAAATACTATCAAAGTGGCCAGGATGGCCATAAAATACATACCAAGGCCGACAGTGAGGCCAATTGCGGCTGCGGCCCAGAGGCTGGCTGCAGTGGTCAGCCCCTTTACCGAAAAACCCTCCCGGATTATAGTGCCGGCACCCAGAAAACCAATGCCGCTGACAACCTGGGCAGCTATCCGTCCGGGGTCGGGCTCAATGTGCTCATAGAGGACTCCCATGGTAAAAGAAACAATCATAATAACAGTAGAACCCACGCCAACCAGAATGTGGGTTCTAAAACCTGCTGGCTTATCATATTTTTCTCTCTCCCACCCCACAACTCCTGTCAGGAAAAGCGAGAGAAGCAGTCGCAGTACTATGGTATTTGCGTCAATCATAAAAAATCCTCCTCAAAATTCACCCTTTTTCTGGGCTGCTCAAAAGTCCTCCTCTGAATGATAACTTGTCGTGCCAGATTAAGCTTGCCATGCCAGATCAATCTAACGGCAAATCAATTAAATACCGGAGCAATCAAACGCCATATCAATCAAATGGCAGTTCAATCTAATACCGGATCAATCAAAAATAAACAGGAAAATTGTTTTTAAAACTTCGCCATACATTTTAAAGCGGGCCACCAGCCCTTTAAGAAGACCACGTTTCTCTTCTTTGGTAGCATGGGTTAAACTGGGAAGTTCTACCCGCTTCATGCGACCGTTCTCCTTAAAATAGCGATTTATGGTGACTTCAACGCCGTAACCGGCTTTATCAATGTTTTTAATTTTGTTTAGAATATCAGCTTTGATGGCCCGCTGTCCGGAAAGATGGGGGTTTATTTTCTGGGCCATATCCGTCATGCTGCGGCCTTCATCAAAAATGCCCACTGTCATATCATATTCATCCTGGATAACCGGGTCTATTAAACTGTGAACATGTTTTGTCTGAAGACCGATCAGGTCGGCATCCAGCATAAGAATTATATCGGCGCTGCAAGACTCCATTCCCCGCTTCAGTGCAGCACCCTTGCCCAGATTTTCGGGCAAATCAATCACTCTGGCCCCGGCCTGGCGGGCCCGGTCAGATGTGCTGTCATCGGACCCATCACTAATAACAATAATACTATTTACCTCTTTTATGTTATGCAGGACAGAAATAACATGTTCAACGGTATTCTCTTCATTATAGGCCGGGATTAAAGCGCAAATATTCATGATTGAATTTTAACCCCCCGCTCCGCTATTATCAATTTATCTTCAATTTACTCGATCTCTTCCAGCAAATTTTCTATTTCACTGCAGGCACTGCTGCGGTCGATATTGAATTCCTTGCCGGTGCGACGAATTTGAACTTCAAATTTATCATTTTCCAATGAGCGAGATCCAATGGTAATTCGGAGGGGAATACCGATTAATTCAGCATCATTAAATTTAACTCCGGCTCTCTCATCTCTGTCATCCAGCAGTACTTCCAGCCCGGCATCCTGAAGCTCCTCATAGATTTCTTCTGCTGCCCGGCCGACATCGCCGGAATTACCCAGAGGCAATATAATAACCTGGAAGGGGGCCAGCGGCAGGGGCCAGACTATTCCCCTATCATCGTGGTGCTGCTCGACAGCAGCAGCTGCAACCCGGGTAATACCTATGCCGTAGCTGCCCATAACAATTGGTTGAGTTTTACCATTTTCATCGAGATAGGTTGCTCCCATACTGGAACTGTATTTAGTTCCCAGCTTGAAAATATGACCGACTTCGATACCGGATTTGATTTCCAGGGCGCCTCCACACCTCGGACAGGGATCGCCGGCCTGAACAGTACGAAGTTCGGTAAAGGCTTCGATCTCCGCTATATCTCGATGGGGATTAACATTGACCAGATGGTAATCTTTTTCATTGGCTCCGGTTACAGCCTTTTCAAGTTCCTGGATGCGGCGGTCGGCAACAATCTTAATATTTTCGGACAGGTCGACCGGCCCGATAAAACCGGCTACACTGCCAAATCTTTCGGGGAACTCATCGGGATGAGCAGGGCGAAGTTCGATGGCTTTCAGATGATTGCGGAGCTTAACTTCATTTAGCTGGTCATCGCCGCGGACCAGGGCGACTACCGGCTGATCATCGGCAACGTAGGCCATTGTCTTGATCATTTTTTCGGGGCTGACTCCGATCATGTCAACCAGATCTTCAATGGTGGTGGCTTCAGGAGTATGTACTTTTTCTATTTCAACTCCAGAGGTGGTAGCATCAGCTGCGGGATTATTTGAAGTGTCAGCTGAAGTTTCAGCCAGGTCATCAGCTGCTTTACTGGCCCTGGAAATTTCCAGGGCAGCTTCAGCCCGCTCGACATTGGCGGCATACTCGCACTCCGTGCAGAAAGCCAGGTCATCCTCTCCACTGTCGGCCAGCACCATGAATTCGTGAGAACCGGAACCTCCCATAGCACCGCTGTCTGCTTCCACCACTCTGGTGTCGAGACCGCAGCGGTCGAAAACGCGAACATAGGCATCATACATATTCTGATAGGCTTTATCCAGGCCATCTTCATCGCGATCCAGGGTGTAGGCATCTTTCATGATAAATTCCTTGGCCCGCATCAGCCCGAAGCGGGGGCGAATTTCATCACGAACCTTGGTCTGGATCTGATAGAGATTAAAGGGCAGATCCTTATAGGAACGAACCTCGTCGCGGACAATATCCGCTATAACCTCCTCGTGGGTCGGGCCCAGACAGTATTCCCGCTCGTTGCGGTCTTTAAAGCGCACCATCAGGGGGCCAAATTCCTCCCAGCGGCCGGATTCTTTCCAGATGTCAGCAACCTGCATGGCTGGCATTAAAACCTCCAGAGCACCACTGCGGTCCATCTCCTCCCGAACTATCTGCTCTACCTTGCGAATTACCCGATAACCCAGCGGCAGGTAGGAATATATGCCAGCTGAGAGATTGCGGATCATTCCGGCCCTCAGCATCAGCTGATGACTGGGAATTTCAGCATCTGCAGGCACTTCTCGTAAAGTAGGCATGTAATATTTGGATAGTTTCATGTTTTACTCACACTCCATTTTGTTTATTTCTTCCAGAAGAGCGCTAACCAGTTCCTCTTCCGGGACTTTTTTAACTATTTTACCCTGACGAAAAATCACACCGGAATTTTTTCCTCCAGCAAGTCCAATGTCAGCCCGGGCTGCTTCTCCCGGTCCGTTAACGGCGCAACCCATCACCGCAACTGTCAGTGGTGGGGCTTCGGGGTCGCTGGCTCTTTTCTGGAGAGCCTGGCGGACCTCCCGGGCTATTCGCTCCAGATCGATTTCGGTGCGGCCGCAGGTTGGACAGGAGATAATCTCCAGGTTGCCGGGACGGCGGCGCAGTCCCAGGCTGGCCAGAATCTCGTAGGCGACCCGGACTTCCTGAACCGGATGACCGGTCAGGGAAACCCTAACGGTGTCACCCAGACCCTGACTCAGGAGAGCGGCAATCCCTGCAGCTGATTTGATCTCCCCGCTCCGACCGGCCCCGGCTTCGGTAATTCCAATATGTAAAGGATAGTCAAAGCGTTCGGCAAAAAGGCGGTTGGCCTCCAGGGTTTCGGGCACACTGCTGGACTTGAGCGAAACTATTATATCATGAAAATTTTCTGAAGTCAGATATTCAATATGACGGGTAGCACTGGCAACCAGGGCTTTAGCCATTTGATTTATTTGATGCACTTTTTGTGAATCTATATGAGGAGCTGATTCTGTTTTTTGTGATTCTGTTTCAGGAGCTGGCCTGCTTCCAGAATCTTTATTTGGTTTCCTTTCTGATTCTGAACTACTTTCAGGTTTAAGATCTTTTTCCAGGGAACCACTGTTTACCCCTATTCGAACAGGTATACCCTGTTCCTGGCAGGCCTTGACCACCTGAAGAACCTTGTCTCTGCCACCAATGTTCCCGGGGTTAATTCTTAAAGCCTGTACCCCGGCCTGGGCTGAGGCGATTGCCAGCCGATGGTCAAAATGAATGTCGGCCACCACCGGAATACCGGCTTCAGCAATGATTTCCGGTAAAGCCTGAACTGCAGCCCTGTCCGGGACTGCTACCCGGATAATCTCACAGCCAGCGGCCTTAAGTTCGGCAATCTGCTCCAGGGTGGTTTTTGCATCTGAAGTTCGGGTATTGGTCATCGACTGAACACTGATAGGGTGTCCTGACCCTACCGGAACATCCCCTATCTTTACCAGCCGGGTAGAGCGGCGCTTCATAAAGACGATCTTCCTTTCTTTCCTTCATTTTAATAACCTTACTATTATTTAGTAGTTAGGACTTTCCTGGAGTTAGAGCTTTTCTGGGAGTTTTTAGCTATTTTTAGCTAAAAGTATGGGAGTTTTTCTAAAGGCATATGTCGAATTTCTTCTTTATTGTTGTTTTTCATTTTGTTGTTGTTTTTCATTTAAC
>SL_8KL_010_SEDDRAFT_10002649_pt1 | contig 15015 bp, 7 predicted proteins | sample SodLakKL_010_SED_4_FD_11160 | JGI IMG/M metagenome (IMG submission 11160) | reverse complement strand
TCGACCAGCACCGCCGCCGGCGGCAGCGTCGCGAAGGGTGGCCGCTGCCCCGTCTCCTGGACCACCCGACGCAGCCCCTCGGCCTGGACCAGCTCGCCGGCCTCGAGGGGACCGGCCAGCTGGACGATCACCTCCTGGGCCCGCAGGGCGGCAGCGACGTCGCTGACGGCCAGCAACGCGACCGCGCGGTGGCGCGGCGGCTCCAGGAGCCGGAGCCTCGCCGCGGTGATCAGCGCCAGCGTCCCCTCGCTGCCGATCACGCGCGCCAGGTCCGATCGCGCGCCCGACGGCTCGCCACCGTCGCCGACCGCACCCTCCACGATCCGGCCATCGGCGAGCACGACCTCCAGGCGGCGCACCTGCGCTCGGGTGGCGCCGTAGCGCACGACCCGGATCCCGCCGGCGTCGGTGGCGATGGTGCCACCGATCGTCGCGGAGTCGCGGGCGGCCAGATCCACGCCGTAGGCCAGCCCTGCCGCCGTGGCGTGCGCCTGCAGCGCGGCCAGGGTCGCACCGGCGCCGACGGTGACCTCGCGGGCAGCCACGTCCACCGGCCCGAGGCCGTCCAACCGGGTCAGGGAGACGACCACCTCGCCGTCCCGCGGGACGCTGCCGCCGACCAGCCCGGTGTTGCCGCCCTGGGGCACGATCGCCGCACCCTGCTCCGCGCAGGCCGCGACCACCGCGGCCACCTCGGCGGTGTCGGCGGGCCGCACCACCGCTCGGGCCCGCCCGCGCCACCGACCCGTCCAGTCGGTCTCGAAGGCGGCGCGGGCGTCGGGGTCGCTCAGCACCTGGGTCGGGCCCACGACCTCCACCAGGCGGGCGACGAGGGCGTCGGTGACCGCGCTCACACCGTCAGCCGGTCGACCGCGTCGTCCAGGAGGAACCAGCCCGCCTCGGTACACCGCAGTCGTCCGCAGGCGGTCTCGACCAGGCCAGCGGACAGCGCGTCCTCCAGGGCCAGCGGCTGGATCGGCGGCAGGTCACCCGGGTGGAGCCCCTCCCGGACCCTGAGGCCCAGGAACAGCCGCTCGGCGGCGCGCTGGGCGTCGTCGAGGACCTCCGAGCCCGCCAGGGGCGTGACCCCCTCCCCCCACGCGCTGGCCCCCGCCGCCGCGACGGCGTGGACGTAGCGGGGGGCGCTGCGCGTGCTCCACCAGCGACGACCGGCGAGGTGGCCGTGGGCCCCCGCCCCGACGCCGAGGTAGTCACCGTGGCGCCAGTACAGCAGGTTGTGCCGGCTCCGCGAGCGGCTCCCCCGGGCGAGGTTGGACACCTCGTAGTGCTCGAACCCACCGGCACCGAGCACCTGGCGCAGCGCCGCGAACCGCTGGGCCTGGACGTCCTCTTCGACATCGGGCAGCAGGCCCCGGGCCACGCGTCGACCGAAGGGGGTGCCGTCGTGGATCGTCAGCGCGTAGGCGGAGACGTGGTCGACGTCGGCGGTCAGCACCCGGGCGAGGGTGTCGTCCCACTCGTCGGCGGTCTCGCCGGGGGTGCCGTAGATGAGGTCGAGGCTGAGCTCGGCGATGCCGGCCTCCCGGGCCATCGCCGCGGCCATGAGCGGCCTGGCCGCGGTGTGCTCGCGCTCCAGGGTCTTGAGCACGTGGGGGGTGAAGGACTGGGCCCCGATCGACACGCGGGTGACCCCGACGGCTACCAGGGCCTCGAACAGCTCGCGCGAGGCGGTCTCGGGGTTCGCCTCCACGGTACCTCAACCTCGGCCGCGAGGTCGAGCTCCTCGCCCACCGAGGCGATCACCGACGACAGGCGCTCCGGCGACAGCAGGGTCGGGGTCCCGCCGCCGACGAACACGCTGGTGACCTCCGGCCACCGGTCGTCGAGGTGGTCGGCGTCCGGCGGGGCGTGGGCACGGCGGCCGGCGGCGACCTGCCGGGCGAGGTCCGCCCGGATCGCCGCGACGTAGCGACCCTCCAGGTCGTCGCGCCGCGCGGGGTCCAGGCCTCCCACGGCGGCGACGGCGAAATCGCAGTAGCCGCAGCGGTGGTGGCAGAAGGGCACGTGGAGGTAGACCCCGAACCCCGCGGCGGATCCGCACTCGACCGGGGAGGTCAACCAGTCGCGGTCACCGGCCGCATCCGCCGGGGTGATGGCCACGCGGGGTGGGGACGAGCTCACACGGCGTCCCAGGGGTCCACCGCCAGCCGGGACCGGACCTCCTCCACCAGCTCCGGGTCGGCGGTGGCGACCAGGATCCGGGCCGGGAACCGGGACACCTCGTGCAGCGCACGCATGCGGTGGCAGTCCTCGACCAGCAGGAACAGCGCGGCCTCGCCGTCGACGAGGTCCTCGCCCATGCGCTTCATCTCGTCGTCGTCGATGCCGAAGTCGCGGAGCTTGGCGAACAAGCCCCCGGCCGCCGCACCCAACGCCCCACCGACCAGCGGCCCTCCCGGTCCCAGGAACAGCCCGGCCAGGATGCCGATCCAGGCCCCGCCGACCGCGCCCTGGGACGGGGAGACGTCCTTGGTCTGGGTGATCCGGACCCGCCCCCGCACCTTGGCGACGATCGCCGCGTCCTCGAGCTTGAGTTGCTGGCGGGCCACGAGCCGCATCGAGGCCAGCAGGGCCTCCTGGGCCCGGAGCGAGGAGTCGAACACGAAGGCCCACAGGTCGGCGTCGGAGCCCTCGGGGACGGCGTTGGCGTGAGCCACCACCGCCTGCTCGTCGTCGGTGAGCACGTCCTCGGCGTCCGCCGGCGTCAGCGCCTGGTCGTCCGGTGCGGTGTCGGGACCATCAGCCCGCGTGTCCGCCCGCCCGGGCTGCTCCTGGTCGGTCACGTGGGCCTCCTCGCTCGGTGGCGCCGGTCGTCAGTCGCCGGTGCCGGCGCTGGTCCGCAGGGCCGAGACGAACGCCTCCTGAGGCACCTCGACCGACCCCACGGACTTCATCTTCTTCTTGCCTTCCTTCTGCTTCTCCAGCAGCTTGCGCTTGCGGGACACGTCGCCGCCGTAGCACTTGGCCAGCACGTCCTTGCGCTTGGCCTTGATGGTCTCCCGAGCGATGATCTTCGACCCGATCGCCGCCTGGACGGGGACGTCGAACAACTGCCGGGGGATCAGCTCCTTCAGCTTCTCCGTCATCGACTTGCCGAAGGCGTAGGCCTCGTCGCGGTGCACGATCGAACTGAAGGCGTCCACCGGTTCACCGTTGAGGAGCAGGTCCACGCGGACCAGGTCGGCGAGCGTGTAGTCGCCGGGCTCGTAGTCGAGGGACGCGTAGCCGCGGGTCCGGGACTTCAGCTGGTCGAAGAAATCGGTGATGATGCCCGCGAGCGGGAGCTGGTAGCGCAGCTCCACGCGCTCCTCGGTGAGGTAGTCCATGGCGATCATGGTCCCGCGCCGGCCCTCGCACAGCTGCATCACCGGGCCGACGTAGGCCGTCGGGGTCAGGATCATCGCGCGGACCGTCGGCTCCCGGAGCTGCGCGATCCGGTTGGGCTCGGGCAGGTCCTGGGGGTTGGCCACCTCGACGACCTCGGGCTCGCCGGTGTCCTCGTCGAGGACGCCCTCCAGGGTGACGCGGTAGCGCACGCTGGGGGCGGTGGTCACCAGGGGGATGTCGAACTCGCGGTCGAGCCGCTCGGTGATGATCTCCAGGTGCAGCAGTCCGAGGAAGCCGCAGCGGAACCCGAACCCGAGCGCTGCGGAGGTCTCGGGCTCGAAGCTGAAGGACGCGTCGTTGAGCCGCAGCTTGTCGAGTGCATCACGCAGCTGGGGGAAGTCGTCGGAGTCGACCGGGTACAGCCCGGAGAACACCATCGGCAGGGGCTCGCGGTACCCGGGCAGCGGCGGCACGGTGCGGGCGCCGCGGCCGGCCAGGGTGATGGTGTCACCGACCTTGGCCTCGCTGACCTCCTTGATCGCGGCCGACAGCACGCCCACCTCGCCGACCCCGAGTGCGTCGATGCGCGTCTCCTCGGGCGCGTGGACGCCGAGGGCGTCGATCTCCCCCTCGAACCCGGTGGCGAGCAGGCGGATGCGGTCACCGGAGCGGAGCTCACCGTCGACCACGCGGAAGTACACCAGCGTCCCGCGGTAGGGGTCGTAGATGGAGTCGAAGATCAGGGCCCGGGCCGGCCCCTCGGGTTCGCCCTTCGGCGATGGGACGCGGTCCACGATCGCGTCCATGACGGCGGCGACGCCCTGGCCGGTCTTGGCCGAGATGCGCAGGACGTCGTCGGGCTCGCCGCCGATGATCGAGGCGATCTCCCGGGCCACCTCGTCGGGGCGGGCGGCGGGCAGGTCGATCTTGTTCAGGACCGGGATGATCTCCAGATCCGCCTCGAGCGCCAGGTAGAGGTTCGCGATCGTCTGCGCCTCCATGCCCTGGGCGGCGTCGACCAACAGGACCGCGCCCTCGCAGGCGTTGAGGGCCCGCGACACCTCGTAGGAGAAGTCCACGTGCCCCGGCGTGTCGATCAGGTTCAGCAGGTACTCGTCGGCGGCGTCGCCGAGCGGCTTGTAGGGCAGCCGGGCGGTCTGCGCTTTGATGGTGATGCCGCGCTCGCGCTCGATGTCCATCTTGTCGAGGTACTGCGAGCGCATCTGCCGGGCGTCCACCAGTTCGGTCAGTTGCAGCATCCGGTCGGCCAACGTCGATTTGCCGTGGTCCACGTGGGCCACGATGCAGAAGTTGCGGATGCGCTCGGTGCGGTAGGTCACGACGCGGAGGAGCCTTCCACGTCCGGTGTGGACGCATCGGGGGGTGAGACGGTGGATCTCGGTGGGAACACGCACCGGTCCGTGGCTAGCGTCGGCAGGGTATCGGCGCGGTGGTGCCCGCCGACGTGGTCTCCGCCACGTCGTGCGCCGGCACCATCCCCACCCGCCGACGAGGTGGAGGACCGACGTGCAGGCGCTGGTGTTCGACGGTCCACGACGCATCCGCTTCGACCCGGAGCGCGCGGACCCGGAACTGCGCGCGCCCACCGACGCCATCGTGGACGTCGAGGTGGCCGGGCTGTGCGGCTCCGACCTCCATCCCTACCTGGGACGCGAGCCCGCGAGTGGCGGGGTCGTGCCCGGGCACGAGGTGGTGGGACGCATCGGTGCCGTGGGCACCGAGGTGGCAGAGCGCCGGATCGGTGACCGGGTGCTCGTCCCCTTCTCGACCTCCTGCGGCCGCTGCGCTCGGTGCGAGGTGGGGCTGACCGCCCGCTGCGACCGGGGGGCGCTGTTCGGCTTCGGTCCACCCGGTGACCCCGCCGCTGCGCTCGACGGTGGGCAGGCGCACCGGCTGCGGGTCCCCTGGGCGGACGCCACCCTGCGGCTCGTCCCCACCTGGATGGACGACGCCACCGCCCTGCTGTGCAGCGACAACCTGCCCACGGCCTGGGAGGCGGTGGCGCGAGCGGACCCACGACCCGGTCACGCCCTGGTCGTGGTGGGGCTCGGTGCCGTCGGGCTGTGTGCGGTGGCCGTCGCGCGGGCCCAGGCAGCCGGGCCGGTGGTGGCGATCGATCCCGTCTCCGACCGGCGCGAGCGTGCCGTCGCCCTCGGGGCCGACCTCGCGCTGGCCCCGGCGGACGCCCTGGAGGAGCCCCTCCTGGCCGGTGGGGCCCCCGCCGTGGTCGAGGCGTCGGGCAGCGCCGCGGGCCAGCGCCTGGCCTTCACCGTCACCGCGCCAGGCGGGACCTGCTCGGTGATCGCCGTCCAGACCGACGAACGGTTCGCCTTCTCCCCCGCCGAGGCCTACGACCGCAACCTCACCGTCCGGTTCGGTCGCGCCAACGTGCTGGCGACGCTGCCGCTGGTGCTGACGGCGCTGACCGACGGGCGACTGCACTCCCCCGCCGAGGTCTGCGTCACCCACCGCGAGGTCGCCCTGCGTGACGGTCCCGGGGCCTACGCCCGTTTCGCGGCCCGGGAACCCGGGCTGGTCAAGATCGCCTTCCGTCCCTGACGCCCCGAGAGCCCCGAGCAGCGAGCGCGGGGAGCGGCGCACACCAAGCGCGGGGAGCGGCGCACACCAAGCGCGGGGAGCGGCGCACACCATGCGCGACGACCGCTCAGCCCGGGCACCGGTTGCCGCGGTCACGACGCCGCTGGTACCGTTGCGCTCCGCCATCCGCGCGCGGCTCACCTGTCGTGCACGACGACCCACCGATCACCGGGTGATCCCCGGGTCGGAGCGCGGCGCGGTCGCACCGTACGGCTCGGCCCCGGTCCCACCGCCGCCGATCCCCGCGAACGACACCGGGCGCCACCGCCCTCCCACGAGTCCCGCCCACGCCCGATGCCCCGCACCCGCCGGTGCAGCAGCCCAAGGAACGAACCCCGCATGGCCAACATCCAGTCCCAGATGAAGCGCAACCGGCAGAACGAGACGCGCCGGGCCCGCAACAAGCGCGTGCGTTCGACCCTGAAGACCGACGTCCGCCGCTTCCGCGACGCCGTCACCGCGGGTGACAAGGACGCTGCGACCGAGGCCTTCCAGGCGGCGTCCAAGACGCTGGACAAGGCCGCCAGCAAGGGCGTCGTGCACCGCAACACCGCCGCCAACCGCAAGTCCGGCATGGCGAAGCAACTCGCCACGCTGTGAGCGGCCACGGCCCGTCGACCGACGGGCCGGACGAGCGACCATCGGGCGCCCCACGGGGCGCCATCGTCGTGTCCGGGGCGAACCTCCCGGCCGCTCCCACCTGACCTGGCATCGGCCTAGGGTCGGTGGTGGCCCACCCGCGCGACGAGGGACGGTGACGTGACGGACCCGGCGACTGCCACCGAGCGGCTGCGCGCGGCGGTCGCCGCGAGCGACCACTCCCGGCCCGCCCTGCTGTCATCCCTGGCCGACGCCGCGCTGCGTCGCGCTCCCGATCACGTCCTCGCCCAGCCGACCAGCGACCTCATCGACCGGTTGGCGGGCATCCTGGCGGAGCTCGATGCCCGGGCACCGGGTGAGCTGCACATCGCCGTGCGACCCTGGGGCGACGACACCGGCCACGCCACCGTGGAGGTGATCTGGGAGGACCGGCCCTTCCTGCTGTCGACCATCACCGCGGAGCTGGGCTCGAGCGGGCTCGAGGTCCGCGGCATCTTCCACCCCATCCTCGGGCTGGAGTTCGACGACCACGGTCGCGTCGACGCCATCGTGCCCGCCCGCACCGCTGCTCACCGGCTCTCGGTGATCCAGCTCGACGTCAGCGGCCTCACCCCCGATGCCGAGGTCATCGATGCGCTGCGGTCACGGCTGTCCGCCGACCTCCGCGATGTCGATGTCGTGACCACCGATCACGCGGCGATGCGGGCCGAGGTCGAAGCTGCGGCGGCGGCCCTGGCGACCGGTGACCCCCGCGACGCCGAGGTGGCCGCGTTCCTGGCCTGGCTGCTGGACGACAACCTGCTCCTGCTCGGGGTGGAGACGCTGCCGGGCGCCGGTGGGACGCCACCCGACCGCACCTTCGGCCTGCTGCGCGACGAGGAGCGGCGACGGCGCCTGCTGGCGGACATCGGTGCCGCCCCCGCCTGCGACGACCTACCCCGACTGACCGCCTCGCGGACCCGGAGGCGGTCGACGGTCCAGCGCCGGACGCCGATCGAGGTGTTCGACGTCGCCGTCCCCGACGGGGCGGGACGGCACGACCGCGACGACGGGGCCGGTGACCGCCCCCACGCGAACGATGACGACACACGGATCCGGGTCCTCGGGCTCCTGACCCGCAAGGGCATCGCCGAGCCCGTCCGCAACACCCCCGTGCTCCGTCGGCGGCTGCGACAGGTCCTCGAGGTGGAGGACGTCGTCGACGGCTCCCACGACGCCATCACGCTGATCACCCTGGCGCATGCGATCCCCAAGGACGAGCTCCTGCGCTCGACGCGGACCAGTTTCCGGGAGCTGCTGGTCGGGCTCCTGCAGGCCGAGCAGCACCACGAGGTGGCCGCCTTCGCCTGCCCGCACCCACCGAGCGGCACCTTGTCCGTCGTGGTCGCCCTCCCCCGCGAACGGTGGAGCCCCGAGCTCGCCAGGCGCCTGCGGACCGTCCTCCGCGAACGCTTCGAGGCGACCGGGGTCGAGGTCGACGCCTCGATCGACCTCCAGCGCGACGCCATCACGCGGTACCTGCTGGAGCTGCACGCTCCGAACGACCCCGCGACCTGGGACACCCTCGTCCCGGCCCGGGCGGTGGATCTCAGCCGGACGATCGCCGACCTCGCACGCCCTTGGGAGGAGACGGTGGTGGGCGAGCTGGCCACCCGCATGGGACCCGGACCGGCGGAGACCATCGGCCGGACGATCGTGGCCCGGCTCCCGCGCTCCTACCGGGACGTGACCGACCCGCTGGACGCGGTCACCGATGTCCGGCTGCTGGCGGAGACGCTCGAGGGCGACTCCTCGCTGCTGGTGTGGCTCCGGTCGACACCGGCCCACCACGGTGCCGACGCAGTAGCCGACGGGGACCACACGCCCGGTTACGCCTCGTCCGCACCGGTGCGCCTGCTCGCCGCCAAGCGTGGCGGCACCCTGGAGCTGTCCGCCTTCCTCCCCATCCTGGAGAGCCTCGGGCTCACGATCGTGGACGAGGTGCCCCACCCGCTCGCCGACGGCACCGTCCCCGCGGCCACGCTGCACGACTTCGGCGTGCGGGCAACGGGGCTCGACCCGGAGCGCGACGGCCCCCGGGTGTCCGATGCGATCCTTGCCGCCTGGCGTGGCCACCTCGAGGTCGATCCCCTCAACCGGCTGGTCGTGGTGTCCGGCCTCGACTGGTACGACATCTCGCTCCTCAGGGCCTACCGCCGGCTCCGCCGGCAGCTCGGGACCCCCTACACCCCGGCCTACGTCGACACGATCCTGGTGTCGCACCCCGACACGGTCCATGCCCTGGTGGACCACATCCACGCCCGGCTCGACCCCCACCGGAGGACGGGCGCGCCGTCCGCCGAGCACACCAGGACAGCGGTGCTGTCGGAGCTGGACCAGCTCGACCGCCTGGACCATGATCGCATCCTGCGCCGGCTGCTGGAGCTGATCGATGCCACGCTGCGGACCAACGCCTTCCGGCCAGACGCCCGGGCCGACGACACCGGCGAGCCCTACGTCGCCCTGAAGATCGACCCCTCCCTGGTCTCCGACGCGCCGCAACCCCTGCCCTACCGCGAGATCTTCGTCCACTCGCCGCGGGTCGAGGGTGTGCACCTGCGCAGCGGCCCGGTGTCCCGGGGCGGTCTGCGCTGGTCCGACCGCCGCGACGACGTGCGCAACGAGGTGCTCGACCTCGTCAAGGCGCAGGTGCTCAAGAACGCCGTCATCGTCCCCTCGGGGGCAAAGGGCGGGTTCGTGCTCACCCGGGAGCCGGAGGATCCCGCCGACAGGCCCGCCGAGGCCCGCCGACAGTACGTCACCTTCATCCGAGGACTGCTCGATGTCACCGACGACCTCGATGGCGACCGGATCGTCCCGCCCCCGGACGTGCTGTGCCACGACGGCGACGACCCCTACCTCGTCGTGGCCGCGGACCGTGGGACCGCCACCTTCTCCGACCTGGCCAACGAGGTGGCCGCCCGCTACGGGTTCTGGCTCGACGACGCCTTCGCCTCGGGCGGCCAGCACGGCTACGACCACAAGCGCCACGGCGTCACCGCCAAGGGCGCATGGGTCGCGGTCACCGCGCACTTCCGCGAGCTCGACGTCGACGTCGCCACCGACCCGATCACCGTGACCGGCATCGGCGACATGTCCGGCGACGTCTTCGGCAACGGCCTGCTCCGCTCGCGCAGCGTCCGGCTGGTGGCGGCCTTCGACCACCGGCACGTGTTCCTCGACCCCGACCCGGATCCCGAGCGCAGCTTCGAGGAGCGCCAACGCCTCTACGACCTGCCGGGCTCGAGTTGGAGCCAGTACGACCCCGAGGTCCTGTCCCCCGGTGCGATGATCGTGCCCCGTGCCGCCAAGCGGGTCGAGCTCACCGAGGAGGTCCGGGGCCTGCTCAGGGTCGAGGCCACGGAGCTCACCCCACCGGAGCTGATCCGCGCGGTGCTGCGTGCCCCGATCGATCTGCTGTTCGCCGGTGGCATCGGGACCTACATCCGTGCGACGAGCGAGCCGGAGAGCGAGATCGGCGACCGCGCCAACGCCGACGTCCGGGTCGAGGCTTCCACGGTGCGGGCGCGGGTCATCGCTGAGGGCGCCAACCTGGCGGTGACCCAACGCGCCAGGATCGAGCTCGCACGCCGGGGCACCCTGGTCAACCAGGATGCGATCGACAACGCTGCGGGCGTCGCCACCTCCGATCTGGAGGTGAACCTGAAGATCCTGCTCCGCATGGCCGAGGAGCGGGGGCAGCTGGGACGTGCGGAGCGCAACCAGCTCCTGGAGGAGCTGGCCCCGGAGGTCGTCGAGCAGGCCCTGGACGTGGTCGCCGCCAACGCGGCCGCCATCTCTCGGGAGCTGGACCGCAGCCCCCGCAGCCTGGAGCACTACGAGCAGCTGCTGACCCGTCTGGAGGAGGAGACCGACCTCGACCGCGACGCCGAGTCGCTGCCCTCCAGTACCGAGCTCGCCACCCGCGGGGAGGCTGGAGCCGGGCTCAGCCGGCCGGAGCTGGCGACCCTGCTGGCCTGGGCGAAACGGGAGCTGAAGGAGGCGTTGCTGGCCTCACAGATCCCCGATGCCGCCCTGCTCCAACCCGCCCTCGCGCGGTCGCTGCCCGCCGGCGCCGTCACGCGGTTCGGTGAGCTGCTGACCGAGCACCGTCTCCGCCGCGAGCTGATCACCACCGTCGTGGTCAACGACCTCGTCGACCGGCTGGGGATCACCGCCGTGTCACGGCTGGCCGCGGAGGCCGACGTCCCGCTCGGTACCGCTGTCGAGACGATCCAGGCGGCCATCCACATCGTCGATGCCCATGGCTGGTGGGAGCGGTTGGACGCCCTCGGGGAGGCGCACGATCCGGCTCGGCTCCGGGAGCTCGAGCTGCCGGTGGAGGAGCTGGTCATCACCCTGAGCCGGGTCCTGCTGACCGATCCGACGGCGCCCGATCCGGTCGAGGCCGCCGAGGACCAGCGTCGGATCGCGGACCAGGTGCTCGCCCAGCTGGACCAGCTCGGGACGCGCAGCCAGCGCCGCGCCAGGACCGCGCACGTGCGCTGGCTGGTCGACGATCTCGTGGAGCCCGACCTGGCCCGGTTCCTGGCCGGAGCGCGCGACCTCGCACTGGTGCCCGACGTCGCCGCCGTGGACCGTCAACTGGCCGACGGCCTACCCCAGCCCGCGGTCGCCGACGCGCTCCTGCAGCTCTCGGACCGGCTCGGCGCCGACCGGCTCGAGGAGACGCTGCGACGCGTCGAGGCCCGCAGCGGGTGGGCCCGCCGCGAGCGCCTGGGACTGGCCAGGGACCTGCAACGTGCCCGCCGAGCCGCCGCCGTGGCAGCGCTGTCCGGGATGGGCACCGCACCTACGGGTGAGGACCAACCGCAGGTGGACGTGAGCGCGGCCGTGGACCAGTGGCTGGAGAGCCGACGCAGCCACCTCCAGCGCACCCGTGCGACCGTCGCGGCGGCGGAGACCGCCGAAGGCCACGAGCTGGATGCGCTGGGCGTGGCCGCGCGGGCCATCCGCGAGACGGTCGAACGGCGACCGCAGCCGCCGGCGTCGTGAGCCCTCCGGGGCCTCAGCTCCGGGACACCAGCGGGTTGAAGGGGGCACCGACCTCACGGGCGGTGGCCAGCTCCAGCACGGCCAGCTCCAGTACGGTGGCGTCGGGGAGATCGGAGCCCTTCAGCTGCAGGTCGAGCTGCGCCAGCCGGTCGTGGACCCATGCGAGCTCCCCGGGCGCGAAGGCCCGCGCGCGGGCCTTGGTGTCCTCGTAGCCGCGGCCGGGCCGCAGACCTGCCGCCTTCGGGCTGGCCCCGGACCGCACCTGCAGCAGCTGCCGGACCCGGTAGGTGATCGCCCCGACGATGGCCAGGGGCGCTTCCCCGGCGTCCAGCGCACCGCGCACCGCGACCATGGCCCCGCGCGGATCGCGCTCCGCGATGGCATCGGCGACAGCGAACCCGGAGGCCCGACCGTGGCCGGCCACCACCGCATCGACGTGCTCGGCCAGCAGCACCGGCGCGTCGGCATGGGTCGCGCACACCGAGCCGACCTGGGAGGCGATGGCCGCGGGCTCGGTGCCGGCGTGGGTACGGATCGCGGCGATCGCGGTCGCGTCGGCCTTGCGTCGCAGCCGCCGGAACTCCTCCCCGACCACCCGGTCCCACCCGTGGTCGTCCCAGTCGGCGGGGCGCTTGACGTCCACGCGCTCGCCCTGCTCCTTCGCACGCTTCGCGATCCGCTGCACGCGACCGGTCCCGCGCGCCACCAGCACCAGGTCCGCGTCGGGCGACGGGGCCTCGAGGTAGCGCTCCACCTCTGCCTTCAGGTCACCGGCGATGGCCTCGACCCCCCGCAGGACCACGCAGGTGCGACCGCCGAACAGCGAGGTGGTCCGCAACTCGGGCAGGTGCTCCAGTTCCGCCACGTCGTAGCGATCGACGGTGAGGTCCGGCTCAGCGGCGAGCATCGCTTCCAGGCGGCGTTCCACCTCCCGCAGGAGCAGGAGGTCGTCGTCTCCGGCGAGCAGCAGGACGGCCATGCCGTGCAGCCTACCGACGGGTGAGGACGCGGCTCCTCCGTCGCGGTGACGTGACCGGCGGCGCGCGGGCAGCCGCGCAGTGCGGTGCGACCCGGGGGCTGGCATCGGCGAGGCCGGCACCGACGACGCTGGCCTGCCCGGCGACCTCGCGACCGAGGGTCGGGGCGCTGCCCTCGCCTGGCAGCCCACCGGGTCGGGTCGGCGCGGCGGGCGGGGCGGCGCTCCCGCCGGGCGCGGTGGGCGCTCCGGGCGCCTCGGATCCGGCGAGCAGCACGAGCGGCACAGCGGCAGCCTCTGGCTCCTGGCGGGGGACCCGCACCGCCACGGTGCCCTCACGGTCCGTGCGACGGATCTGCGCCCCGAGGCCGTCCAGGACCGCGAGGGTGTCAGGATGGGGGTGCCCGTGGCGGTTGTCCTCCCCCGCGCTGATGATCGCCACCTGGGGCGCCACCGCCGCCAGGAAGGCCGGATCGGTGGTCGCTGCGCCGTGGTGGGGCACGATCAGCACCTCGGCACGCAGCCGGTGGGGATCGGAGGCCAGCAGATCCCGCTGTGCCTGGAGCTCGATGTCGCCGGTGGTGAGCAGGCGGGCTCCAGCGTGGTGGAACCGCAGCACGAGGGAGGACTCGTTCAGCTCGCTCCGGGCGAACCGGTAGGGACGCCCGGCAGGCGGGTGCAGCACCTCGATGGTCACGTCCTGCAGTTGCACGGTCGTCGACCGGCTCGGTGCCCGGACCGGGACACCACGGGCGGCCGCCACGCGCCAGACCTCCGCGGCCTCAGCCAGCTCGGTCGGCAGCGGCAGCGCCCAGACGGCTCCGACCCGTATCCGGCGCAGGACCTCGGGCACGCCACCGACGTGGTCGAGGTGCGGGTGGGTGACCACCACCAGGTCGAGCTGCCGCCGGCCATGCTGTCGGAGCCAACGCGCGGCGGTGTCGTCACCACCAGCATCGACGAGCACCCGCGTCGACGGCGACTCGACCAGGAACGCGTCCCCCTGTCCGACATCGATCGCCGTGACGGTCAGGCCGGCGGGTCGCAGGCTGCCGGTCACGGCCGGGACGCTGGCCAGCAGCAGGGCGAGGACGGTCACCGCCGCCCCGACCCGTCGCGTCACCCCCCGGGTCGCCGCCAGGAGCCACACCAGGCTCGCTCCCGCAGCGAGCACGGTCAGTGGCCGGGTGACGTCGATCGCGGCGCCGCGGCCCGAGAGGTGTTCGGCGACCAGCAGCACCATCCGGGCCCCCGGCCCAGCCAGCGCGAAACCCCACGCGGCGAGCTCGACGTGGACCACGGCGAGCGCCGTGGCGACGAAGGACAGCGTCGCCGCCACGACCGCCGCCGGCACCGCGAGCAGGTTGGCCGGCACGCTCACCAACGCGAGCTCACCGAAGGTGGCCAGCAGCACCGGCAGGACCGCCACCTGCGCGCCGACGGTCACCCCGACCAGGGTCGCCAACCGGCGTGGGACGCGAGCCGGGAGCCGGTCGCGGACCACCGGTGCCACGAGCAGCACGCCTGCGGTGGCGGTCGCGGACAGCAGCAGCCCGAGCGAGGCGGCCAGCCGCGGGTCGAGCAGGACGAGCAGGAGCACCGCCACGGCCAAGGCGTGTCGGGCATCCCTCACGTGCCCCCGCACCCCGGCCAGCAGCAGCAACAGGGCCATCGACCCGGCACGCAGCACGCTCGGCTCGAAGCGGGTCAGGAACGCGAACCACGGGACCACCGCAGCCACCGCCGTCCGCCGCACGGCCGCAGGCGCGCGGAGCAACCCGGCCAGCCCGAGGACCCCACCGATCACGATCGCCACGTTGGTGCCTGACACGGCCGTGAGGTGGGTCAGCGAGGTGGCCTGCATCGCCGCCCGGTCCTCTCGCGGCAGGAGCCGGGTGTCGCCGGTCACGAACCCCACCAGGAGGCCGCCGGTGCGCTCGTCCAACCGCCGGGTGGCCGCCGTGCGGACACGGTCCCGCACCCACTCGGTCGACCGGGCCGCCGGCCCGCCCGGACCCAACCGTTCGATCCCGTCGACATCGAGCACCACCCGGGCGTGCTGCTGGGCGAGCCAGTTCCCGTACCCCCCGTCAGGCAGTGGACGGGCGGTGGCAGAGGCGCGCCAGCGCTCGCCGAGCACGGGAGGCTCCTCCTCCAGCACCAGCGCGACCCGCTCCCGCACCGCGGTCCCCGCGACCTCGTCGACCCGGGCCAGCACGTGCCAGCCGCGGGTGATGGGCCGCGGCTCGGCGACCACCGTCAGCTCCACCGGCACGCTCCCGCCCTGGACTGCAAGCGCCGGCAGGACCCCGGCCGCCGAGGCCTCGACCCTGAGGGCGACCCCACCGACCACCGTGGCGGCGATCACCAGCAGCGCGAGCGCTCCGGCATCAACTCCGACCTGCTCTCGTCCACGT
>SL_8KL_010_SEDDRAFT_10002648_pt1 | contig 15021 bp, 9 predicted proteins | sample SodLakKL_010_SED_4_FD_11160 | JGI IMG/M metagenome (IMG submission 11160) | reverse complement strand
GCTTTGCCCCTAAGCCACAGTGGCATTCAGAGATCACGTTCTGTTAAAGTTCTTAATACTGATTCATATTAATGTTTTTCGTCTTTCAGGGCTTTCTCTCATATACCTCTCGTCTTTTCATACCATTTTCTTATCTCGTAATCGGAGACCTTTTTCTTTTTCTTCTTATCTTCGTTCTTCACTCCTAAATTGTGCTCATAGGCCCATCTTTCGATTATTTTTCTATGGCTCTCTTTCCCTTCGAACTCACGGATATTTACTCCTCTAGAATTTATAGTCGCGTCGAAGGCCGCTTTGAACTCTGGACCTTTATAGACAAGATTGCTGCTGCCCAGATCGAACTTTTCCTTTATCTCGTCTCTAAAATACAGATTTAATCTATCTTTTGTGGTTATCACACCTTCACTGGAGAATGAGATGTTAGGTAAAACGTTCAACCCTTTGGAAAGTATCCAATAGACAGATTCGTCGCCTTCGAGCAGGAATCCTTTATACAAAGTATCTTCTTCCACCAACTCGTCCAATACCTTCCTGATCTCGTTCATCCTAAAGTCTTTTCCCAGATAGGAGGATAATTTTTCTGCGGTGAAAACACCGAAATTATCGAAGGCCCATCTAACGACTTCTTTCTTCGCCTCCCATGGATCCAGGTGTGAAGTGAAATCTGAAGTTGATATATATCTATCGTTATGGTCTCGAACCACGAATAAACCTTCGTATAAACTATCGAGTATCTCTTTGGTCTTGATCCTGCTGTAAGGTGACAGATAATAGATAGTTCTTTTTGGGGTAGGAGATTTTCTTTCGATTATATCAAGAACGGTCTCCATTGAATTGGATAGTCGAACATCTTTAGCGTTCCTGTATGTAGCTATTTGTTCAGGCTGTGCATACATATGATAGGGTGGTATCATCTTGCCGGCATGCACCTTTCCTCTTTTGTACATCCATTCCAAAGAAAAGAATTCATCCACGCGGGTCCTCAATTCAAAATCTGACCTTGCCCCTTTCAACTCTTTGATGGCTTCTTTTGGATCACTATATTTATCTCCATCCAACCTCTGCTTTTGGAATACGTAGGACCTTATCTGTTCTTCTTTGAACACTTCTTCTATCACGTTTCCCTTGACCAACATACCCTGGATCTTTTTGTAACCGTTTTCAAGGAATACAGAAAGAGCATCTTCAGATATATCAGAAACGGGAGCGTTCTGATAATTTTTGATCCTTACTATATCGTAACCTTCCAACCGATGATAGTCCATCATCTTGTCCACTGCTTTCAACACTTCAGGAAGCATGGATTCTTCGTCTACATCAAGATGACGTATCTCGATACATCCGCTCATCTTCCATTTCTCTATTCCGCCGACGATTTCTCCCTTTTTGATCAAGGGGTATACCCAGTCGTCTCCATACCTGCGATAGATCTCCGCCCACAGCGGTCTAGCGTACGGATCTTTTTTGGAAAGGACACGCATTTTGTCGTATTCTCCGCCTTTGACCTTCTGCAGTCTATTTATCTCTTCAGAAAGGATATACATCTCCCTTTCAGAGGCACCAACTTTCAGTTTTTTAACCTCTTCCTTGTGCACCAACTGTGATAAAAGATCTCTGATATCTTTACCATGAAAACCGGTATAATATCTGATATTAGAAAAAGATGCGGGTCCGCTGCCTTTCAGGTAGCCTTTTATGATACTCTTTTTTGCTTCTTTTTCGGGGAGTGCATCTACTTCCAATATCTTATACCTGTTTCTAGACGACCATCCGTCCTCGCCGGTGAACTCTCTTCTGATGTAAAGATTATAGTCCAATTTTTTGACTATCTCTTTTATCCTATCGTTTTTCAAGTCACTCTTACTTTTGAGTTCACGTATCGTTCTAGCTCTCCGTTCTTCGATGAGTTTTAAAACGTTTTTCTCTTCTTCTTCAAGTTCTTCGGTCCTATAGGCTCCTACGAACATGGGAAGTTCTTCCCGGAGTGCGTATCTCACGCGCCCTCTAACGAACCTCCCCTCTACGATCTCTCCCTTCTCTCTCAACTCTTTCCATCGCTCTAAAGAAAAATCTGATACTCTTTGGTACACGTCATAGGGTGTTCCTGCCTCCATGAATAGTTCGAAATAATCTTGGATAGAGCCGACGTCGCTGAACTGTTTTTTTGCCCTATACTCGCTGGCTTTATCCTCCGAAACGTGTTCTCCGCCGGGAAAACGCAGTTCATGATAATCCTCTTTCAGCATGTACTGCTCTCCTTCTCCCACAACGAGCCTACCGGAGACGAGAGAGTTCTGTTCCACCAAATTATTCAGGGCCTTCAAAGCTATATCTTCCGGTATGTCCAGAGCGTGAGCTATCTCTTCTAGGCTTCTCGGAGCTTCGTATCGAAGGTGATCTATGATGACCTCTTCAACTGATCTCAACTTCCTGTCTTTCTTATCCAGCAGAGCATATCTATAGTTTCCATCTTCATCTACCGCAACCCTGCTTACCAGGCGCTTGCGTTCAAGATCTCTCACAATTTCCTTCACATCTTTTAGTCTTAGGTCAACATCTTCGAAAAGCTCTTGAACAGTCATATCTTTTTTATTCAGTAGCTCGATTATCGGGCTGCTGCCGTGGGGCTGCTCGCCCTGATCGAGGGATAACAAAAACTTTTCAAGGTCTTTGGAGTCGATATACTTTGTTCCGTCGACCCAGAGCGATCGTATCTTCCCGTCGTTTAACAGTTCATCTCCCCAACTCCTGACCTGCTCGAATGATCTTTCGGTACGGGTGAAAACGTTATTTCCCCTTTCCTTGAAAACGTGTATGGGCTGTAACTTTTTTATCACCTCTAACATCTCGTCTTTACTATCAAAGTCCGGCTTTTTTTCCCTATAATGATCGTTAACCACGTCCCTATCGAACTTGAACTTCTCTATCTCCTCTTCCGGTATGACCTGTTCTAAAACTTTTTGATGGTACTGTCTCAAAAGGCTGCTCCTGTCCTCCATCATTATGACGTCAGAGATACCCGCCATTAGAACGCTATGGGTAAAAGGAGATGGTGTATCGGAGTAATCAGCGGTCGTAACAGAGATATCTCCACTTTCTATATCTTTAAGCACCTTTTTAGCTTTGTCAAGATTTAAGACTTGGTAAAGTATCTCGTTAAAAGTTTCCTTCACTATAGGAAAGTCCTGGTCATGTTGTAATCTCTCTAGTATCTTTTTAGAGCGTATCTTTTGGTTGGAGATCGAGATCTCTCTTCCCTTGTAATTCCGAAGAAGCATCAATGCTCTCTGGGCGCAGTGTCTGAACCTCTGCTCGAACAATTCAGTGTTCCTGATACACCTTTTCAATATGGTTTCGATATTTTCGTGAGATAGCAGATCATCGATATCATCCAATGGTATCTTCTTTCCAGTGGTGATCATGAAGTTATCGTCATTGATAGAAACATTTGCGTTGCAGTTGAATTTTTTAGAGATCTTGTATGCATAAGCCCTTGAAAGTGCATCGTTGGTTTCCCTTCCAAAGCATGCGTGGAATATTATGTTATAGTTCCCGTCGTGGCCTATGTGTCCTTCTATCACTATTTTTTTATCTGTTGGTAATTCTTCAAGAACAGCTAACTGCTCTTTGAAATAACTTATTATGGTCTGGGCGGACCCCTCATCTATCCGGTAATTTACTTTCAACCATTTTATGACATCTTCTTCTTTCTCTTCATCTATCTTTTTGAACAATTTTCTTCTGAATTCTCCTATTCCTACTGAAAGGTCATAACTCCTTGGAAGCATCTCCCCACTCCAGCTTGGAACCGTAGGTTTTTTACCCGCGGCATCTTTAACAAATACTTTAGTACCTCTTGTGTGCATGAATTCGTAGGAATGACTTCCGAGTATGAAAACGTCTCCTTTAGAGAGTCTTTCCACGAATTTTTCTGAAAGCGTACCGAGAGGTACCGCTTTTTCAGAATATACTTGATAGCTGGAGTCTGAAGGTATGGTACCAACATTCATGTAATACAACATCTGTACTCCGCCCTTCTTGCCGAAGACACCTTCCTCTTCGTTGTACCATATCTTGGGATAAACGTTCTCGAATTCACCAGCGGCCAGATATTTCAATACGCTGAAGTAATCCTCTTGAGGCAAGTTATTGTAACAGTAGGACCTTTTTATCATCTCATAGGCCTCTTCGACCTCCCAGCGGTGTTCTATGCTCATACCGATGATCGCTTGAGAAAGAACGTCTAGATTGTTTTCTGGTATCGAAACCCGATCTATATCGTGCTGATAGGCCTTTCTCGTTATGACTGAACATTCTACTAGATCGTCTTTATCGAAAACTATCATCCGCCCCTTTGAAGTCTCTCCTATAGAATGACCCGCTCTTCCCACTCTCTGTAGACCTTTAGCCACGCTCTTGGGCGAATTTACCTGGACTACCATGTCGATATAACCTATATCGATACCCAGTTCCAGCGAGGTGGAAGAGACCACTGAGCGCAATTTTCCGGTTTTCAATCCATCCTCTACATCGAGTCTGGTCTCTTTGCTCAAACTCCCATGATGAGCAGCCACATCATCTATACCTCTGTCTTTTAGCTTGTATGCTACGTTTTCAGCTCCGCTGCGCGTGTTCGTAAATATCAACGTGGTTCTGTGTTTCTGTACCATCTCCGTAAGTGTGTCGTACATACGAGAGTTGACAACTTCGTAAGGCAGGAGTGTCATATCGTCAACAGGAGACATCACGGAAAGATCTAGATTCTTTTCTCCTGCTACTTCTATCACTTTGACTGGTCTAGGTTCGCCGTTCTCGTATCCCCCTAGGAATTTAGCTATTTCCTCTATAGGAGCCTGCGTAGCTGAAAGACCGATCCTGGTCATCTCTCCTTTTATATGTTCTTCGAGCCGTTCTGTATTCAGCGAGAGATAAACACCTCTTTTGGAAGAAGAGATCTCGTGTATCTCATCGTTTATAAAGTATTGAACGTCATCAAATTTTTTCCTGAACTGAGGTGATGAAAGTGCTAGGGCCAAACTTTCAGGAGTCGTTATAAATATGTGCGGAGGGGTTTTTGCCATCTTCCTTCTTTCGTTCTGCGAAGTATCTCCTGATCTGATGGCAGTTCTTATCTCAGGGATCTTCACGTCCTTCTCTTGAGCCGATTCCTTTAACTCCGCTAGGGGTTTCTCTAAGTTCTTGTGTATGTCGTTGGCTAGAGCTTTCAGTGGAGAAACGTAAACGCAGTAGATCTTGTCCTCTAACTCCCCTTTCTTATCCAATTTGAAGAGTTCGTTTATTATGGAAAGGAAGGCGGTCAATGTCTTACCGGAACCGGTCGGTGAAGAAACCAGCACGTTCTCTCTTTCGTGGATAAGAGGTATGGCATAACTCTGCGGTTCCGTCATATCATCGAACTTGTCATCGAACCACTCCGCGATTAGAGGTTCCATCAACCGGAGGACTTCTTCTTTGTCCTTCTTTTCTTCTGCTCTCTTCACTTTCTCTAGCCTTCCTGACTAGACTCTGTCGAATCTCTGACAACGGGGGACAAGTTTAATAAACTTTTGGATGGAATCGAAGTGAACACGTAAAGGATCTAGAGAAATGATCAAAAGAAAAGAAGAAAGGTTTTTAGCTTTTCTTGAACACTCATCTCTTCCTATCGTAGTACTTTGACCAGTCGTCTTCTTCGATGTTCCTTTCTCTGTCGTACTTGTTTTTACCCGTTGATCTTTTGTCGTCCTCTTTTAGCAGTATAGCAGCGGTGACGAATGTTATAACAGCGCCGAGTACTAGAGCCGTAAACACTCTTTTAGGAGATCCCACTAACCAGCCGAAGGGTCCCCTAGGCTCCTCTTCACTTTCCGTAGTAAAATCAAGGAAGGCATCGCCAGATAAAGCCGGATCATGGAATATCTCTTGTCCACCTGGATAATTTATTCCTCCCCATACGAGGAAACCAAAATATTCTGGGAGTTGGAATCCGGGTGGATGCAGCCATGGTATGCCTCCGAATAACTGAGCGGTCACATTTTTCTCTTCACCGTCCACAGTAACATTATCCACCCAACTGAATGCCCCGGTCCTAGTCCAATTTCCACCGTATCCTATACTGTTGCGTTCCAACCTGTTGCGGTCAAAGGTTTCACCTTCTATTGAAAATTCAGCACTGAACTCGCCATCGTGATGTCTGTCGCTGGTTCTCATCCTGAAATTTTCGCCAGACCTGAACATCAACTGTCTGTGCCATCTTCGCATGTGCTGTATACGGTGTCCTATGAAGTTTTGAAAGCCCAGCATAAGAGCCGGATCTTCGTTCTCAGGATCAAAATCCCAGCCGACTATCTCGTTGTCCCACTTTATCTCATAGTTCGCCACTTTAGCGGTTCCTTCTTCTGAAGATTTTCTCTCAACGCGTTTGAGACCCGGTCCGTCGATCCCGTCTATGAGATCTCCGTAATCTCCTGAGCTGTCACTGTCTATCTCGACTTCGAAATGCGGCATCTCGACACCTTCGACTTCTTCGATAGAAGCGCTCAGGTGGAAAGTGAATTCGATCTTGTCTAGAGACTGGTTCTCCATCTCGGGATCTAGTTGGTCCCACGGCAGTGGTTCATAAGGTAGGTCCTCAGCGGTTAGGCTCATCTCCCAGTTCATCTCATCGCCGTCCTCGCTTTCTTCTAACCCGCTGTATTCCCAAGCGGCTTCTCTTAGATTCACATACTTATACACTGAAGGGACATGATCCGAGTCAACACCGTCTCTAGCATCGACGTTAAAATGTGCGACGTCTTCGTCATCGATCCTTTCGTATTCCCACAGGTTTCCTATGCTCGCACCGAAGACAGAGCCTATCCTGATGAATCTTTCCTCGTCGATCTCTGTAGTCCCTGTTTCATCTTCGAACTCACCTTCTATAGAGATCCTTCCCAGGTATCTCATCTTGTTGACCACCATCCTTATCGAACCGGGATCCTCTTCAGTTCCCCATATTATCCCGAAACGGGCATCTTCTCTGCCTTCTGGGTCTTCAAATATAAAGCGGGTATAATTGCCTCCGCCGAATCTTTCTGTCTTTCCTTCTTCGATGGTGATATCCCAGCCCTCGTCTTCTATCCCTGTAGTAACTCCGGTAAGAGCTACCAAAGAAGAAAGTACGAGCACCGCGCCTATAATCAAGCTCCAGATCATGTTCGTCCTTTTTCCCATCATGGTTATCATATCTTTCATCATTTCTCTAACTATTTAAAGCTAGATCACAATTCTATCACCTATTCTATCACTATAGGAGAAAACTATCAGCCGAATATCGATGAAAATAAATAACTACCCTACAATTACCACTCGATAGGTTGAGCAGGAGAATGCTGACAAACAGAGAAAGGATACTATTCCTACTGGCCAAACAAGATTTTGATCCTGACGAGGATTACCTTGCTCCGTATTATCTTTCTCAGGATGGAATAGCTGAAGCACTAGAGATGAGAAAGAACAACGTTTCTAGGGAACTTTCAAAATTGAAAGACGAAGGATTGGTTGAAGAGTATAATGCTAGAGTGAAAGGATTCGATAGGAGAAGGAAGGTTTATCTTCTCAGCAAAAAAGGAAATGACCTGAAAAATGAACTGACAAAGGATCTACAAAAAAAGGAATTGACCATCGAGAACACAAAAGGTGAAAAATACGATTGTACCATAGAAGAAGGACTGTATAAATTGAGAGAAAAAGGAAACGGGAGAGAAGTAAAAACATTTCATGTAGTAGAATGGATGAGAAAAAAGGACGTTTTAAATCTAGAAACTTTTTCGATCCCTTCCCGCTTATACAAGATAAGTGAAAAAGAGAAAAAAGACGAAAGAGAGACCACCGAGGTTTTGATCCATACGCCCAAAAGAAAAAAGATATATGGAAGAAAAGAGGAAATAAGTAAACTGAATAAAAAACTTCAAGAGAAAAAACCGCCTTTTATAATCATCGAGGGTATAGCGGGCATAGGAAAAACCGCTCTCGGAAGAAAGCTCTTAGACGAGTTGAGAGGAGAAAGAGACCTTTTCTGGTACAGCTTCATCGAGTGGGAAGACGCTATCTATTTTTATGAGGAGTTAAAAGGATTCCTCGAAAAATCAGCAGAAAAAAAACTGGATCCTGAAGATTCTCCCGGTCAAATAGCTAAAACCGTTTTAAAAGGATTGAAAGATTCTAGAGCCGTGCTCTTCCTAGACGATTGTGAAAAAATGCCTTCTGAACTTTTACCTTTTTTAGAGATGATGTTGAGTGGAAAGAAAAAAGGAGCCCATCCGAGCATGGTATTGATGAGTAGAGAAAAACTAGGATTCTATGATGTTCGAGATGAGATGGAAGGACATGTATTTAATTTGGAGTTAGGTCCCCTTAAAAAGGATTACGTTAAAGAGATGATCAGCGTAGAGGACGAGAAAAACAGAAAAATCGATATAGAGGAGGTTTACGAAAAGACGAAAGGACATCCTCTTTATCTAGAACTGTTTGAAAGGTACCCAGGTAAAGAAAGCAAGATGAAAGAATTCTTAGAAAGAGAGATATATTCGCACCTTGGCAAAGCCGAGAAGAGATTGATCCAGCGTCTTTCTGTCTTTTGGGGCCCAGTAAAAAGGGAAGTACTTCTCGATAAGGGAGATGCAGAAGTTCTGATGAAACTGAAGAAAAACAAGCTTGTGAGAGAAAACGAAAACGAAGAGATAGTGGCACATGATATATTGAAAGATTTTTTCTATAGTAACGCAGCTTTAGGGGAAAAGAGAGAGTTGCATGAATTCGCCGCAGAAAGACTCATAGCCGTAGAAGGTAAAAAGAATCATTACAAATTAGAAATATTATATCATCTAGAAAAAGCGGAAAAAGCCGAAAGATCCCTAGATATGATGCAGAACATGATCAGGGTAATATCTGGCTTACCAGAAGAGCTGAGAGAGACGATTTTAGATGGTTTTCCTGAGCAGAAGCTCACTGAAAAGCAAAAGGCAAGGTACTACTCCATCAAAGGCGATATCTACTTGAACATCGAAGAGTGGAAAAAAGCACTGAACTGTTTCAAAAAGGCCCTAGAGAGAGCAAAAAAGACTGAAAAGGAAAGATTGAGGGAGAAATTAGGAGACGCCCAGATGGAACTCCAGCGATGGGATGAGACCATCGAGACCCATAAAAGAAATCTGTCCCTATATAAAAAGAAGGATGATCCCGAAGGAAAATTTAGAGAGTACCTCAGTTTGGGAACCATATATAGAAAAAGAGAGGAATATGATAAAGCCGAAGAATATTATGAGAAAGCCGGAGTTCTCCTCGAAGATCTGAACTATCCTGACAGAGCTAAAGCAATACTATACAACAATCTTGGGATGCTGTATCTGTCCAAAAATAATTACGTTAAAAGCGAAAAGATGTTCAAAAAGGCTTTAGCTAAAGGCGGTGAAAAAGGCATCATATATGAAAATCTAAGTGATTTATACGAAGAGACGGGAAAGAAAGACAGATGTTTAGATCATCTGAGTTTAGCTATAGAATCACACAAAGAAGCAAAAAATCAAAGAGAAGCTATCGAGTTATTGATAAAAAAGGCGGATATTCTCTTGAATTCTTTGAATCTTGAAGAAGCTATTGAAGATTTGAATGAAGCTCTCGTTATGGAGAAGAAACGAACAAAAAGGTTTTGGTTATTTAGAGGGAAACAAACTTCAAGGTTCAAACCTAAGATCTATAAAAATATGGCTAGAATTAATAGAGAAAAAGGAAACATGCGACGATGCATGTCCTATGACTTAAAAGCCATGGAAGAATACGAACGCTTGGATGATAAAGAAAAATGGACAAAACAGGCATTGATATACGTCTTCGACTTAGTGGATAGTGGAAAACTAAACGAGGCTCTTAAAGTTTTAAATAAAGTGGAGAACCGATTAAATAAAATGGGTGACCAGAAAGGTATAACCGCCGCTCGTCTTGAGAAAGCTAGGCTCCTCAAAAGAAAGGGGGAGTACAAAAAAGCGAAGAGTATATTGAAAGAACTGATAAAGAATGTAAAGAAAAGGGGAGACAAAAAGGCCGTTGAAGAGGGTGAAAAGATTTTACAGAATATATCGAAGAAGACTGGTTAGAAACGAGGGGTGAGTCAAGCTTTGCCTCTAGATTCCCCTTTGACTACTCCCGATGCGATGATGTGACTCAATCTGATCGGTTCCGGTATTCTTCCCAACAGAGTGAATGTCTCGAGCAATCTTCTTACAGTTCGAATATCGCTTCCCACCTTTTGTATGTAAATAGGTTTATCAAGGGTTTCTATCTCGTATATCTTGCCCTTCTTTATCTGTTTGAATTTTTTTTCCCACTTTTCGAAGTGCTTTTTCATCGCTTTTTTGATCCTCTCGAAGTCGGGTCTCTTTCTCGAAACGCTGATGCAGGGAATGCCTGTTTTTTTGTTCAATTCCTCTAGGTCTACTAGGTTGAATCCTCCAAAAGCTGCTCCGTCGATAAAGATGACTTTCGCCTGATCTTTGAATTTTGAACCGTTCACCATCTCTACCAGTTTTTCGGTGGCGTCTGTTCCGTCTATCTCTATCCTCGTAGATAGAACGCCTTCTAGATAATTCGGTGCTCTTATGACAGTCCCTATGACGAGCACATCATCGTCTGAGAACTCGAATGGTGCGTCGTCAATACCTATAGCTCTTATCTGTTCTTTCATCACATCACCCTTTTCTAACAACATGGTCAATAGAGAGATAGCTCTCCCGTGATCTTATCGATAGCTTCGTTTGGACCAGGTCCGATACCGAGGCAGGTCGTAGTGCCTTGTTCCACCTCGGTTAGACCCGCATCAGTTATAATACTGGTCATCAGACCCTCGTTCTCCGCCATATCATTCAAAAATTTTAGATGCTCTAGATCGTCGCATCTCACCAGTACTTTTTTCTGTCCCTCCTTGTACCATCTTTTAAAATATTTATTTTTCTTCTCCTGGCTTTTTACTGCACATGATACTGAAGCGTGAGACGCTTGGACCGCTAATTTTCCCGGTGAAAGGTTCAGATCCTTTCTTACTACGATCACCAATTTGTATTTGAATCTCATATTTTCACCATCAAAATCTTTCTTCAACTTTTTTTTCCAGTTCTTTCAATCTTTCTTCGACTCTTTCCATTTCATCTTCGTATTTTTCTTTCTCCTCTGATAACTTTTTTTTCTCATCATCCCTCACTTTCTTCATCTTCTTTTTTATATCTCTGATATTCTCTTTCAAACACATCTGTTCTTTTTTCAACTGCTGAAGTCTTTTGAGATATTCTCTCTCCATCTGGATATCACTATGATCTTCTTTTTTCGATCTTTGAGGTCTAGCTAATGAAGGATGTATGTACTTCAATCGTTGGTATGCACCTCTGTACCACCCTATGATAAAGAACACGACCGTTAAAGAGATAAAACCCATCCATAGATTGCTAGAGGTGAAGTGCCCGGTCTCATTAGATAAAGATGGCATGGTCCCCAAAACAAATCCTATGATGACCGTCAATGCGATGCTGATACCGACCCCGTAAGCGATTCGATAGAGAATATCCATTTCACCATCTAGTTCTCCTTTGACTGGAAAAATGGCATTGACCATGCTGAACCCGGGTAAAAACAGGATGAACAATCCAGCCACTATTGTTCTGATCATCTAAAACACCATTATCTGAAACTCTAAAAAGATTTTTCGGCACAGTTTAATCAAATTCGTCATAGATCTTTCCGACTAACTCTTCTAGGATGTCTTCCAACGTTATTATGCCGTCAAAATTTTCGTTTTGATCTTTGACTATCGCCTGATGGATTCTTTCCTTCCGCATCCGTTGGAAAACTTTAGTCGCGTCATCTTCTTTATTTACAAAATAAGGTCTCCGCATGTAATCTTTAACCTCGCCTCCTTCAACACCAAGGATCTCTTTACTGTAAAGGATACCTACCACTTCGTCGGACCCATGTTTAGTTACTGGTACTCGTGTAAAACCGTGCTCTTTTATGAATTCACTAGCCTCTTTAACTGAAAGGTCAGAATCTAGTGCGTATGTGTCTTCTTTTGGAACTTTGACTTCTTCAACTTTACAATCTCCGAACCAAAATACTCTATGAAGTATATCTTTCTCGATCTCTTTGATTATACCTCTTTCTTCCAATATAGAAGCTAGATCTTTTATCTCGGATTCAGTCACTAACAATTCGTCCGTATGCGTTTTTCCTCCTAATGCATCGATGAAGAAATCAGATATCTTGTTCAATGCTTTGATCAGCGGTTTCAAAGCTATTGATAAATAATATATCATGGCGGCGTTTTTTACGCTAAATCTTTTCTTATTTTTCAATGAAAATCCTTTTGGAGTGATCTCTCCAAAGATCAATATCGCAAGAGTCAAGATGCCGCTACCTATAGAGATAGCCCATGTTCCAAAAAGCTCTTGAACCATGACTGTTACCAATGTAGGGGCGATCACGTTTACCACGTTGTTACCTATCAATATGGTGGTTATGGTGTCGTCCATATTTTCCTTTAAATACTCTATCTTATCGGCATGTTTTACGCCCTCGTTCTTCATCTTAGAAACGTCTATCTTGTCTAGGGCTGTTAGAGCTGTTTCTGTACCTGAAAAGCGACCGCTCATGTACAAGCAGAAGATGATCGCTATCAGATATACAACTACAACCCAGTTCATCTTGATTTACCTCTAGTTCACTTTCTTCTTGTATAAGCTATTAATAGTTTATCAACTTTTTGAGGATCTTTTTGCTTTTTACCAGTTCTTCTATTTCTCTTCCTTCTATGACAAAATTACCTTTGTAGTGGTCTAGGGACTTTATGACCATCGGCCAATCAATTTCTCCCTCTCCTAAAGGAAGGTGAATATCATCTTCTCCTTCGTTATCATGTAGGTGAATGTTGATTGGATCGAGTGATTTATCTAAAAAATCTTCTAGTCTGTCCGCGGTATAAGCATGACCTATATCTAAACATAGACCTAAATCCAAATCGTCCATGAGTTCCCTGATCTCTTCAGGTTTACTACATAGTGTAAGCCACATCTCAGGTAGATTCTCTATCGCCAGATCTATGCCTAATTCCTCGGCTTCGCTCTTCAACTCTCGGAGTGATTTTTTTGATATTTCCAACACGTTATCGCAGTATATTCCAAGAGGAGAATAAAGTCCGGGATGTACTGTGACTAGATTCGCCCCTATAGCTGACGCAAGTTTCAAGGTTTTCTTGATCTCTTTTACACTAGTTATTCTGATACTCTGATTTATACTAGCTATATTTATGTCATTCAAAGGTGCGTGGACCTGGAGTTCCATATCTGTGGTCGATACCACGTCGATCATATCATCTTTGTACTCCCATCCGTGATACTTTTCTGCAAGTATTTCCCAACCTTCAAACTCTTCCTCTACCTTTCTGAGAGCCTCGTTGAAAGGATTCAAACATAGCTTTGGGTTTGAAGCCAATACATCTCTCGTCATATGTACACCATCTCTGATAAACTCATGTTGTTATATACATTATTCGTAGTATAGAAGTCAATTTTCTACCTCGGTCAGTTTCTCTATCAACATCATTATGTCTTCGCATATTATCTCAACTTCTACACCACCCAGTGAGTGCTCCTGCTCAGAAAAATTTATCTTTTCATTACAGGTCGCCTGTTTGGAAAGTGTAAACGTGCATCTATCTCCTAGTACTCTATTTTTCATGTAATTCCGTGCAGTGTCTCTTATCTGCATATCTTCTAATATCATTTTGAATCTAGTAAGGTATTCTGTTTCCCCCTTCACTTCGTCTCCCGCTATATCCCAGTTCGTCTTCGGAAAGACGTTCGATATGCAGGATATCAATGTTTCTTTATCCTCTGTTGGGTATATAGTGCTACTTATCTTCACTTTAAAATCAAAGTCGTTTAGTCCCATCATTATCCGGAATATAGAGGTATATATAAAAGCGTTTTTCTCGATCCTAATGCATCTTTCAATTATGAAGGAAGGGATAAAAAATTTTATTAGCTGGCTTGTCTTACCATGGGATACGATTGGGGCTCATGGTTTAGATTGGTTAGAACGTCGCCTTCACGAGGCGAAGGTCGCCGGTTCAAATCCGGCTGGGCCCATTCATTTCATCCATGTCTTCTCTTGTTTCTTATAGTCTCTGATATATAGCCTAACATCTTTTGATGCATTTTTGTTTTTTATAGGCTATCTTGGATAGCCTAACATCTTTTTGATGCATCTTTTTCGAAAAAAGATGCGTAGGAAGCAGAGCTTCCTCCTATTTCCAAATTTTTTCGTTTCACTCAAAAATATTGAAAATGCGAGGGAAGGGAAACTAACGCCAATCTGTATACAACCCTCTCCTCTTTTATTTCATTGTAAATAAAATAATGCGAGGGAAGGGATTTGAACCCTCGGACCTCTACAGGACAGCGCCCTCAACGCTGCGCCGTTGGCCATGCTTGGCTACCCTCGCTTTGTGAAGGAGCGTGCGACTGAGGAAAGTGAGGGGAAATGAGGAATTTATAATTCCTCGGCTACCCTCGCAAGTTGGAGCGAGTTTACGAGCGAAACTTGCGTGTTAGTGAAATTTTTTCTGCACAAACTCACGTTATGAGCATAATTTTGAAAAGATGAAAGTATATTAAATTTGTCGATTAGAACAAAGTATCTTAAGTTCAGCGTACTTTCCCATGTTCGCCTATAAGTCCTGACCCAATTCATGGATCTCTTCAAACTTTTCTCCAAGTATCTCAAGCCCTTTTTTCAAGACGTCTCTAGTACTCAAAGATCCATCTGTTTCGTAAGTCAATATGAACTTATCGTTACGTCCGTGAACTTCAATAGCTTCTTGATCGCAAACTTCTTCGCAGGCCGAGCAGAGCTTACACCTTTCCATATCAGTAACGTTGAGTTTTCCGTCCTCTATCTCCAAGATATCAACAGGACACGAGGCGATGCACTCTTCACACT
>SL_8KL_010_SEDDRAFT_10002647_pt1 | contig 15027 bp, 14 predicted proteins | sample SodLakKL_010_SED_4_FD_11160 | JGI IMG/M metagenome (IMG submission 11160) | reverse complement strand
GCCTCTCAAAAGAAAAAATCTCAGAATTCCTCACCGCTCTATGGACAGGAGATGGATCCTGCACACCAGAGAACTTCCAATACTCCACAGCATCAAAAGAACTAGCCAATGGAATGATGCACCTACTACTAAAATACGAAATAGTGGCACACAAATATTGGAGAGAGGACAAAGGAATCTATCAAATAGAATTCTATCAAGCAGAAGAACAAAGAAAATTCCAAAAGTGGATAAAGCCAATAGATAAAGAAGTAGAGATAAAAAGAAAAGAAAAAGGAGGAAAAAGAAGAGAAAAAGAAATATACAAAGACCCAATCAAAAAAATAGAAAAAATAGAGCTCGAAGAACCCGAACCAGTGTACGACCTATCAGTTCCAGGCACACAGAACTTCACTGGAGGATTCGGAGGAATAATGCTCCACAACACCGGACACCCCGGACTTTCAACAATGCACGCGGACTCTATACAAGCTGTAATAAACAGATTAAAGACCAAGCCAATAAACCTATCACCAGGACTACTCCAGCACCTTGATATCGTTATGATACAGGGATTTACAAGAGTAGAAGGAATGGACGCTAGAAGAGTGAAAAACGTTGTGGAAGTAGTGGACATAGACATGGATACAGGAAACCCAATAACCAATGAACTATTCAGCTACGTGCCCTCGGACGACTACTTCGAGTTCGTTTCGGACGAGAGCTACATACTAAAAGAGATAGAAGAAGAAAAAGGAATAACAAGAGGAGAGATGTGGGAAGAGCTACAAAGAAGATCCAATGTACTAAAATGGATGCAGGAAAATGATATAACAGACTTCAAAGAAGTAGGAAGGGTAATAGCGCAGTACCAAAACAATCCAGAAGAATTAATGTCTAAAATAAGAAAAGAGGAGAATAAAGGATAAAAATGTTCTTTCCAAGACCATATAGGATTCTGGCCTACAAAATAATGAAAAGGCTAGGAATACTAGACATAAAATGGTTAAAGGAATTCATGGGACCATTAAAACCCACCTTGAAAAGATCAAGATTATTCGTCACGATAGAAGAATACATTGCCACAGCCATATTCACCATCCTATTAACCACTCCACTAACAGCAGCATTCATCTACTTTATACTAACCACACTGCTCGGACTATCCGGAGTGCTCCTAATAGTACCGTTGATAGCAGTGATAATCATATACATAGTGATAATATTCCTATCTTTCTTCATATATCCTTCATTCAGATTAAATCAAACAAGGGAAGATATGGAGAAAAACATACCCTACGCAGCAAGCCACATGGCTACAGTAGCAGGTTCAGAAGTGCCACTATATAAAGTATTCCAAACAGCTGGAAAATTCAAAGAATACGGACAAGTAGCGGAAGAATGCGAGAGAATAGCAAAAAACATAGAAGTATTCGGATACGATCCCATCACCGCAATGTCAGAATCAGCAAAACAAACACCCTCACCAAGCTTCAAAGACATGCTATGGGGACTAGTATCAATAGAAAGAACAGGAGGAGATATTAGAGAATTCCTATTCGAAAAAGCAGAAAAATACATGGAAGAACAACAGGACAAACAAAGAGAATACATAGACTCCCTCGAAATAATGGCAGAAGTATACACAACCGTATTCGTGGCGGGCCCGATACTAGCCGCGATCATGGTGACCATCATGGGGACCATGGGAGGACTGCCAATCTCCATAAGAGGTATATTCACCCTACTAATCTACATAGGGATCCCAATACTCTCCATACTATACATAATAATGCTGAAAGGAGCAAAACCAGAAACAGGAGCCTAAAGGTGAAGAAGAATGGATCAAAAAATAAACGAACTACAAAAAACCTTTAAAAGAACTATAAAGGACCTGACAAAGCTACAGAAAATAACCGCAGCGATAACCGGATCGGGAGCAGTAGCCTTCATAATATCACTAACCGTACTAAGAGGAACGGGCTACTACCAGACCTCTATAATACTATCACTAATGCTAGCAGGATTTCCCTACGTATCCTACAAGTACTGGAGATACAAAAGGATAGCAAGCATAGAAAGGTACTTGCCCGACTACCTAAGAGATGTATCAGAAGCACTAAGCTCAGGTATGACCCTATCAAAGGCACTGGAAACATCAACCAAAGGAAGTTACGGAGCCCTATCGGAAGAAATGGAAAAAACAGCGAACCAAATAAGCTGGGGACTACCATTTGAGGAAGCCATGGAAAGATTCATGGAAAGAAATTCAAGCTACCTGACAAGAAAAGCAATCACGGTAATTATAGAGAGCCATCAATCAGGAGGAGACATAGCAAGAACCCTCAGAACAGTAGCAAACGATATAAAGACAATAGGCAGGATGAAAAAAAGAAGAGAAAGCAAACTAAGAGTATACACAATATCAATTTACTTCATCTTCTTCCTTTTCCTGGGCATAATAGTGGCACTAACCCTCACCTTTATTCCAGCCACCCCTGACCTGAACAGAGCAGCTGAAATAATAGGAGGAACCCCAGCCGACATATCACCAAGAGAGTTCCAAAACTTCTTCTTTCACCTATGCCTGATCCAAGGATTCTTCGGAGGATTAATAGCCGGTCAGATGGGGAAAGGATCAGTAATGGCAGGAGCAAAACACTCACTAGTGATGATCATATCCACACTAGTAGTTTTCCAGTTATTCCTAGCCCCAACCCCGTTCCACGAAGCCATGGCTGAACAAATAGTAGAACTATCACCAGGACCAGTCGAAGAAGAATCAGCCCACGGAGTCTACACAGTGGATAGAAAGATAACCTCGGAAAAAGTAGCTGAAACAGTTCGAGAAAAAGCAGAAGAACAAGAAATAGAAGGATTCAGAGACATAGAATCGGACCAGATACTATTCCTACAAATGAACTGTGAACCATGCAGAGAAAATAAGATAAGAGTCACAGCAAGAGAGATAGAAGCAGTGGAAACCACTTCAGTCGGAGCGAGAGTTAGATCAAGAACAGAAGACGAATACGAGATAATACTCGGAGAACCACCAGAAGGAGCAGAAGTAGGTGGAGCCCCAATCGGATAACTCTAAAAACTGGGACGGAAGATACAGATGAATGAGAAAGGAATGATGGAATACGACATCGTAATAGCAGTAGTACTTTTCCTAGCAGCCTACGTAGTAACCATGAGAACCTCCATATATCCAATGATACGTACAGAAAGAAGAACAGATCCCTATGAACCAGGGAACGACTTAATGGAACAAATAATCATCCGTACTCCGGGAGAGCCGAGAGACTGGAGCTCAATGGACGAAGTTCAAACACTGGGACTATCACACCACGACAAGGGAAACAGCCCCAACATCCTGGACATAGATAAACTCGAAGCAATAAATGGAATGGACTGCGGGATACTGGAAGACAAGATACCCGTAGATACCTCAATAGAAATCAGGGTAGAGTCCGGTGAAGGCACACACGAATGCTTTGAAGAAGGTTGGACTCCGGACCGGAAAAAACAATCAACAATCTACGTATGGAACGGAACACACTACGTAGAGGGAAGAGCCACCATAAAAGTATGGTGAAAAACTCCCTAATCCACGATTCAAAAAATTAAGGAAAGGAGATAAAAAATGAAAAAAGGATTAATAAGAACAGTGGAAGTGTTCCTCGCGATCCACATACTCGCGATGTTCCTCGCATCCATACCAATAGTCACCACACCACAATACGAAGATCCACACAACATAAAAAGACTTCAAAAAACATCAGAAGACTTAGCAATGTCAATATGCAACCACGAATTACATAGGCAAACAATAATAGAGGAAGATAAAATTCCTGAAAACTTGGAAGAAGGCTTAAAAGGAGGACTACCGAACGACTTAGAGTCAGGAATAAAATTATACGATGAAGAAGGAAACGTCATCCCGGAAGAGAATGGATTTCCTGAGGAAAAGGGTGTGGGCACCACCAGCTGCATGATAACCTCTCACACTCAGAACTCCACCAGCAGCAGTGATGAAGAGACAATCAACGATAACCTAACGTCGGGAGAAAGCCAAACCGTGGAATTCACTGGTATAGAGCCAGGATATGAAAACATCTTAACCATCAGAGCAAATCAAACAGGAGATGGTGAAACCCAGGTATTAGTAAAAAATGGTACTGAAGAAGTGGAGGCAGGAACAATGAGCTTCCCCGAAGGTGATCCTAAGGAAGAAAGGACCCTGAACCTGACCAACTACCTGCCAGATTCGGATAACGAATACAAAATCACTATAGATCCCGATGTAGAAACCAGCTACGATTACGCTGAACTAGAGGTTACAAGAATCAATCCATATTACGATCCTTATGAAGTAGTAGTAGGAGTGTGGAACAGATGAAAAAAGGTCAACTGTTCATAGTTACCGCATTGATAATTGGATTCGTCATATCTGGATTAATGATACTGGTTCCACCACTACAGCTTGAGACCAGAGCTAGCTACATTGAAACCAGTCCAACCATATCAATGAAAAGAAACGTTGAGAAAGAGATGGTAAAGATCTCTGAGATGGATCCATATGACGATAATAGGCTCGAATCAGCTGAATCCAGTCTAAATGATTTAGCTAAATCAAAAGGAATTGAACTAAATCTCACATGGGGATCGGACCAGGAAATCGATGACTTAAATGAGATTGAAGGGGTGGGGGACTGTGACGTGGATTTGGAGAAGTCAATGACTCCGTTGAATACTTCCGGAAGGGCCAGGGAATTCAGTCTAGTGGTCCGGGATCCGGGGCAGATAAGAATAAATTCCTCTTTCTTGGTTTGCTGGGAATAATCCTTATTCAAGGTATGCAGGGGAAGGGATTCGAACCCTTGAAGGCACTAAGCCATGGGATCTTAAGTCCCACGCGTTTGACCAGGCTCCGCCACCCCTGCTTATCCATGGAGAAATTAAGTTAAACAAAGGAATGGGGTCACTGAGATTTGAACTCAGGTCACCGGCACCCAAAGCCGGTAGGATACCAGGCTACCCTATGACCCCCTTTCATTGAAAGCTGATTTTAAAGTGAAATTCGTTTCTACCTAGGAGACTTTTACTAAGATTTGTTTTTCCTCTTATTTAGTCCCTTTGAACCATTCCTTTTCTTTTTTTCTCTATGTAGTCCTTGAAGTTATCCGGATCCGGTTCTATCCTTATTTTTAGTAGCTCGAATGTTTTTCTTGTGACATATGTTTTTGCTATCTCTCTCAGTTCTTTGTTATCTACGTCTATTCTCCTAGGTGCTTTGTTTTTAAGATCCTGTAAAGCCTTTGTTATATCGTCATTGCTTATTCTTCCTTTTATTCTGTATTCTTCTTTATCTTCATCATATTCTGCTCCTGTGATCTCGTAGGCTATCTTATTTAATTCTTCTAGATCTATTTCTGTTCCCACGTAGTCCCATACTTTTCTTTTGAATGAGTCGTAGGTGCTCGCTAGTAGTTTTGCTACTTCTATTGGATCAGTGTTTTCTTTGAACTTTCCTTTTTTAACGCAAACCCAGTCGCCTATCTTTGCGTGGAACTTTATTTGGTCTCCTTGGTTAACTTGGCTGGAGTCTTCTTTTTCGGGCATTTTGGATACCTCCTTGTTACTGTTTTTTCTTTTTCTTGGTTTATGCTAGTTTTTCCACTTCTTTTGTTTTTTCTTTCCTGGTCAACATTAATACTTTCTGTCCTGGTTTTATTTCTGTTTTTGGTGTGGGGATTATCAGTTCTTCGTCTTCGTATATAGCTATTACTGATGATTCTTCCGGTGTCCCTACATTTTTTACTCTTTTGCCAGTTATTTTTGAGCTTTCTGTAGTTTCCAGTTCCAGTATCACTGCTTTTCCCTTTTCCAAGAAGGAGAGATTCACTACTTCTGGCTTTGTTACTACTTGTGAGATGTATCCTGCTGCATTTGCTTCCGGGTAAATGGCTCTGTCTATTCCTAGTCTGTTGAGTACTTCTTCGTCGTAGTGTGTGGCTCCTAATCTTATTCCTACTTCTTCAGCTCCCATCTGCTTGGCTATCATCCCTACTACTAGGTTTGTCTCGTCCGCCCCGGTTAGAGCTATAACGGAGTCCGACTCGGATATGCCCGCATCTTCAAGTACTTCTGGCTTTGTTGCATTTCCTCTGATTGTTAGTGCTTCGTATTCGGAGGCTACTTCGTGGCATACGTCTCCGTCCCTGTCTACTACTACTACGTCGTGTCCTTCTTCTACTAGGACTCGTGTTAAATGTTTTCCTATCTTTCCCGCGCCTATTATTATGATGTACATTTTGTTCACCTTTAGTTTATTTTTTGATTGATTTTGATCTAGAGCCTTGTTGATGTTTTTAGGGAAGGGGTCTTTTTATATCTGAGCAGGAACCCTATCGCGTGTAGTATTGGTATTATCTCTATTCTGCCCACGATCATGTTGAATACTAGGACTCCTCTAGTTATGTTGGTTATTCCCGGTTCCACTACTCCTATCATTAGCCCGGCATTTCCCTGTGATGAGGAAGTAGTGAACAATGCGTCTCCTGTAGCTACATCTGGCTCCGCGTAGGTTATTATGAATGCTCCTAGAACTATGAATACTATGTATAGTAATATGAATATGTAAGTAGTGCTTAGTTGCTGGTCGGATGCTTCTTCTCCCTCTATTTTTCTTGAAAAGTGTGCTCTTCTCGGTAATGCGTATTCTTTTATCTTCCAGTATATTGCTTTGAGGAATATCCAGAACCTAATCATTTTTAGTCCTCCCGCGGTGGATCCGGCTGATCCTCCTATGACCATTAGTAGTGTGAGTGTTACTTTGATTGATTCGGTCCATTCGAATCCGAATTCGGAGTGGAATCCTCCCGCGGTTATCGCTGAAGTGGTGTGGAACGCCGAGTACCGTATTCCATCCGAACCTCCGTACATTGACATGAAGGAGGGTAAGGTCACCATTATTCCGAGTAGTAGGAGTATGACTGTTAGTTTGACCTGTATGTCCCCTAGGTAGGCTTTCCATTTCTTTTTCAGGAACTGGTAGTGTATGTAGAATGAGAATGATCCAAGTAGCATTATGATGGCTATTGATGCTTCCGCCATTATATTATTCATTTCTGTTAGTTGTCCCCATGCCATGTCCATTCCATTAGTGCTTATGGCGCTCATGGAGTAATTTATTGACTGGAAAGGTGTCATTCCTGAAAGTAGTAATAGTATTACTCCAAAGGAAGTTAGCAGTATGTAAACCCACCATATCCGTTTTACAGTTCCTTTTATGCTCGGTCTGAGCCTTTCTTCTCTTCCCTCGGCTTTGTATAGTTCGTAGGATTTTATGTAGGTGAATATTCCTATTAATGCCAGCAATATTATCCCCGCACCGCCTATCCAGGCCTGCGTGCTCCTCCAGAACATCAGGCTGTTCGGGTACATTCCCTGATCTCTGATCGTGGTGATCCCAGTAGTGGTGAACGCGGAGACCGAGTCGAAGTAGGCGTCTCCCGGGCCGGTTCCGTGCATCATGTAAGGTACTGCTCCCACTAGAGGTAATATAAACCAGGCTATGACCACCATGCTGAACGCATGGGTTTTCTTTGTTTCTTTACTGGTGCTGAAGACTCTATTCAATAGTAGTCCCAGGCTGAAGGTCAGTATTGCTGGTACTAAGTAGTAGTTTAGTTTACCTACTCCCTCCATGTAGATCAAGGACACGGCTATGGGTAGTAGAAAAGCTGAAGAGAAGTACATCATTACTTCACCGAAATCCCTGAAGATTACTTTCACGTCATCGAAACCTAGTCTAACCATTCAATCACTTTTCTTTTTTCCGTTCATGTGAAATTAAAAGAACCCGTCTTTTAAATTCATTTCAATAGAACGGCGGGCTAGAAAGGAAAAAACTATTCTTCTTCCAGGAATGTTCGAGCTTCTTTCTCAGTATCTAGAACTATGAAAGTAGTTGTTTTTGCTATGGAAGGATGTGCTAGTTCATTCTTTATAAAATCATCTAGTTCTTGCATTGATTTGCATTTTATCCCTGTAAATAAATCGTGTTTTCCCGTAGTCGTGTATATGGCATATACTTTTGGATTGGGTTTCAGTTTCTCTATCAATTGGTCGAGTGATCGTGATTTTATTTCTATGCCAACTATAGCAGTTACAGTATATCCTAATTTAGCCCAATCCACTACTGCATGATAGCTCTTGATTATCCCTCTTTCCTCGAGTTCGTTTATCCTGTTTCTAACAGTTCCTGGGGATACGTCTAGTTTTTCAGCTACTTCTCTGTAGCTTGCTCTTCCGTTTTCTCTTAGTTTTTTTATTATGGCGATGTCTTTTTCATCTATGTCCTTTCTTGGGTACATGAGGTAGAATTAAGTTCTCGAAATATTTAAATCTATGTAAATTTCGCTGATTTTTTTATCATTCATTGAAGAATAATAAGTATTTTTACGGATAGATCAAAATGATTAATTCAATTGAGTAAAATCGAGAATTGTGAAAGTGCTCCGACCGGGATTTGAACCCGGGTCTCGAGCTGTCTCCAATCCTTAGAGATTTTTGACCAAATTTTCTTAAAAGTTTGTTTGATCAATCTTTTTTCTAAAAAGATTGCGAGAGGCTCGAATCCTTGGCCACTAGACTATCGGAGCATTATTCGAACTTAACAATATTTTAGTATTTATCTTTTTCTAATCTTCTTCTACTTTTGTGTAATAGCATTCGTTCTTCAGATCTTTTTTTCTAAGAACGTGGTAATCAAATTCTTCTCTTAGTTCATTGGCGTACCCTTCGAATATGAAGGAAGTAGAGGGTTTTTTACCCTGTTCTTCGATTAGCTTAAGTATGGGCACGTATTGCGAGTCTCCTGATACAAGTATAACTTGTTCACATTCATCTTCGAGTGTTTTTTTCATCATATCGGTCGCTATCATAATGTCTATTCCTTTTTCTTTCTTGGTTAGATCTTCCAGGTGTTTTAGGTATTCTTCTTCCAATATGGAACTGCAATCCATGCACAGATCCACGTTCTGGATCAGTTCTTCTTTTTTCTTTTCCAGTGTTTTGTCGGACGGTGTTTGAAGTTTTTTAGTTCTTACCGTGAAGTTGGGTAGGTACCTCAAGCTGTTTAAGAATCCTAGGTGGGAGTGGTATTTTTCCTTGTCATGGGTTATGTCGGGGATTGAGTTGTAGTAAATTGTTTCTTTCCATTCGCAGTTAAAGGCGTTTGCCACGAATTTGCTGAGTTCGCGGAGATCTATTTTGTTTGGGTTCAATCCTTCTTTCTGGGTGTTGTGGTAGAAATTGTTCCCATCTATGAATACTACTGCTCGTGTCATTTTGTTCTCCCGTATAATTTTCTGGTAAACAAACTTTAAAAAACTTGCAGTAGAATTGGAAATTTTTAGAATTAGGATGAGTGGGATTTGGATAAGAAAAGAGGGTGGGGAACCCAGTATTTACCTGCCCTTTGGGGAGCAGTTCATACTGGGGATTTAATTGTATGGTTATAGTGAGTGCAGTTATTTAAATGTTTTGGTACAGTTGATCTCTTTTATTGATACTTTGTTGATTATTACCCTATTTTTCTATTTTTTCCTAGTTATGGGTCCGAGGAGATTCGAACTCCCGGTCTTCGCCATGTGAAGGCGACGTCATACCACTAGACCACGGACCCTTGTATTTTTCCGATTATTCAGTTTCTTTTATTTTTTTGTTGGATTGTTCCCTGTAGTAATTGGTTACGGATTTTGTTGTGGGGTGTTTATTCAGCTACAGATTGTTAAATTTTGTTTTTTCTTTGCTCTATGTTCTTGTAGTTTTTTTACAACTTTTTCGTTAGTTATTTAAGTAACGGATTAATTAAGGAAATTGAATAGGAAGGGCAATTAATTGCCCGGGTTCACCCAAGGCGATTAGATGACAAATATTGGAGAAAGGGACAGTGGAGCAGAGAATCTACCTGTAGATATAACCATTGCTACCACCCATCCGAATGGAGACGGAGTCAAGAGGTACAAGCAGATACTTGACTATAGGTTGGATGAAAGATACGGTGAAGGTAGAAGGCATCCCGACGAGGAGTTCAGGATATCTATCCAGGAGTACGAACCAAAAGAGATTATAAGAGCTGCTTTGTACGGAGGACTTAGACCCGATCGTGAGGTCAAGGCTGAGGAATTTATAGAGAGAAACGGGGAGAGATCCGAATACACTCTAGTTATTAACAAGGCTTTGAGTGAAATGGTATTGATGGTAGGGGGAGAGACTTATCCGCTGAGACCTAGCAAGGGTATTAAGGGTAGAAAAGTGGATGTAGATGTAAGATAGCCCCGAGCGGATTCGAACCGCTGTCGGCAGGTCCAGGGCCTGCAATGCTTTTACGTAGCTCCCATCTTCGTTTTCTAGATTTAGGTATTGATGGAGGAGCTTGACCGCTACACCACGGGGCTATTTATCATGTATTTAGTTTTGATCTTACTGTGATTACAGGAACTCGCTTATTCTTTTGATTCCTTCTTTTATTCTTTCTTCAGGTTCGGATACGAATGTGAATCTGACGTGGTTCTTTCCTTCGTTTCCGAAGTATCCTCCCGGTATTACTACTACTTCTTCTTCCTCGTAAAGTGTTTCGGATAAGTCTTCTTCGTCTTCGAATCCTTCCATGTATGGACTCATGTCAACGAAGAAGTAGAACGCTCCTTCGGGTTCGCTGAACCCTGCTTCTGGTAGTTCTTTTTCGAGTTGTTTCTTCATCACGTTTTTTCTGTGTCTGTACGTGGGTACAACGGTTTCATTTATGTATTTTCTCTTGTATTTTCCCTTATTTCTCAGGAAATGCTGTAGGAATATCTGTGGTAAGTGGGCAATGCACAGTGCTTCGTATTGTAGTAGCTGTGTCATGTTCTTTATGAATTTTTCGGGTCCGTATGTGTATCCTATTCTCATTCCTGGTATTGAAGCGGTTTTTGAGAAGCTGTTGCAGGTTACTGTGTTCTCTCTTGCTCCGAATTTCCTGGAGTTTGTGAATTCAGCGTCTTCGTATATTATGTTTTTGTATATGTCATCCGTCACCAGCCACAGGTCTTCGTCTTCAACTATCTCCACTATCCCTTTTAGGTTTTCATCGGTTAGCATTCTTCCGGTTGGGTTGTCAGGTGAGATGATCATTACTGCTTCTGTGTCTTTGGTTATTGCTTCGTTTACTTTTTCCGGTGTCATCTGGAAGTCTTCTTGCCAGGTTGTTTTGATTCGGTTGAGTTTTCCTCCTGCTAGTTTTATGGGTTGTGGGTATCCTACGTATTCCGGGTCCTGGATGATTACTTCTTGACCGGTATTTATCAGGGTCTGTAGTGTGGCGTAGAGTCCTTGTGTGCCTCCGTGTGTTAGTGTAATCTCTGTTTTTGGATCTATATCTATGTCTTCCTCTTCTTTGAGTACTTCTGTTATTGCTTTTCTTGTTTTCGGTGTTCCGGGGGTTGAGTTGTAGCACACGGATTTCTGTGGTTGTTTCTTCATTTTTTCCGCTACGTGTTCCATGGATTCTTTTGGTGGGGCTAGGCTCGGTGCTCCTCCTCCAAAGCTTATTATTGATTCTTTTTCCCCTGCTTCTTCAAGTAGTCTTGCTATTCTTCTTATTGGTGATTCTTCTATTTTTTCAGTTCTTTTTGATAGATTTTTTTGGTTCATTTGGTCCTCCTCGTTTATTTTTTAGGTTTCTTGGTTTTTAGTTTTTTCTTCGGCTTTCGCCACGATTCTTTTGACCTTTTCAACCGTGTCGGGGTTGACTGATATTGAGTCTATTCCTTGTTTTACTAGGAATTCTGAGAATTCGGGGTAGATGCTTGGTAGCTGTCCGCATATGCTCACTGTTTTTTCCTTCTCGTGTGCCTTTTTGATTATTTTCTTTATTGCTTTTTTAACAGCTTTGTTTCTCTGGTCGAATGCTCCCAGTTTTGCCAGTAGCTCAGAGTCTCTGTCCGCTCCGAGTATTAGCTGTGTTAGGTCGTTTGTTCCAATCGAGAACCCATCGCAGTGTTCAGCGAATTCTTCGGTTAATAACACGTTTGAAGGTACCTCTGCCATCATCCATATCTTTAAGTTTTCTCCTCTTTCAAGCCCATGTTTCTTCATCAGTTTCTCCGTCTCTTTGATCTCCTCCAGGGTTCTGACGAACGGTAGCATTAGGTGTATGTTTTTCTGTTCCTTTCGTGCTTGTTTTATTGCTTTTAGTTCGAGTTCGAACGCTGGTTGGTACTTTTCAGAGGTGTATCTTGAGCATCCTCTCCATCCTATCATTGGGTTGCTTTCTTCCGGCTCGTGTTCTTCTCCTCCTTTTAGTCTTTTGTATTCGTTTGTTTTGAAGTCGCTGAGCCTAAGTATAACAGGTCTTGGGTGGAATGCTTTTGCGACTTTTAGTATTCCTTCTGAAAGTTTATTTATAAATTTTTTCTGTTCTCCTTTTTCTATCAGTGATAATGGGTGTTCTTTAACATGGGTTGCTAGGATAAATTCCTCTCTCATTAGCCCTACTCCGTCCACTGGTTTTTTGGATACTTCTTCAGCTATCTCAGGAACTCCTAGATTAACGTAAATGTTGGTATCTGCCTCAGGTACTGGTTTTTCTTCCTCTTCGTGCTCTTCCTCTTCCACCACTCCTTGGAATACTTCCCCGTGTGTTCCGTCAACGCTTACTACTTCTCTATCATTAATTTTCTCTGTAGCTTCTCCCGTCCCAACTACGCAGGGTATTCCCAGTTCTCTGGATACGATAGAGGCATGGCTAGTTAATCCGCCCTCATCAGTGATTATAGCGGATGCTCTTCTCATGGCTGGAACCATGTCGGGATTGGTCATTTTTGTTATTAGTATGTCTCCTTTCTCCACTCTTTCGAGTTCTTTTAGATCGTGGACTATTTTTGCTTTCCCGTGCCCTATGCCCGGACTGGCCGCCATTCCTTCGAGTATTACTTCTCCTTTAGCTTTTTTCTTTCTTTTTATCTGTCTTTCTGACCAGGCTGTCTCCGGCCTGGACTGCAGGATGTACAGTTGTTTTTGTTTTTTGTCGAAGGCCCATTCTATGTCCTGTGGGAAATCGTAGTGTTTCTCTATCTCTCTACTGTATCTAGCTAGTTTCTTTATCTTTTTGTCGGGAAGGATTTGTTCGTTTTTCTTTTCTTCAGAAACTTCTTTTTCTTTGGTTCCCCCTTCTGGATCGTTGATGAGCTGTTTTTCTTTCTCCGCCACTTTTTTCTCCTTTATTTCAAGTGTTTCTTTATCCAAGAAGAAGGTGTCGGGTGTAACCGTTCCTTTTACTATGTATTCTCCAAGTCCCCATGATCCTTCTATGGTTATTGTATCCGTATCACCATCTCTAAGATCTATTGTGAATACTACTCCTGATGATTCGGAGTTCACCATCTTCTGGACCGCTGCGGAGAGAGCGGCGTCCATGTGATTGAAATTTTTTCTTTCCCTGTAGTATATTGCTCTGTTGGTGTAGAGTGATGCAAAGCATTGTTTTACTTTTTCCAAGATATTGTCTATTCCTTTCACGTTTAGGTAGGTGTCCTGTTGTCCTGCGAAGCTAGCTCCTTTTAGATCTTCTGATGTGGCGCTTGAACGGACAGCTACCTCTGGTTCTTTTCCTAGTTCTTTTTTTAGTTCTTCATGTTTTTTCTTTACTTCTTTCTTTACCTGGTCAGGTAGTTCACCGTTTTTAATCATTTTCCTTATGTTTTTCCCTACTTCGTGGAGCTTTTCCGTGTTTTCCGGGTCCTTGAGTCCCTTTAGTTCTTCTCTTATCTTTCTGACGAGTTTGTTTTCATCCAAGTGTTCTCTGTAGGCTTCGGTAGTCACCACGTATCCTGGAGGGACAGGTACTTCTACCTTATTCGATAATTCTCCTAGATTGGCGTTTTTACCGCCTACTAATGTCTTTTCTTCTGAATCTATCTCTTTAAAGGAAGCTACGTATCTTGTGTTATCCATGTTGATCATTAGATTATTATTTACAGTGTTTCGGTTTGGATTGTTTTTTCACTAGAGTTTCTTGTGGATAGATAAAAAACACTTGGTTTTTATATCTGTTTGTTACATTAACTTAATTGGTGATTTATAATGGCGGAATATGAAACAATCAAAGAGAAGACATTTGACTACGGAAATAACTTCATCGAAGTCTCCAGGAAAAAAGTAACTGGAGAACAGGGAGAAACCGAGTTCATAAACTTCTCCAAGGGATTCTACAACGATGACCAGGAGAAGACGTATAAATCTGGATTCGGATTCGCTGCTGATAATGAAGATGCGGTAAAATTCATGAAGGAAACTCTGGATAAGATATAGAGATCTCGAATCTTGGATAAAGATCGATTGGAGAATAGAAGGTCTCTTTTCTAAAATGGAGGCCTTTCAATCCTTATTTATATTTTCCTGGAAGTAATCACAGAAACCGGTAAATTGGCACTCTTCGCATCTAGGGCTTCTCGGTAAGCATATATCTCTTCCAAAGTGAATTAGTGCTACGTGGAAAAACCCTCTTTCGTCTTTAGGTGTGATTTCTTCAAGTTTTTCCTTTACTTGTTCTTTTGATGCCTCTTCAGGAACCCATCCTAGCCTTTTAGGTATTCTGTTCACGTGTGTATCCACTGCTATAGTATCTATGTTAAATCCAAAACATCTGGTCACGTCTGCAGTCTTGTATCCTACACCTGGTAGTTTCATCAGTTCTTCTCTTGATTTAGGTACTTGTCCATTGTATTCTTCGAGTATCTGCTCTGTAGTTTGTTTTATTCTCTTTGATTTCTGGTTGTACATACCCGCTGGCTTTATGGATTCCTTTATCTCTTGTTGTGATAATTTATCCATCTTTTCAGGAGAATCAGCCTTGTTGAATAATCTCTTGCTAGCTTGTTTTGTCCTCTCTTCTTTTGTTCTCTGAGAGATAATGCAGCTGATCAAGGTGGTGTAGGGATCTCTTGAATTCTCTTCCGCAGCGGTGTCCAGATCGCTGTATCTGTCTTTGAAGAA
>SL_8KL_010_SEDDRAFT_10002641_pt1 | contig 15050 bp, 13 predicted proteins | sample SodLakKL_010_SED_4_FD_11160 | JGI IMG/M metagenome (IMG submission 11160) | reverse complement strand
CTCTATGAGTTGGGTATCCTCATGGTAGTTATTTCCCACCGCCGCAAAAGAAAAGCACAGTTGAGGGAATCTGAATAATTAGGCGGATTAGGCATACGCTGTGTGTTAACTTGTTAACTTATTGACTTATGTCAACCCTCTAATTTGGGGTTACCAATCTCCTGCATCCCAAATATCTTCATCCCAATTATCATCGGGAGCCTCGTCCCAATCATAATCCCATTCCTCATCAATGAAGTTAAATCCGCTAATATAAAAATCTGTAATAAACCATTCATCATCTATTTGTTTAATCCCAAAAAAATAATCATAATCCAAACTAATGCCCTCTACTTCAAAGGCGATATTCACAGCGGCAGTGCTCTCATTACCGTTGAAAGTAGTAACTTCCCCTATTTCATAAGAGGTTATAGCATCGTAGCCCTCAAAATCGAATTCACCGAATTCCACGTCAGTAAGCGCGGTTAGAGTATTGATGTCCTGGTTTTCCAATGCATGCATAAAAGATTCAATAGTGCTCTCCGGAGTGCTATTATCAACCCCGTTGAAAATGTGGCATCCTCCGCCCATCATTACCCCCAAAAGCATAATTACTACTGCGGTTGCGATTAATGTTTTTTTCATCTTGTTTTAGGCGAGAATACTCCCACTTCTAAGCAAAATCATCATAAGTGGTAGAGAAACTGCCATAATTCCTCCTTTCTACTTCAAGTTTCCTAAGTTATTTTATTTCGCACTTATCTTAATTCTACAATCACTTTGCGATCGAGGCAGCTTTAATGCTTTGATAAACTTATTTTTCCCCTAGGTATAAAATACCCTGCAAATATTAGGTTAATTCAATTTTGACAACAATATTATACTTCAATAGGTCCTGAGGAAGGCAAATATTATTTAATTTTAAGGATTTATTTTACCGGTGGACTGATGTAGGGGTAAGGTGCAATGTTTTTAACTACAAAATTGAGTATTAATTTGGGGAAGCCACCGAGCCCTAAAGCGCCACCAATCTGTTGAAAAATAAAGATTATTGAAAATAAATAGCAGGAATTATTATTTGAGAGAAGAATACTCTTAATATAACAAGGATAATATGAAAAACTTCGTCGAAAATCCGGCATATAGTTCAGGCAAACTTCACTGCATAATTCTTCTGTAAAAAATTTACCCGCGTGCGTACTTACTTAAGATGAGAAATTTTTATATTAAAGGTGGTTTACATAAATATGATAACCCATGAAGCTTATCAAGCGTTGGAAGAAGCGGTGGGCGCGGCAAATGTTTCCCGCGAACCTGCGGTGCTGGATACTTATGCCTGGCAACCCACCATTAATGATGATCCCTCAAAGTGGGTTTACCGCCCTGCGGCAGTGGTGCTTCCCGGTTCTGCCGAGGAGGTGCGGGGGGTGGTTAAAGCCTGTAACGAGCACGGGTATAAATTCAAGGCCACCACTACCGGGTGGGGAGTTTACAGCGGCCCTACCAGCGAGGGAGTGGTGCAGTTAGATATGCGGCGCATGAACCGCATCATCGAAATAGACGAAAAAAACATGTTTGCCATTGTAGAACCTTATGTGACGGGAGCGCAGCTACAGGCGGAAGCCATGAAGCTGGGCCTGAACACGCATATTATCGGGGCGGGCCCGGTCTGCTCACCCCTGGCAAGCGCAACTTCCGGCTGGGGAGTGGGTTGGGACTGCATTTATATGAGCTACAGCGCCCGGAATGTTTTGGGCGTGGAATGGGTTTTGCCTGACGGGGAAATATTATATTTGGGAACCCCCGGCTCCGGTCTGGGCTGGTTCTGCGGCGATGGCCCCGGTCCTTCCCTGCGGGGTTTAATGCGGGGCTCTGCCGGAGCCTTGAGCGGCGTGGGAGTGTTTACCAAATGTGCCCTCAAGCTTTATCAATGGCCCGGCCCTCCGCAATTAAAGACGGAAGGCTTACTTCTTGATGCGCAAACAGAAATACCGGAAAATGTCAGGTTTCATATCTGTTTATTCCGCGATAGGCAGAGCCTGGCTGATGCAACCTATCACATTGGCGAATCGGAAATAGGTTATTTATTCTCCAGGACAGCGCTGGGTGCTTATCTTTACAGCGCGGCGCCTCGGGCATTGAAGAAAATGGGCGGTTTGCCCGAACTGCATAGCCTCTTGACCAAAACCCTTAAATGGTCATGTACCGTTGTTTTAGCTTGTTCCAGTGCTGGTGAACTCGATTACCAGGAAAGTGTTCTTAAAAAAATATTAGCCGACCAGGGCGGACTTTCCATAGAATTGATGGGCACCCCTGTGTTGGGCCCCATGATGCTGATGAACTTTCTCCGCGTTTCTGCCATACCGTTGGTATTTAGGGCAGGAGGGCTTTTCAGCACTGCTTTGGGCCGCAGCGAAACCTGGGATACCCAGTTAGATTGGGCGGAGAAAGGGATAGAAGTCAAGGAAAAATGGATTGAACAAGAGCACATTCTTGACGACCTGGGCGACAACCCGTTCATGGCGCTTTATGAAAACAACACCTGGTCTCACTGTGAAAATATCTTCCAGTATGACGCCCGCAACGAAAAGCACCTGCAGGCTCTGGATCCCTTATTCTTTGAGTTTACCGTCGCTGCCATCGAAATGTGCATGGAGCCCCTATCATCCAGTGATGCTCGCCAGCGCAAGCTCTTGGGACCCCTAATGGGTGACTTCCATTTGTGGCAGAAAAAAATATCCCGCGTTTTCGATCCCGGCGAAGCCGCTGATACAGGAATGTACTGTGAGGAAAGGGACTTCAATTATGAGAAATATGACCCCCGTATGGTTAAAAAACTGCAGCGCCTTCTGCAGGAACGAAAGTGGACCTTCAAATAGCCGCAGATAACCGAGGGGAAAAATTCGGAATTAGCGGGAACAACCGGGCATTTGCGGCAGGAGTGGTGAAGTGGCAGTGGTTCACTTTGCAGAAGGAAAATGTGGCTGAAACAGCCGGGATTAGAAAATCATGGAAAACAAATCAAGGTGAAGAGAGGTGAGGGGAGTGGAAAAATGGGACGTGGTGGTAGTTGGGGGTGGCCCCGGTGGTTCATATGCCGCCAAAACTGCTGCCGAGCGTGGATTAAATGTGGTTTTCCTGGAAAGGGGGCGTAAACCCGGGGAAAAAAACGCTTCCGGTTGCGGCCTGGGGCAAAGATGGTGGAGGGATTTTCCGGAAATAATGGAGGAACTTCCTTCCCTGCCGTCCTATCGCAAAGTAGAAATGGTCGTTATCAACCTCGTAGACGAGAATAACCGTCTTCGCATGCGTTCGGGAACCACCGGCTCGGATCTATGCGCTACGCGGTGGAAAAAGGGCATGGAGGGCGCCAGCGTTTATCGGTCGGAACTGGACCCATTTATGGCAAACCTGGCCATCAAAGCCGGCGCCGAGATGCGGACCTCCACTCTGGCCAATGATGTTATCATGGAGAACGGCAGGGTGGCGGGAGTTACAACGGATAATGGTCACACACTAAAAGCTGATGTAGTAATCGCCGCAGATGGGGCCATGTCTACCATGGCCAGGAAATCGGGTATGCGCAACCGTTGGGGCAGTGGATGCACGCTGGTTCCCCAGCTTGATTTTTCCTGCAACGAAGAAAGACTCGATGACGTAATCGGAAATGCAGAGTGGTGCTGGTTTGGGCCTTTCTACGGCGCGTATCAGGTGAATTTCCGGGACGGATTCCACCTGGGCGCGGGACAGTGGCTGCGGAAAGATTGGGATATGAAACCGCTGGATATGCTCAAGAGGGTAATGGAAGTGCCCGCTTTTCAATCCATGATGCGGGTGCTGGAGGCCAAGCCCCGGGAATATCAGGCTCACCTGCTCCCCTGGATGGAGTCGCCGCCGAAAACCTATACGGGAGGAATGATGCTGGTGGGCGATGCGGCCGGCTTTCCCTGTCCCCTTGAAGGCGAGGGCATTTGGCATGCCTGTATTTCCGGGAGAATAGCGGCAGAAACTGCTGCCGATCTCCTCTCCTCAGGGGATGTATCTGAAAAATCCCTGCAGGAATATGAGCGCAGGTGGAAATCATCCCGGCTGGGGCTGGAACATCAGTTTGGCAAGGAATTTGTCGACCTCTGGGATTCCAGTATCTTTAATCCCGAAATGATGAAGAAGCAGATCCAGATACTTTTGGAGTTCAGCATGCTTCATCCTTTTTCAGTGGTCTTTGACTGGGGAGACGCCCACATAGAGGCATTCAATCAGCATCTGGAGCACTTCCTGGACCTCCTCCCTGAATTTGAAGATTTTGGCAGGAATTACATAGCGCCTTTGGGCGAGGGAATTTGGCCGGAAAACCAGCGCCGGATTCTTCTCCTGCTTAGGGAAAAGATGCCCGTACTCAAATATATGCCGGAAAAAAGTTTTCTCCGGTTAGCCAAACTTATTTACCCGAAACTGAAAGCAAAAATATAATAACACTGTGTGTTAACTTGTTAACTTATTAACTTAAGGAACTGAATTAATATAGAGGAAGGTGATATAGTATATGGAAGAAATTAAACTTGACATTAAAAAACTGGTTAGTAGGGTTTCTTCCGGAGAGACCGGCGATTTTATTAGCTTTGACCCCCAGAATTGCAACGGATGCGGCAAATGCGCCGACGTTTGTTCTTTCGGGCTGTGGTCGGTAAAGGATGGCAAGGCCAAGCTTTCCAAACGCTATAAGGAATTATGCCTGGAATGCGCTGCCTGCTGGGAAATTTGCGCCCGGGAAGCTATAGATTTTTCCTATCCTGCCGGGGGTACCGGAGTAGTTATAAAATATGGCTAATGCCTGAGAAAGTAAAAATATTATAATTAATAATGGGGAGGCAAAAAGGGAAAAAATCATGGCTCATAAGGGAAAAAACAATAAAGGGAAAGCATTTAATTCTGAGGCGCGGAGTAATATGGAGAGCGGTGAAAAATACGATGTCATAGTAATTGGTACCGGCATGGGAGGATCTGCCTGCGGCGCCATTTTGGCCAAACACGGCTTCAAGGTTCTCATCCTGGAAAAAAACCCCCGTGTTGGCGGCTCGTGTTCGTATTATGAAAAAGAGGGTTTTAAAGTTGATATGGGCACGCATATGTTTATCCGCGGCAACAAGGGCCCTTTTGGAGAATGCACCCGGCGGTTGGGCATGGGCACCCCCCTGAAATTTGTCAGGACGCCCGGGCTTGCCTGGGTTCGCGGGTTTAATGTTGATGCCTGCATGCCCGCAAGCTATGCGCGGATGCCCCCCTTTCTCCTTCGCTCCCTTATTCAGGCGGAGGTTCCCGTTAAAAAAATTCCTTCCATAACCCGTTTTTTCATCGATACCATGCGTATGTCCGAAGAAAAGATTGAAGAGTGGAACGAACGCACCGTGGAAGATTATATTTCTCTTTACACCGATGATCCCTTTCTTCATTCCATAATGGGCTATCTTATCAGTTTGTATTTTATTTTACCTTCCTGGCAATCCTCCGCCGGAGAAGCCATCTGGAATTTCCAGCATTTCGTGCGAGACAAAAGCCTGGGTTATCCCAAGGGAGGGGCGGTAGTAATTCCCCAGACCTTTTTGGAAGGCGCCGAGATGCATGGTGCCCAAGTTCTCACCGATACGCCTGTGGAAAAAATCATCATGGAAAACGGCGGGGTAGCCGGCGTTGTTAGTGAGGGGAATGCGAAATTTTATGCGCCTGTGGTGGTATCCACCACTGCACTGGAAGATACTGTTAGGAAATTGGTGGGGCGCGATTATTTCCCTTCTTCCTATGCAAAAATGGCGGAATCCATTAAAAGCAGTTATATTGCCGTGCAGGCCAAAATAGGGCTGAAGAAAAAAGTTACTGAAGTGGGCTGTGTTTGCGGCAGCTATCCCTTTAAAGTTCCCCGGGATAATATTACCCCGGATTCTATGCGGGAGAAGTTTCAATTAGTAGAAAAAGGAATCCATCCCGAAAATACTGCCATTTATTGCCCCATTCCTTCTAATTTCGACCCTGACCTGGCACCGCCGGGGATGCAGCTTTTGACCGGCTGCTCCGTGGCGCCGACTACAGACATTGAACTGCAGGATCCCCCCCAGGTTTGGATCGACAACATGCTAACTGCCCTTTACGAGATGGTGCCTAATGCAAAAGAAAACGTGTTATTTGAAGATACCTTCACCGTGGATGCCATTGCCAGCTGGATTGGAAAATCCTCGGGGGCTGCAGTAACCACCGGACAGACCCCCGACCAGGTTGGTGACAAGCGCCCCGGTTATCGTACGCCTATCAAGGGGCTTTACGTATGCGGCGACGGCGCCGGCGCGCGCGGAGTGGGAACCGAGCTGGCATGTCAGAGTGGTATGGAATGCGCTGATCTCATTAATCTTGAGAACACGAGAGGTTAATTTTAGCATTAACTTTGTTACACTGTGTGTTAACTTGTTAACTTATTTCACAACCTCGCAACCTCGCACCGCACAACCTTACACTGCGTGTTAACTTGTTAACTTATTTGATAAGAGATTTTTAACTTTTACACTGCGTGTTAACTTGTCACAACCTTACACTGCGTGTTAACTTGTTAACTTATTTGATAAGAGATTTTTAACTTTTACACTGCGTGTTAACTTGTTAACTTATTTGATAAGAAATTTTGAAATTACTTTATGAGGAGCTGTGTGCGTTAATAGTAGCCGCACAGATTTTATGGGAGGCATTTACCTCGAGGGCATAGCTTACTCGACCCGCGTTTTTCCGCCCCCGTGGGGCCATATTCTGTATATATCTCGAAGAACCGTTATTCTGTAGTTGCCTGCTTGCCTTTTCGTCTTTTTTGAATAAGCCAGGAGGCAAGGACGATGGTTACTACTATGGCTACCATGATGGCCGTAACTCCCCACGTGGTAGTCACCCCAAAGAAACGCTGAATAGGCTCCATGGCGTAATAAAATGCCGGAACCAGTATGGAAAAACCGGCTATTCCGCCCACTACTACCGCCAGAAAGATATTGCGTCCGCTCAATCCCAGTATTTTACCGATTACGGGGCCGAATATTCCCCCGGAGCCCCGCATGGGAAAAGTAACCAGCAGAGCCAATCCCACGGTGGAGAATTTTCCTAACCACTTCTTTTCTTCTACGGTCTTTTGACTGTTTTTTTCTATATTATCGAAAAATCGTCCTATAAAAGGAATAAATTTTATTACCTTCCAGTTTAAAACCATCCACATAGCACAAATAATGTCATCAAAAGCCAGAGCCAGGACCATCAGGGGCATTGAAACAGTAGGGTATGCTTCTACCAAACCCGCACCGATGGGAGCTATCATTTCTTTTCCTACCGCTACCAGGTAGAGAAGTACTGCACCCAATACTTCCGGAAACGCTTCCGGCCCAACCAATAGGCGGAGGACGCCGAGGAAAATAAAATATAAAATCACCGGGCCTATTATGCGGAGGATTATATTTAGCTTGCCCCTCTCCGCCATTTCACTTTTAATCCCTTTTAGCCTTTCGATTTCGTCATAAAGATAATTCTTCGCCCGCGTAGAAAGTGGGGGCTTTTCGGAAGAATTAACATCAGAGGAATTGCCCATTTTTTGCTCCATCCTTTGCCACAAAAATATATGTTCACATCTATTATATAGTATACTATATTTTATTTTTTCACCGAAGAAAATATTATCATAATATAAACTTTCCCACAACAAAAACTTAAAAATATTACCCCTTCCTTTTTATATGAATAAAATGATAGAATATTCTTAAAGAAATACTTGGACATATATATCATATATCGAAAGGAGGGTGAAAAATGAGTGTAAACAAAACCCGGGGGTTCTTATATCAGATGGCGCGGCTACTGGGTGATTATAATGCTGTTTCCAGCGGTAGTAGCAAGAAAATGGCCAGAAGAGCAGGCAGAAGAGTAGCAGGAAGGGCTGCAGGTAGAGGTATGAGAAAAATGTTTAAATAACCTAATTAAGCGAACACGGTGTTAACTTGAAACGCCAATAAATCACCCGCCACCATAGGCGGGTGTTTTATTGGCTAAACACAAATGTCATATATCATTTATAGAAGGTATTTGACGATAAGGGGAGAATTATTCTTTTATGTGCATTGTATGCAGCATGTGCCATTATGTGTCTTGTCGTTAAAGTAATAATCTAATTTAATTCAAAACAGAAAGCGAGGAAAAAAACTCATGTCCGCATTCAAGCTTACCCCTTTTCGCATTGGCAATCAAATATTTTTTGCCACCGGCAGCATGTCCTTTAACATGCTGGAGCGGCTTATTCTGCTCTATATTGCTTACTTCTACCTGGGTACGGGTGATGATGCTATGGCTGCCGGTGCAGAGAAGGCTTTGCACCCGCTAATTCCCGATGAAGCATTTTGGGGTTTTATTACGGCTTTTGGAGTTGTGATGGTTGTGGGGCGGGTTTTTGATGCCATTGCCGACCCGATTATTGCCCAACTTAGTGATAACAGCAAATCTCGGTTGGGAAGGCGAAAGCTGTACATGGTCATCGGGGCCTTGCCGTTGGCAGCGGCTGCCGCCCTGGCTTATTTCCCTCCAATCATGGACAGTGAAAATTTGCTTAATGCGGTCTGGCTGGGACTTATGGTCTGCGTTTTCTACTTTGGGTTTACAGCCTTTGTGAACCCCTATCTGGCCCTTATCTCCGAGCTGGGTCAAACTGAATCCACCCGCATTAATATATCCACCTTCATAGCCCTCTTCGGCCTGGTGGGGATGGTACTGGTCATGGTGCTTTTCCCTTTGGTGGTGGGGATGTTTGAAGATGCCGGCTTTGCAGTGCGCGAGGCTTACCAGTGGTCGGCTGCTGTCTTTGCCGCATTTGCGATGATTTTTGCCTACCTGACCTGCTTTTCTTTTAATGAGAAAAAACACTGTTTGCCACCCACGCCCATTGGTTTGAACGTGTGGCAGTCTTTAAAAATGACCTATTCAATAAAGCATTACCGCACCTTTCTGGCCGGGGAGCTCTGCGTGTATTTCTGTGTGAATATTATTACCATGGGATTGGTTTATTATGCCGTGGTCATTTTCCGGGGAGGCCAGCAACTTGGCATTGAAGCTTTTATGGGTGACCAGTTTATGATGGTAATTGCCGGAGCGGCCTTGCTGGTGGCCATGTTTACTTTCCCCGTTGTAAATATCCTTTCCAAAAAAATCGGCAAAAAACCAATTTTGGTGACCGGGATGTGTATACTTTTGGTAGTTACCTCCACTCTTTACTTCCTAAGCGGCAACCTCGAAGGCACGCTCTTTTACGTTGGAATAGCTATCTTTGCCCTGGCCGGGATACCGCTGGCGGCCCTTACCACGCTGCTTTTCTCTACTCTGTCGGATATAGCCCGGGAAGATGCCATGCGCACCGGCAAAAAGAGGGAAGGGATGTTTTACGGGGCCAGGGCAGTCCCTCTTAAAATTGTGGTGGCCATTTCCGGAGTGGTTTTTGGCTATCTTCTTTCCCTGGGCCGGAGCGTGGAGAATCCTACCGGCGTTGAAATGAGTTTGCTCGTTATCAGCCTGGTTTCCTTTTTAGGATTAATTTGTTTTGCCCGCTACCCCGAAAAAAGTGTATTGGAGAGCTTAAGTAAACACGAAGAAGGTAAAATTGAAATGGAAGTGGAAAAGCCAAATTAGAGGGCACTGTGTTTAAGCAGAGTTTAAGCAGAACCACCCCTAATGATTTCCCTGTTTTCCCTGTTTTTGCAATTATTCAAGTGTCAAAGGCAGTTCCACTACGTTTTCCTCGATGCCTTCTTTAGGGCATTGGGAGTATAATGTCACTAAAAAATTTTCACCATGCTCTATTTCTTGCGGGAGAAGCAAATCCACTTCAAAATATCCCCATTGATAGCCATGGCCGCCGGTGTGTCCGCTCTCCAGTTCTTCCCCTTCATTGTCGTAAATTCTGTAGTTGACAGTTCCTTCAAAAACATGCTCTATGCCTTCAACTTGAAAGCTTTTAGAAACGGTGCTTTCCGGCTCGGGAGCAAAAACCTTTATATCTTCTGACTCTGCCACAATAGGTGGTAGGTAATCGATTCCAAAAAGTGTTGGCACAAATTCTGTCACAAATTTTACCGGTAAATCAACAGGCTCTAATGTTTTTAAGTCATAGGGGTAGTATGGGTCGGTGGGAATTTCTTCCTCTTCTGTGGGTTCCATATAATTAACTTTTACCTGAAGTTCCTCATCTTTCTCTATTACTTCAGTTATTTCTACATCGTACCCTTTTGTTTCCCTTCTCCCGTAGGTAGCAAGCAGGTAAAGGGTGCCTTCATATTCCCTTGCCTGGGACAGCTTAATATCACGGGAATTTTCGATCCACTTTTCTATTTCATCGGGATAATCCATAACCTCAACTTCCGCTTCTTCCTCAAAAATTGCCCTTAAAAATCTGTCTTCTACGATTTCAAACTCGTAGGTGCTATTGGTAGTTACTATTTCCCCGTATTCCTCCCATCCTTTAAAGGCAAAACCTTCACCGGGAGTAGCGTCAAGTATCACATGTTCTTCATCGGAGTAAACGCCGTCACCCCCCACTGTGCCGCCATCTTCCGGCACAACTTCAATGCTAACTTTGTGTTCCACCGCGCAGCCTATCAAAGTGGCTATAAAAGTTACGCAAATAATAGCTATTATCCATAATAAATATTTCTTCATCTTCATATTATCCTCGCCCTTCTTTATTTTTTTAATTATAATACACCTGTTTGCTTGTAATTACTTTATAAATATTTACAAGCGACAGGTACCTTTATAATGCATATCTATAATAAAAAGTTCATTTCATGAGCGGTGCCCCCGGTATTCCTTTTATGTTACCGGTGCTTTCCACAAATATCCATTAATTCTTTTTTCTAATTTCTATATGTCTATTATACAAAATATTTCTTCAACTTTTCTTCAATATTTTTATTCAACAACAGGCGGATAATTCCTGCATCTTTATGTACATATTTACTGCCAGATTTTTTCGTTATAAAAAAATACCTGGAAATGCCTTTAATCCTATTTCACCGTTTCCTTTTGTTTCTTTAATAATTTTCTCTTTCTCCTCCTCCTCCTCCTCCTCTTCTCTTCCTTTCTTTGTGTTCATCTTTCATCTCTTGCGGGCCTTTGCCCTTACTTTTGCTCCGACCCCTTTCCTGATTCTTGCCTTCTTACTGTCCTTTATCGCTTCATATCTCTCACTTCATAACCTATCTGCTTATTAACCCGGCGTGGCTTAAGGCTTAATGACGTGCTGCCTAAGCGGTTAAAATAAAACCCAAAAGCAAGCCGGTCATCAACCCCCCGATAGCGATGTGAGAGTGTAGGGAGTGCGCCTGGGGAATAAGCTCATCATGCACTATGTAAACCATGGCTCCGGAGGCAAAAGCCAACCCCCCAGCCACAAACAGCGGCGAAATGCCAAAAAACAAGAGCCCTATTGCTGCGCCCACAGGCGCCATCAAACCGGCCAGCAGGGTTAAAAAAAGCACCTTGATAACTGACAGTCCCCCGGCCCGCAGAGGACCGGCTACGGCTATCCCTTCCGGGATATTGTGCAGCCCGATGGCTATGGCAATGTACATTCCCAATTCGGGGCTTGCTTCTAACCCCGCGCCGATAGCCAACCCCTCCGGCAGATTATGTATGGCGATTCCCAAAAAAATTAGAAAACCCGTGCGCAGAATCTTGTTATCGGGGGCAAGTATTGAGGAATTAGCGTTAGCAAAAGAATTATTGCCCTTGCTGCTTGCCTTCGAGGCTGCGGATGAAGTTAAATTTGTGCCTCCTGCGGCAAATGGAGTTGATGTGCCTTTTGAGGAAGTCAAAACGTTGCGCCCATTTTCTACTTCTACTTTCTCATCACTTGAAATGTGCGCATGGGGGATGAGCATATCCAGAGCATACATGAGGCCGACTCCCACCAAAAAGCCCACCACCACAACTGCCATTGTGCCGAACTCCAGTGCTTCCGGCAAAAGATCAAAGAAAGAAATAGCCAGCATAATCCCGCCGGCAAACCCCAATAATGCGGCCAAAGTCTTATTGCCGGGCGCTCTAAACAACAATGCTATTATTGCTCCCAGTACTGTGGATATTCCTGCGAAGAAACTGTAAATCAAGCTTTCCAAATATATTCCTCCTATTCCTTTTTCGATTGCTAAATACTTGACATACTCCCACAGCTAAAGCAGTGGGATGAATGTTTTGTTTACGTAAATACTTACATATTTCCTTACATACTCATACTTAGATGAAAACTTTTTCATAATAAGAAATTATAACATAAGAAATTATAACCCTTCATATATTCTAACATATCTGCGAAAATCCCTCTAAAACATACAGCAATTTCGACCTTTATTGCCCTTTAAAGTCATGGAATTATAAGCATGATGGGGGATGGCGGTATCCGACAATTACCCCGTTACCCATTCGATGAACCTCCCATCCGATAAACCCCGGCGATGCGCTANNTCCNATCTATAAGCCGGCATGCACCNTNGCCCGGGGGCGTAAAAGNTGAAAGGATAGAGTATTTTCGGGCAATATTTTTCGGGCATAATATGATGATATTGTAGTGTCAATGTGTTATCATTATCTTGACAAAGAAAGAAGATAGTAAGGGGATAGCAAGGGGGATTGATAATATGAATAGGAGGAGTAAATTTATTCTTACCACCACCATTTCTGCAGCGGTAGTAGGAGCGGTGGTGGCGGCGGTAGGCCCGGATCAAATATTGAATAAAGGCATAAAAATGCTGGTGCGGGGAGGATTTTTATTGGACACAAAAAATGAAGATACGGAAAACATGCTCCGGAATTGCCACATTGCGGTGTTATTGGCTGACGGAGTTGAAGACACAGAAGTAACCGAACCTGTGAGGTACCTGGAGAGCAAGGGGGCAGAGGTAGTATACATTGGCCGGGAAATAGGGGAAGTTACAGGCAAAAGAGGCAGCAAGTTGGAAACCACCCATTTATTAGATCAGGTGGAAGCGGTGCACTACGATGGCCTCCTCATTCCGGGTGGATATGCCCCGGATAAACTGCGCCAATCTGAGGAAGTGCTGAACCTGGTGCGGGACTTTTACAAATTGAGGCGGCCCATCGCCGCCATCTGCCACGGCCCCCAGGTTTTAATCAGCGCCGGATTGCTGGAGGGCAAAACAGCTACCGGCTATGGAGCCATCCGCGAGGAGTTGGAGGAAGCGGGAGCAACTTACAAAGATGTGGCGGTAGTGCAAGAGCGAAACCTGATCATGTCCCGCCATCCCATGGATATCCCGGCTTTTTCCCGCACATTTGCCTCCGCCCTCCAAAAATAACAAATATGAGCTATTTTTCGGATTCCCAAAATAATGGGTTATATCTATGCCTAATACTTATATCCATACTTAAACCTGTATCCTTACGAGAAAAACAAGCAGAAAGCCCACTGCTTTAGCTGTGGGAGTATGTCAACCATTCTATATCCATATTTGTAAAGGAGGCCTTCCGTTTCAGCATGCAGGATGATAGAGAAAAGAAAAAAACACACTTTGACGATGAAGCCGAAGTTTACGATGATTACATTGCTAAAATTGTCCCTTCCTACCATGAAATGCTGGAAGCGCTGGTAAATGCCATTCCCTTCGGCCTCGCAAAAGAAATAAAAATATTGGATTTAGGATGCGGCACGGGGGCGGTAACCCGTAAACTCAAGGAAAGGTATGCCCGGGCTCATGTAACCTGTCTTGATGCGGCGGAAAACATGTTGGCGGTGGCAAAGGAACGCTTAAGCGATGTGGGAGGCATTTCCTACGTGAGCGGCGACTTTCATGATTTGGAGATAAGCGGCGAATATGATGCAATAGTATCTGCCCTGGCCCTGCACCACATCCAGACAGATGAAGAGAAAAAACAAAATTACAGGTATATATACAGCGCCCTCAAGCAGGGCGGCGTTTTTTACAACGCTGACGTAGTGGCCGCGCCCAATGATTATTTGCAAAACTTGTATCGGGAACAATGGAAAGAATTCATGCGCCGTCATGTTTCCGAAGAACAAATAGAAAATGAGTGGCTGCCCCGACACGACAAACAAGACCATCCCGCACCCCTTGAAAACCACATCGCCTGGCTCCGGCAGGCCGGATTTATAGAAATAGACATTATCTGGAAATACATAAAAGGCGCGGTCTTTGGGGGTGTGCGGCCCTGAGTGGGTCGATGGAGGAGTGGGTCGATGGAAAAGTGGGTTGATGGAAAAGTGGGTTGATGGAGGAAGAAAAAAGAGTGCCAAAGGAGGAATAGCTATGCTAAAATTTTATTGTTTCCCCACCTGAAAAACCTGTCAGAAGGCGAAAGCGTGGCTTTCGGAAAAGCAGGTGGAATACCAATATCGGGATATTCTCAAAGCTCCCCCCGAACAGGAGGAGTTAGAGCAGTTGGCTGCCATGGGCAATATGGAACTCACAGAATTGATAAACACTGGCAGTAAGGCATTTAAAGATACAGGGGCCGACCCGCAAAAAATAACCAACCGGGAAGCGGGGGAGATTATATCTAAAAACCCTCGTGCCATGCACCGCCCCCTGCTTACTGATGGGAAGGGGTTGGTGGTAGGATTCAAGCCAGAAGAGATGGAAGGAATGTTTTAAGAGGCAAGAGGCAGGATACAAGAAGCAAGAGGCAGGAAGCAAGAAGCAGGATACAAGATACAAGATACAAGATACAAGAAGCAGGAGGCAGGATACAAGATACAGGATACAAGAAGCAAGAAGCAAGATACAAGATACAAGAAGCAGGAAGCAAGAAGCAGGAAGCAAGAAGCAAGAAGCAAGAAGCAGGAGGCAAGATACAAGAAGCAAGAAGCAAGATACAAGATACAAGAAGCAGGAAGCAGGAAGCAGGATACAAGAAGCAAGAAGCAAGAGGCAAGAAGCAGGAAGCAGGATACAAGATACAAGATACAAGATACAAGAAGCAGGAGGCAGGATACAAGATACAGGATACAAGAAGCAAGAAGCAAGATACAAGATACA